>Ga0136600_1001002_pt1 | contig 13888 bp, 15 predicted proteins | sample AntRauMFilla2698_FD_104634 | JGI IMG/M metagenome (GOLD analysis project Ga0136600, IMG submission 104634) | Saline lake microbial communities from Rauer Islands, Antarctica - Metagenome Filla 2 #698 | ecosystem: Environmental > Aquatic > Non-marine Saline and Alkaline > Saline | place...
CCTGCGCGAAATCTGCAAGGCGCTCATATTCCCCGAAATAGCGCTCTTCAATGGTCTCGCGCGCCTCCTCCAGATCGCCGCCAAAATGCGCGAGCACCTGGCCGCCAAGCGCGCCGTGCTCGGCGATGAACGCCGCCAGCTCGGCCACGCTCTCGATGCCTTGATATTCGCAGATGGGCGCGCCTTCGAAGCCCTCATAATCGTGGATCGCCCATTCTTCGGCGCCCTCGATCGGTGAGGCGGCCAGCATCGCGTTGATCTCGCTTTGAATCTCGCCCGCGTCTTGATCTGCATCGATCCACGCCCCGTGCAGATGGCCGTTATTGTAAGCGGCCAGACAGGCCACATAGATACGGATGGTTTGGTTTTGCTCTCCCATTTTCAAATCTCCTTTAGGTAAGGGTTGCGCATGCAACCCCTGCCGTCCGGCGAGGATGGGTGTGCAAACGGAGACAAAAATCGGCGGCGGGCGCACAAGCGCTAGCGCGGAGCCTCGGGAGACCGTCTATTTTTGGTGAAGTGCGCTGAGGGCGAAGCCATAAGCTCTTGCATCAGGGATCGTGACCCGTATGGGCCGAGACCCGCAAAGCGGGGCTTGGTGGTCAAAGCCATAGAGCCCGCCCGGATGCCCAAAACTTTTGAAGAGCGCTAGCCAAAAAGCGAGCAGACGGGCGGAAAATTGACCAGAGCACCTTCGCACTGTATCTACGTCAGGAATTTATTGACGCTCAGCGAATATGATGTGTTGAGCGTTGAGGAAAGAACCAGGAAAAATGACCAGCTCCGACGAAGCCATCCCGGAAAACGTCTGGATATCACAAAACCCTTTCGTTCAGCACGCCTTGGCCCTGTTAAGAGATAAAGACTGCCCTGGCGCCACATTCCGTGACCTTTTGAACCAGATTTCGGTATTTCTTACGTTCGAGGCGATGAGCGAACTACCGGTGGGCATGAAGTCTTATCACTCCAAAACCCCGACTGGGTTCGAGTATGAAGGACGTGCAATTAATAGCCGTGAGTTTGCACTTATCGCGCTAATGCGTTCCGGCCAGACGATGGCCTCGGCAGTTCATCCTTATCTTCCGAGCTCATTTATCGGGCATGCGGGCTTTCGCCTGGCGAAGGGCAGCGATCAGATGACCGCCTTCTATCTGGCTATGCCCGATCTGGCAGACAAATTTTGCTTGGTGTTCGATAGCGGTGCCATTTCTGGGCGAAGCGTCGTTTCGACAATCGAATACATGATCACTCGAAAGAATGCTGACCCGGACCGTATCGCAATAATTACAGCTATCACTACAAAACCAGCGATAGAATTATTGAATCAAAAATTCCCCGGTGAAAATGTGAAAGTTTACGCTGCGGCTTGCGACACAAAAATACACAATGATGGCCGCATTACTTACTCTGAGCCTGGCGCAGGTAGCTTCCAAGAGCGAATGTTCGGTTCAGTTACACCTTACGAAGAGAAATACGAAACCTGGGGCGGAGAATTATAATGAATAAAGTTGTCCCATTTCCTGATCCTATTAAAGAGCAGCCAAGTTCTTTTGTTGACATTAATCCCAATAATATGCAAAAGTTTGGCAAAAGAGTATATGTAAACGTTGTAAAATTACCCAATAGAGGAAAATTGGATTATTCAGATTTACATCGAGCGCTTAGTGAAACCATAGGAGATAGGGGGCCAGCGGGATCGGTGGGCTTTACTTTGTCCCCCGGTATGACCTCCGAATTCAAGAAGGTTGCTGATTATCTGTCAGAGCGTGGGGTTAACAATCCCGAAGCTTTTGAAGCCATCATGAATCTTGCGCTCGCCCATGGCTTTGAGCCTAGCGCCACCGAAAAGCCAGTCTTGACCAACATTCGGATACGAAAAAAAACGACGGCCAAAATTGATAGAATTTGCGACGAGACAGGGATCAAAAGATCGCAGCTGGTCGAACAAATGTTTGAGTTTTTCTTTTCCAGGTTTGAAGGGCTACCCGAACAGGAGCCTGGCCCGGTTCTTATGAACCCTGCGCTCGACGATTAAAACTTTCAGATCAACGAAAAATTCTTGACGAACGCAAAAACTGACTAGATGCTCATTTCTCGTTAGCCGGGGAGAGTGTCATGACTCAATGCCAGACCTGCTGTCAGATAGGCTTTTGCCGTCGCTGGCTCATCGTTTCAGATGATGAGCTTCGCAATCCATACTTCGTCATCGATGTTCGCAATTACGTGCATTGGCTTGGAATTTCGCCAGGCCGATTGCTCGACCAGCTCCTCAACTCGATTGCTCGGGTTGATGGAGATTTCAGAAACCCGGCCGGTTTTCGGGTTGATCTGAATTTCGACGTGTTTGAGCCTACCGATAAGCAGATCGATCAAGGCCGTTACGATACGTCAAAGGAGACTGTCCGAGAGTGGTTCTTCTACAATTTTGGACGCGAGTGGTCTGATGAGACCCAAGCCCGCTTGCATGGGCAAGGGAGAGAACGGTTTCGATCAATCGCAACTATCGTCAGGGCCCGCTACTGGGGAGATACCCGCGTGCAGGCCTGGGGCATACGGGTAGCGAATGACCGGTAAAACCAAGATAAAAACAAGATACTAGACTCCGCTCCGTAGAGGTTCGGGGTCTTTTTTTTATCTATTCCCCCCGGCGCATGGTGGGCGCGGCTGTAATTTGCTCTGGCTGCCTTCCAAAGGGCGGCGCTCGCAACAGCTGGGACGAAATCCATGCTTAACCCACCCAAAGGCCACAAGGAAGCGGCGCGCGATGTCTTCACGTCGTCTGTGTCGCTTTTGGCCAATACGCTGGCGGCCGTCGTGGCCTTCCTGTTGACCGGGCCAGCCTACCGCCACTCGATAGGTCCCATACGCGATTTTGCTGCCTCGCAATATGGCAGCTCGATTGCCGATCTCACGACACTGGTCTGGGGCCTCGTGATCGCATTGGCGGTCTTTGCCTTCGCCCGCGCCTCTCTGGCAACGGCGATCACGCTCGGCGGATTCGCTATCGCCGCGCGTCTCTTCGTCTAACCCAACACGTCAATTTTCCCAAGAAAGGAAATCCCATGGCTCATATCCCTGATCAGGTCGTCAACAAGTCGGCCAAGGCCACCCAGACCGTGCTGTTCTGGATCGCCGCCATCGCTGGCCTCGGCGGTGTCGCCGCTCTGTCCAACGGCTCAGGCGGCGGACTCATCTTCCTGCTGATCGCCATTGGCGTCGGCTGGGTGGCGGCGAAGATCAAGACGACCTACGCGCTCAAAGGGCATGGCGGCGTCTACAAATAACTGATCCGCAGCGCAGAAAAGTAACTCAGGGAGGCCTTCGCGCCTCCTTTTTCTTTGGAGAAAATCGATGGCGGATCATTTTGACCGGTCTGATTTTCGTTTCGGTAGCGCGGATTGGGCCGATGAAACGGCCATCCGGCGCGCGGGACTGTTCGAAGAAATTGGCGCAGAGCTTGGCTATTTCAAAGGCCGCGCGCTCAGGCTCGCATCCGACGCACCGCAAATTTCGTTTGCCGGAGCTGGCGGAGGCAAGTTTGTAACTGTGATCGCGGGCAACGCGCTTAAAGGCTTGCTCGGGACGCCCACCCTGGTGTGCGATCCACGCGGCGAGATCGCCGCCATCTCAGTTGATCATTTGGGACGGCGCGGCGAGCGGGCTTATTGCTGGGGGCCGCGCTCAATGCACGGCCTTACCACCTATTCCTGTAATCCGTTGGCTTTCCTGACGCGAGAGAGCGCCACCTTCCATACGGACTGCCAGATGGTGATTGCGGGCTGGATGCCAATCTCTCACGCAGCGAATGGGCGCTATTTCGAGCTGCGGGCGCAGGACTGGATGTGCGCGCTGGCTACGGCGCGCGTGGAACAGTTTGGCAAAACCAGCATGCCCGATCTTTACCGGGTGATTATGAGCATTGAGGGCGATGCGCACCGCTGGGCTGATCAGCTTGAATTCATGCTTTCTTCGCGCTTCGATCATGTGCGCCAGAGCGCCTCGGAGATGCTGCGCAAGCAAGAGGACTCCCCGCGCGAGTTCGGCTCGATCATGGGTGAGATCTACTCCCATATCGGCTTCCTGCATGATGAGGGCGTGCGCGCTTCGCTAGAAGGCGGCGGGTTTGATCTTGATTGCCTGATTGGCGAGGGTCCGGTGAGCAAAGTCTTCCTCAATTTCCCTGCCGAGCACATCTCCCAGCTCGCTCCGGCAATCCGTATCTTTTTTACGGTCACGATGATCCTCAAAAGCCGCGCGCCGCAGGCGCGCCAAGTCATGCTGCTGGTGGATGAGGCAGGCCAGATGGGCAATTTCGATGCGCTGCTGCGCGCATTCACCTTCGGACGTGGCGCAGGCGTTAGGGCTTGGGCCTTTTTTCAGGACGTTGGCCAGATTGAGCGAAACTACGGGCGCGCGGCGGTGCAGACCTTCATCGGATCAGCCCAGGTGCGCCAGTTCTTCGGCGTTCGCGATTACGACACGGCCCGGCTGGTCTCGGATATGATCGGCCAAGGGACGCTGGAATATGCCGACGAGCTGCGCCACGAGGATGCAAGGCGGCGGCGCTCCCAGATCATTCAAGGCGTGATGACCGGCGGCGATCCATTCGCGGCGGCCGCTGACATGCACTATCAAAGCTTTGCTGGCCAGCATGCCTCCAAGCAGGCCAGGCCGGTGCTCTCCCCTGACGAGGTTCTCAACCTGCCCGAAGGCAAGCAGGTCCTTTTCATATCGGGCAAAGACCTGCCCCCGATTCTTGGGGAGCGCAGGCGCTATTTCGAGCGGCGCGATCTGGCCGGGTCTTACATTGACCATCCCTATCACCCGCCTGCTGGCCGCGTGCAGATCGCAACCCGGTTTGGGCAAAAATCAGCGCGCATATTGGAGTGTCCGGCTCCGGCTAAAATCGCCGACTTCCCCCAGTTTCGCGGTCGTTCCATGCGATATGTCGAAGGCTATCCATTCAAATAAGGAGGGTCTCGCTCATGAGCGATGACACCAACACCCCGGCGGACGCACCAGCGGCTAAGCAGCCCAATCGCCCAAGTCACATCGCCTACTCGGTGAGACAGGATTCCTCGGGCACGTCTCACTCTAACCGCATCGGCGCGGCCTTCGAGCATAAGGATAAGGGCGGCTATACGGTCCACCTCTCCGCTACGCCGGTCGATGGCCGTGTAATGCTGCGTACACCGCGTGAGCGGCTAGAAGATCAACGCTCCGACCAGCAGCCTTCGCAGGTAGATCGTGACCAGAGCCACGAAAAGTGAGCGGCGATACGGGGTCGCCTTCGGGGCCACATACGGGCTTAAGCTCTGGGCCAAGCCAACCCATCTCAACGCGCGCCGAACTGGACGCCCGCATAGCTGAGCGCACCAAGCTCGAACCCCATGCGCGGCTGACGCCAGGCGGCTGGGATGAAACACAAACCCACCGCAAAGTGCGGGCAGATGGCGAGCAACGGATCGCTGAATTGCGCGAACGCATCACGCGCGCCCGAACGGGCTTTGAGCACGCCTATGCGTTCAAGTCCCGCGAAGGCCATGCGCGCGCTGATTTCGATAGATCGCGTGAATAACTCATAAAATTTAGGAACTTAATTCTTTACAAAATGGGGAATTAGGAGCTATATGTTCTTCTTTTGTTCTTATCAGGAAAGGAGAACACACACTACAGACAATCTAGAAAGGAGACCGCCACCATGGACGGCAACAACACATTTCCACCCCCCAAAACTTCTGAGGCGGACCTTTCAGAATTTGCGCCATATCTCGACGGCCTCGCCCTCACCGAGGCGCAGCAACAAGAACTGCTGCAGACCCTGTGGGCGATCATGTGTGCCTTTGCCGATTACGGCTTCGGGATAGAGCCCACCCAACTGATCTGTGGATGGATTGAAGAAAGTCGCGCTCAGGGTGCCATTAGAGCCTGCGATGCGGTAGAATTAGAAGATTGCCCAACAACACAGTTTAACAGTGCGACGCGACGAGCGGGCGCAGAAGAGGATACCTGATGAGCAGAGAAAAAGAGACAAACCAAACACAGCAAGCCACGCTCATCTATTGCCGCGTGTCCAGCACCAAACAGAAAACGGAGGGGCACGGCCTCGACAGCCAGGAGCTTCGCTGCCGGCAATACGCTGAGCGCCAAGGCTATAACGTTGAGGCGGTGTTTCCTGACGATGTGTCCGGTGGCGGGGACTTCATGAAGCGCCCCGGCATGGTCGCACTGCTGTCCTATCTGGACGCCAAACCGCAAGAAAACTTTGTCATTGTCTTCGATGATTTGAAGCGCTTTGCTCGCGACCGCGACTTCCATTTCAGCCTTCGCCGCGCTTTGGCCATACGCGGCGCGCGGCCCGAATGCCTCAACTTCAATTTTGACGATACGCCGGAGGGCGAGTTCGTCGAGACGATTTTCGCTGCGCAGGGCCAGTTGGAGCGCGAGCAGAACAAGCGTCAGGTTATCCAGAAAATGACGGCCTGCGTCGATCGCGGACGCTACGTCTTCTCGCCGCCCATCGGCTACAAATACGCTGATGTGAACGGCACCAGCATGATCGTGCCGGACGAACCCAACGCCTCAATCGTGCGTGAATGCCTTGAGAAATTCGCCAGTGGTGTATTTCAGGCCCCGGTCGAGGTGCAGCGCCATATGAGCGCCCAGCCTTCCACGCCCAAAGGCAAGAACGGCAAGGTCAATATTAACCTGGTGACAGGGATGCTGCGCCGTCCGCTTTATGCCGGGCTTATCCGGATCGAAAAATGGGGCGGCCGCCTCCAACAAGGAGGCCATGAGCCCCTTGTGTCTATCGAGACGTGGAGACGGGTGCAGGACCGCCTGGAGCAAGGTGCAAACGCTCCGGCCCGTAAGGATCTGAGTGACAGCTTTCCTTTGCGTGGTTTCGTTGCGTGCTCCGAATGCGGCCAAGCCATGACCGCTGGGTTCTCGCGCGGACGTTCGGCATCCTATCCGTACTATTTTTGCCAGCAGAAAGCTTGCGCGCAGTACCGCAAGTCTATCCGTGGCGAGAAGGTCGAAGGCGAGTTCGCTGAGCTGCTTCGTTCGCTCGCGCCCTCTCCAAAGCTTTACGCCTTGATGCGCGCCATGTTGGCGAAGGCTTGGGAGATACGCTCGGGCGCCGCATCGGTAAGGCGCGGCAGAGCCGCAAGCGATCTAGCGCGGCTGGAGAAGAAGATTGATCAAATGATGGATCGGCTTGTCGAGACCGACGCCGCGCCGATGATCGCCGCTTACGAATCCAAGATCAGGAAAATGGAAGAGCAAAAAGCTGTCCTGCGTGAGCAGGCGATGCGCAAAAACAACGAACCGAAAATCGGTTTTGAGGAGATTTATCGAACCGCCCTCGGCTTCCTCGCAAACCCCTTACAGGTCTGGGAAAACGGCGACATCACGCTAAAGAGAATGGTGCTCAGAATGACGTTTGGTGAAAAATTACGGTACTGTCGCGATCAAGGCTATCGAACCGCGGGAATCGCGCTGCCATTCACGCTATTCGGGGCGCATGGTGCGCCTGAGTTAGATATGGTGGGCCCGGTCGGACTTGAACCAACGACCAATCCGTTATGAGCGGACTGCTCTAACCAGCTGAGCTACGGGTCCCAAAGTTTTTTATAACAGAGATGTTTGCGCTTCGGAAAGAATTACTTTTTTTCTGTGGGCTATATAATTTGCAGCCAAGTTTTTGATATGCCCAATCATAAAACCAATATTACAAAGGGCACCGAAATAAACTCCGCCGCTAATGTTAATTCCCACCCATGCTAAGCAACTGCAAAGCTGCATAGAACGCAAAATATTCATATTCATGAAATAACGCGAACTAAGACTGGTTAGGGTAAACACCAAAGCCAAAATATCAACCCAGCCCTCTTGCCCCTGATAGTAATAAATATAAAGACATGCCGGAAAAACCAGTAAATAGGCATATTTTATCCAGTTATATTGCACCAAAAGATACCCACAAATTGCGGCATAAGCAAAAGCGAAATTCATCGCGCCTGGAACAACATTATCCAGCATAATCCACTGAATGCCGACTAACGTTGCGCTTATGATATCAAAGATTAAGTAGGTGCCGCGCGCCTTAAAATAGCTTGCCATAACATAAATCGCGTAGCCGATTGTACCGATTGTATAGGCCAAAAATTCTATGCTAAATATTTCAATCAAAATAATCCCCCTGCACTATAGAGAAACTTAAATGATAAATATTAAACTTAGATTAATTATCCAAAAAGCTGCGTAATTTACGTGAGCGGCTGGGGTGTTTGAGCTTCCGCAGCGCCTTGGCCTCGATCTGGCGGATACGCTCGCGCGTCACGTTAAATTGCTGCCCGACCTCTTCCAGCGTATGATCGGTGTTCATACCGATACCAAAACGCATCCGCAAAACGCGTTCTTCACGCGGGGTCAGGGACGCCAGAACGCGTGTTGTGGTCTCGCGCAAATTCGAGTGAATGGCGCTCTCCACCGGTAGAATAGCATTTTTATCCTCGATGAAATCACCAAGCGAGCTATCTTCCTCATCACCGATGGGCGTTTCAAGGGAGACAGGTTCTTTCGCGATTTTCAAAACCTTACGCACTTTTTCTAAAGGCATATGCAAACGCGCGGCCAGCTCTTCGGGTGTTGGCTCGCGGCCAATTTCGTGCATCATCTGGCGGCTTGTGCGCACCAGCTTGTTAATCGTTTCAATCATATGCACCGGAATACGGATTGTGCGCGCCTGATCGGCGATTGAGCGCGTGATGGCCTGCCTGATCCACCATGTTGCATAGGTCGAGAATTTATAACCACGGCGATATTCAAATTTATCAACCGCCTTCATCAGGCCGATATTTCCCTCTTGGATCAAATCAAGGAATTGCAGGCCGCGATTAGTGTATTTCTTGGCAATCGAGATCACGAGGCGAAGGTTCGCTTCGACCATTTCTTTCTTAGCGCGCCCGGCTTCTTTTTCGCCTTTTTGCACGGTGCCGACAATGCGGCGGAATTCTTTGATCGGCAACATGGCATCTTCGGAAATCAGCGTAATCTGATCACGCATTTTTCTGACTTCTTCGCCGTGCTTTTCGGCAAATTGCGCCCAGCCTTTGCCCTTGAGATTTTGAACACGATCCAGCCATTTCGGGTCAAGTTCGGAGCCGAAATATTCCTCCATAAACGCCTCGCGCTTGACCTTGCAATTGGTGGCCATACGCATCATTTTTCCTTCGATGCTGACCAACTCGCGATTCATGGAATAAAGACGCTCGATCAACTGCTCGATACGGGCATTATGCAGCCGCACCTCGTTCATAAGCTCGACCATCTCTTCTTTGATCTTGTTATATTTCTTGTTGGTGGACTCGTCGGGCTCCTTACCGGTCTGCAAAGCCTCAAGGCGAACGATCTGCACCTTTTGCATTTTCTTGTAGGTCTTTTCAATTTTCTTGAAATTTTCGTAGACCTGCGGCGCTAGCTCTTCCTCCATTGCGGAGATAGATAGCGTGTTATCGTCTTCATCCTCGTCATCATCATCGTCGGATGTTTCGTTGTCTTTTGAGTCTTTATCGTCCGCGCCCTTATCTTTATCGCCCTTGTTTTTTTCTTCGTCTTCGGACTGATCCCCGGCATCATCTTTTTTAATCGTATGATCAATCTGCGCTTCGGGGCCGCCCGTATAAGTCGCATCCAGATCAATAACCTCGCGCAGCAAAATATCGCCCTTTTGCAAAGCATCATACCACGCAATAATCGAAGCAATGGCCAGCGGGCTTTCGCAAATTCCGCCAATCATTAATTCGCGGCCAGCCTCGATCCGTTTGGCAATCGCAATCTCGCCTTCGCGTGACAGCAATTCGACCTGCCCCATCTCGCGCAGATACATCCGCACAGGGTCATCGGTACGGCCACTATCATCATCGGAAATATTCCCGCCTTCTTCGGCCTTGCTTTCGGTCTTGGCGCCGTCATCTTCGAAATCATCTTCGCTCTCGACAACCTGCACACCCGCATCGGACAAGGTGGCCATCGCATCATCGATATTCTCGGAGGAAAACTCTTTCGCAGGCAGGACTTTATTGACCTCGTCATAGGTGACAAAGCCCTTATCCTTACCGGTTTTCATCAATTTCTTGATGATGGCCGTTAAAGATCCTTTAGTGTTTGTGTTTTGATTATTGTCGCTTTGTTTTTTGCTCACTGCATTGCTCACTGCCAAATTTTCAACCACTTCGAAGCTATATTATACCAAACCCGATTCGGTATTTAATCGTATATTAGAGGGAATGTCATTACCGAACTAGTCATGACGCATTTAATTTCAATGCTTTACCCCAAATTAACCGTCTTTTTGCGCCGCCTCGCTTGCCAGAAGGCTCTTCAGCCGCTCTTCCTCGGCGACATCGTCATTGTCATAGGCCGACCGCCAGCCCTGCCGGATTTCACGTTGCACCATATCACCTTGCGTGGCGCGGTAAAACTCCAGCCATTTCTGCGCGGTCACCGCCGATTGCGCTTCATCTTCATCTTGCCCGCCCTCATGGGGGGCGCAAAAACCTGCATGTATATACACAGAGGAGGATAAAATGTCACCCACTGTTTTTACGTATCCTTTGTCTTTTAGAAAATCGGCGATATCCTGCGGCTTTACGGCGGTTTCGTTACTGTCATTTTCACTTAAATAAGCCAGCGCGTTGCGCCGCAATTCATCAAGGCCCGAATCAGCAAAAGACATCTGCGCCAATTCCTCCTCCACCGCCCCGAAAATATGCGGGTGATTGAGCAATCCGGCAAGTAAAACCCTGGCCATGATGGCTTGTTTTTGCCCGCCGGGGGAGCGCAATGACACGGCACCTGCCCCGCCGCGCCCATTATCCCGCCCTTGCCCGGAGCGCCGCGCCGCGCCGCCGCCATAATCGCGTTTGGGGAAAAAGCTTTGCGAGATTTTATCCTGCACAATGGCGTTATAATGCGATTGCACCGCGCGATCGGCCACCATGCGGATGTCATTCTTTACCGCCTCAATCGCGCCCGCGCGCTTTTCCGGCGTATCCAATGGCCGCGCGCCGACATGGGTGGACCATATAAAATCAATCAGCGGCATGGCGCGCTTTAAGATATCGGCAAACGCCTTATGACCCTCTTCCTTGATTAAATCATCAGGGTCTTTCCCCTCGGGCAAAAAGGCAAAGCGCGCGCTTTTATTGGGGCCCAATAACGGCAATATCCGCTCCGCCGCCCTGCGCGCCGCGCGCCGCCCCGCCTCATCACCATCAAAGCAAAGCACGGGCTCTTTCAACTCTTGCGGAATCATCTTCCACAGCGCGGTAATCTGCCCCTCGGTCAGCGCCGTGCCCATGGGCGCCACCGCGCCGGTAAAACCCGCCTGATGGCAGGCAATCACGTCCATATAGCCTTCGGCCACAATGAGCGGTTGCTCCTCGTCAATATTACTGCGCGCTTGCGAAGCGGCATATAGCAGCGAGCCTTTATGGAAGATCGGCGTTTCGCCCGAGTTAATATATTTAGGCGGCGTGAAATCACCCGTATCGGGCGGGCGCATATTATCGGGCAGAATTCGCCCGCCGAACGCCACAACGCGGCCCCGCAAATCCGTCACCGGAAACATCACACGGTCGCGGAAAAAGGCGTAAGGGTCACCGCCCTTCTTGCTCTCGCGAATAAGATCAACCTCTTTGATTTGCGCGTCACTATAGCCCTTTTCCTTGAGGTGCCGCCACAAAGCCTGCCGGTCGCCTGATGCATAGCCTATGCGGAAATTTGAGATAGTCTGGTCGCTCAGGCCCCGCCCGCGCGTATACTCCAGAATTTGGCGGTTCGCCCCCTCATGCAAGGCCGCCTGAAAGAATTTCGTGGCCTCCTCCATCAATGTGTAGAGGTCTTTTTGCGCCGCCGCCTTTTGAATCTCTTCGGGGCTTTGCTCTGGCATTTGCAAGCCCGTTTGCGCGGCCAGCGTCTTGACCGCATCAATGAAGGACAAATTTTCGTACTGCATCGTGAAACCGATCACATCGCCATGCGCGCCGCACCCAAAACAATGATAAAACTGCTTGGCGTCATTGATGGTGAAAGATGGAGTCTTTTCGCTATGAAACGGGCAGCAAGCCTTATATTCCCGCCCTGCGCGCGTGACTTTTATGCGCTTGCCGATCACCTCAGAGAGGCTGAGGCGGCTACGAAGCTCGTCCAAAAAACGCGGGGGAATCGACATAGGGGAAATATTATCAGATGCCCCTTGCAAATCTACCGAATAATATATATACTGTAAGACATAATTTAACCAAACCAATTTGAGGAAAGCTGCGATATGCCACCCGTATTTTCAAAGACATGCAAAGTAAAAGTCATTGAATATGGTTGTCCGGCGCGCAAACCCGTCTCTTTCACAAAGAATATTCGCGGATTTTTTACATCCCTTTTCGCTCCCCGCAAATAATTTTCAAGTAATTTGCACGGCGCATTCCCCCTTTAAGAAAATATTAAACTTCTCCGTATAACCTTCAGATAATCAAAAGAGTATCTAGCAGGGAGTAAGGGTTATGAAACACGCTTTAGAGGTGTTCTCATCTGATTGTGACATTAATGTCATTGAATATAACGGCAAGCCATCAAGCATAACAGCGATGTCTTTTTTCAGGAAACAAGTCAATGTGTTGAAGCCCGTTATCAAGCGCTGCGTAAAGACGCATCAAGAATAATAGATAGGCCGCCTATCCCAGCTTGGATTTCACAAGCGCGCTGGCTTTGCCCATATCCATCTGGCCGGCATAACGGGTTTTCAGCGCCGCCATTACTTTGCCCATATCTTTCATCTCAGACGCGCCATGCTCTTCCATCAACTCAACAACAATTTTATCAACGTCATCTTCGCTTAATTGGGCGGGCAGGAATTTCTCGATAATTTCAATCTCGGCTTCCTCGCGTTCGGCCAATTCCTCGCGGCCCGCATCATCATACATTTTTGCCGACTCGTGGCGCTGCTTGATCATGGATTGCATCATGGACAAAATCTCGGTGTCGTTAATGCCATCATCGTTGCCTTGCCCGCGCGCTGCAATGTCGCGATCTTTCAAGGCGGCCAGCATCAAACGTATGGTGGAAACCGCTGTTTGGTTCTGTTCTTTGAGCGCTTCTTTTAATGCGCTGTTAAATTCTTCACGTTTCTCCACGTTTTTACTTCCTTTTTCGGTGAAACTTCGTTACTAAATCTTTTTCTAGTGACCCACTACTAACGGAAACTAGAAAGACATAGCCTCATGACCGACTTATCTAGCGTAAACACCCCCCCTAATGCAACTGCTGTTATTGTAATGGCCGATGGCGCACTCATATGGGGGCGCGGCTTTGGCGCCGAAACGGCCAATGTCGGCGAGATTTGCTTTAACACATCCCTTACAGGCTATCAGGAAATCCTGACCGACCCCAGCTATGCGGCGCAAATCGTAACCTTCACCTTTCCCCATATCGGCAATGTCGGCACCAACGAAGACGATTTGGAAACCACCAACCCGGCCAGCCGCGGCCTGATCGTGCGCGAGGATGTCACGGCGCCCTCCAACTGGCGCGCCATAAAGCATTTCGATGAATGGCTGAAAAGTTATAATTTGCCGGGGATTTCCGGTGTAGATACGCGGGCGCTGACCAGATTGATCCGCGATAGCGGCGCGCCCAACGGCGTCATTGCGCATAACGCCAAAGGCGAGTTCGATCTCCCCGCCCTATTGAAGCAAGCGCAAGAATGGCCCGGCCTGAAAGGCATGGATCTGGCCAAGGACGTTTCCTGCACACAAAGCTATGGCTGGAACGAGACATGCTGGGAATGGGGCAAAGGCCACGGCAAACAAGATAATCCCGCCCATCA
>Ga0136600_1001004_pt1 | contig 13884 bp, 12 predicted proteins | sample AntRauMFilla2698_FD_104634 | JGI IMG/M metagenome (GOLD analysis project Ga0136600, IMG submission 104634) | Saline lake microbial communities from Rauer Islands, Antarctica - Metagenome Filla 2 #698 | ecosystem: Environmental > Aquatic > Non-marine Saline and Alkaline > Saline | place...
AGATTAATATTACGCCTGATTTTAAACAGAGTTGGGAAAATAGATAAAGCGGGAATTGTACTTAACTTTATGAAACGCTAATAAATTGATCGTTTGATACACACCAATCAACAAACAGATAGTCTGGACATGCCTTCGGAGACCTGCGCCCGAATTATCTCAAATATTCTGAACCCGTTAGTATTACCATTGTTTGTGATCGGTTTTGTAGCTGTTATCAGTACGCCAAATCTCGTTTCAGAATTGAAAATTTTTACTCTTTCAACCGTTTTATTTGCCGGTATTCCACTTGTCGCTGTTGTTTTAATATTATCAGGATCTAAGCACAGTTCTATTGATTTTGATGCCCGCTCATCTCGTCACTGGCTCTATCTTTCGTCTATTTTAAGTTATGGTGTTGGCGGATTGGTAGTATTTGCGGATCTGTTTTCAGGAATGTTCAGAGTAATAATCGTAGTGTACACGCTCAATTTGATTGTGGCTTTTTTGTTAAATCTGAGGTGGAAAGTGAGCGTGCATTCCGGCTCTCTTTTTTCAACAGCAATTCTGTTTTTATGGATTGGGATGCGTTTTGAATTCCATCCATGGGCGTTGTTTTTTGGTGCTTTTCTTCTTATTTCTTCTCCGTTAGTTTTTTGGTCCCGCAGAAAGTTAAAAGTGCATAGCCTCACTGAGTTGTTCCTCGGAGCTTTTACCGGTTTGGTGATTTCCATAGTGGGTATTTGGTTGTTTGGCTGAAAGAATGCAAAAAGAAACTGACACAAATATCGCTCAGAAATCTTTCAATCGTACTTTGGGGACTGAATCTTCTGAAACGGCACACTCGAAAAGTGCTGTTCTCTTTTTTAGCCTGAGTCCCGCGGCTGAAGTGCGTCAGAAGAAATTTTTATCTGAATCTGACAGAAAAAAAGAGATTCATTTAGCGTCTCTGTTACGGAATCATTGTCTTGAGCAAGTTGATAAAACCGGGTTGCCGGTATTTGTTTTTGATGAACAAAATCAAAGAGGAGATTCCTTTGGCGAACGATTCTCAAATGCGTTTGCCGATGTTTTTGCTTCGGGATATGACCACATTATTGCTGTGGGAAGCGATACTCCTGAGCTGAGTTTTGAACACATTTTGGCGGCTGAAAAAAAGCTGTCGGAAAAGAACAGCGATGTGGTGCTGGGACCTGCCACCGATGGCGGAACCTGGCTGATGGCAATATCAGCTTCTGCTTTTCAGTACGAAATTTTTAGTGATTTCGCGTGGAGATCCCGCCGTCTTCTCAAGGAACTGATGAATCACTATTCTGTCAACTATTCAATCGATCTGCTTCATCCGCTCAACGATGTGGATGATGCCTCGGATGTTTATCAATTTCTTCGCACTGAATCGGGGAACACTGATGTATTGTCGCTTATCTATGCGTTAAAATCACTTTTTCAAAAAGCACGATTAATACTTAAAAGCTCTTCTTTCTCTTTCAAAAGCACATTTGTGCTGAGCGGGCATGCCCTTCGTGGCCCGCCATATCTCAGGTAATCACCTCGTTTTCAAGATCATCCTAAAACCGGCAGTTCCTGTTGCAGGAGTCTGCTGTACCATCATTTTGTTAATATAGATACGTGAGTTATGAGAAAAATAAGTGGATTTATCGCCTTGTTTTTATTAGTTGCCGCAGGTTCAACTGTTGCACAATCGGGACTTGAAGTTACGGTTGTAAATCGTGATACGGGCGACCCGATTCCACAGCTAAAACTGGTCCTTGAAAATAACGCAATTGGATTTAGTCAGGCTGAAGAAACATCTCAGCAGGGGAAAGTTCGTTTCACAAATCTGTCCGTCACCGGAAACTATGTGGTTACGATCTCCGAAAATGAAACATGGATCGGAATGGAATCATCTCCCGTTAAACTGCGCTCAAATACCACCCGAAGCGTATTGATGGTAACAGCAAGAAAATCAACGGTAGAGCTTAACGAAGTGACGATTCAGGCGCCCGTGACCCGTATTAATACAGTAAATGCCGAAGTGGCATCAGAGCTGTCGCTTAAAGAGTTGGAAACCTTGCCCATAGAAGCCCGTGATATCAATACAGCACTCTATCGCCTGCCCAATGTTACGCCTGCCACCGGATTTTTTCCAGAAGCGCCCACGGTTAGTATCAATGGAGCAAACTCTCTGTACACAAATTACCTTATTGACGGAATGGATAACAACGATCAGTTTCTGGGCGGACCGAAATTCCCAATTCCGGTGGGATTTGTGGAAAATGTGACGGTTTTGACCAATAATTACTCCACTGAGTACGGACTTTCAGGAAACGGAGTCTTTAATATTACTACAAAATCGGGAACTAACGAGCTTGCCGGAGAGGCATTCTATGTGGTTCGTCCCGGAGAATTACTTGATGCTGAATCGGATTTTGCACGCAGAGATTTGAGTGGAAATCAGGTGAAAGATGGTTTTCAGCGGCATCAGTTTGGATTCGGAATGGGCGGTCCTGTCGTAGAGGATCAAACGTTTTACTATATCAACGCAGAGCAGACTTTTGATCTGAAAGATAATTTATTGACTTCACCGCAGCTGGGCGTGAACGAAACCGTTACAGGTCAAAACCGCTTTACCTATCTGTCTGGAAAAATAGATCATGAATGGAGTCCGAATATTCGTTCATTACTAAGGTTAAATTCAGGATTCGTGAATATTGAGCGTCAGGGCGGCGGACTTAATGGCGGTTTGACCTTTCCCTCAGCCTCAAACAGTCAGGATCGCAATTCATTTCATTCGGCTCTTAAAAACAACTATCGGTTTGGTTCGTGGAATGGCGAGACCAATCTGCAATACTCCCGTTTTCGCTGGAATTACAGCAATCCTGAAAACGAAGAGAGTCCCTCGGTTACGGTTTTGGGTCCGTCGGGACAAACCATCGCGGCGATTGGGAATCCGGGATTTGAGTTTGATAACATCGAGAATACGGTTCAGGTTCAGCAGAAATTTGTCAGGTACTTTGATAAACATACGGTAAAAATCGGCGGTGAATGGCTCAGCGCAACGCACGATTTGTTAGGCGGTGGAAATGAGTTTGGAAACTATCTGGTTCAGCTGAATAAAGCTCAGGTGGATGCGCTCAGAAATCAAAATATCGGATCTTCTCTGAATATCGATGATATTCCCGCGGATGCTCAGGTTTTGAACTACGCGGTTGAGTTGCGTCCCACACGTTTTGGAACCACACAAAATATCTACAGCTTCTACATCGAAGATCTCTATTCAGTGAATACCCGCCTGAACCTCACGTTTGGCCTGCGCTACGATTATGATGACCTGTCGAAGAGTGGAGGTGATGAAGGTGATTTCAACAATCTCGCCCCGCGTTTCAACTTCAATTATAAGCTGGATAACAAGAGCAGTCTGCGTGGTGGTTATGGATTATTTTATGATAAAATTGTGTACTCGATTCACAGTGATGCGCTTCAGCAAAATTCAACCGCGGCCGATTTTGAACATCAACTGCAGGCGCTGATTGATCAGGGAATTTTACCATCTGATACTAATATTGATGAGGTGACCTTCAACGGAAATATAACCGCTGGAATTAATAATGTGAACTACCTTCAGGGACCGACTTCTGATGAAATAACGGCAAATCGTAATGATATTTTCAGTAATTCACTGCGCATCTTAAATCCCGACGGATACAACAATCCTTATACGCATCAATTTTCGCTGGGATATCAGCGTGAGGTTGATGATGACAAATTATTTTATGTGGATCTGGTTCATACACGATCGCATAATCTGTTTCGCCTCAGAGATTTAAACGCTCCGGAAGCCTACCCGTTAGATGATCCCTCAAATGTTGTGGTAAGAACCGTGGCTGAAGCCGATGCCACCCGTCCGGTGCCCATCTACTCCGATCAAAACGGAACGTATGCGCTGGTAAATGGAGATACATTGCGAGGTGTGGGGCGAAATGTGGTGATGACTGAAACCAAAGGGAAGTCAGAATATTGGGCGGCGAGTTTAAATCTTCAGAAAAATCGTAAGGGAGATGACTATTCGTACCGGTTGACCTACACGCTTTCGGAGTTGAGAAATAATACCGAAGACATCAACTTTCGCGCGCAGGATGCCAATAATTTTGGTGATGAGTGGGGACCGTCAATCAACGACCGGACGCATCTTATAAGTGGATTTTATACCTGGTATGGCACTGATGGCTTTTCTCTCAATCTGGCAACAATGATTCAAAGCGGTCAGCCTGTAAATCGTATTCCGGATGCATCGGTGTACGGAACAACCGATCTGAATGGTGACGGACGTGCGTTTGGTGACGCCTACGTTGGCAACAGCGACAGAAGTCCCGGTGAATCGCGCAACAGCGACCGCCTGCCCTGGGCCACCACATTTGATGTGGGCGTGCGCTATCTTATTCCAATTGGAAGCAGAGCAGCGGATCAAAAAATTGAGCTGAGTGCCGATGTATTCAATATCTTCAACGCGCAAAACCTGAGCGGCTACGCCAATAACGCCACGCAAAGTAATCAGATTCAGGTTGGTCCCGCCGCAACGGGATTGCTGGTGCGCAGAAACGCGAGTCCGCCTCGTCAGTTTCAGTTCACATTGCGCTACTTGTTTTAATCTGATTTATTCACAAAATATCAAAGTCCGGCGTGACTAATCTCAATAAATAAAGCATGAATCGAATCCGAATTGTTTTTGAATCACTAAAAGTACTTTTGATAGCGGGAGGAATAAGCGTGATGGTTGGCTGCGCCGGGGAAAAATCACCCGAGGTTAATCCCACAGAATTAAGCTGGCCGGAAATTGAACAACAGGCCAAAGGCGGCGAAGTGACCATAATGATGTGGAAAGGCGATCCGCTGATCAATCAATACATGGAAGATTTTGTGATCCCGACCGTAAAAGAGCGATTCGAAATTGATCTGGAGATTGTGAGCGGCCAGGGCAGTCAAATTGTTTCCACCATACTTTCGGAACTTGACAGCGGACAGAAAAACAGTCAGCTTGATATGATGTGGATCAACGGAGAGACATTCTATCAGCTTCGTCAGGTGGATGGATTATTCGGCCCGTTTACCTCTCATCTGCCTAACGCGAAGTACGTCGATTTTGAAAACCCCTTTATCGGTTACGATTTTCAACAGCCTGTTGAGGGCTTTGAGGCTCCATGGGGGAATGTCCAGTTCACGCTCATCTACAATGAAAAAATGGTTGATGATCCGCCTCAAAATCTAAGTGATTTTGAGGATTGGGTAGAGCAGAATCCCGGTCAATTTACCATCCCCACAGAGTTTGCGGGTATGACGCTGCTAAAATCATGGTTGCTCTCACAGAATGAAAATCCTGAATCATTCTACGGGGCATTTGATGAAGAACTCTATCAAGCTGAAAGCAGTAGATTGTGGGAGAGTATCAACGGGATGAAGTCGGATTTTTGGAGACAGGGAGAGACTTTCCCCGCTACAATTACGCAGCTGCATCAGCTGTTCGCGAACGGTGAGGTTGCTTTTACGATGAGCAATAACGACAGCGAAGTGGATAACAAGATTGCTCAGGGTGTGTTTCCGGATTACAGCAGGGCGTACGTGCCGGAGTCAGGAACTATTCAAAATTCGCATTATCTGGGAATTTCTAAACATTCAGAAAACAAGACCGGGGCGATGGTCGTCATCAATTTTTTGCTTTCACCGGAAGCTCAGTATCGAAAAATGATTCCCGAAATTTGGGGAGACGGAACCATTCTGTCTGTGGAAAAACTGCCCTCTGAGTGGAAGGAGAAATTCAGAACGCTGCCGGGAAGAATTAAAGCACCCGATCGGAATCAAATTCAGGAAAAAGCACTCATGGAACCCGACCCTGAGTATATGATTCGCATCTTTGAAGATTTTCGGAAAGAGGTGGTGCAGAAGTAGTGAACCGAACGATGTTGAAAAATACCGTGATTCGGCGAAGTCTTGCGGGACTCTTTTTGCTCCTCTGCGCGCTCCCTGTTGTTTTAGCCATGGGTTACGCGGCGCTGTATAGCGTTGGACTTACGGGTTTGCAATCGGATGGGTTTATGCTTCAGCATTGGGCAACTCTTTTTCAGGGCGAATTTTTGTCGTCGTTTCTCTATTCTTTGTGGATCGCGGGTGCATCGTCAGCCTTGGCTTTGGCCACCGCGCTTGCAGCGCTCTTTACGCTTCGTAAAGAGCTGACGGATAAAAGAGTGTACCGCATGCTCTTTCTTCCTCTTACCGTTCCGCCTGTTGTGATTGGTTTTGTGATCTATCAACTGTTTTCGGGCGGAGGAATTCTGTCCCGGGTCAGCTATCAGTCGGGATTGATTGATCAGATCAGTCACTTTCCTGAGTTTGTGCACGATGCTTACGGGGTTGGAATTATTCTTGCTCACCTGTTTATTGGATTTCCTTTTTTTCTCATTCTGCTGCTGAATCTCTATCAACAAAATAATCTGGATGAGCTGGAGATTACGGCCGCATCGCTCGGGGCGGGACGAAAAGATATTTTGCTGCGCGTTCATCTTCCGGTTTTACTAAAGGGAATTTTCCCCGTCGTATCGCTCTACACCATTTTCTTTATGGGCGCGTACGAGATTCCGTTAATTTTGGGACAGTCATCACCTCAGATGTTCACCATTCTGATTCTTGAAAAATTACAGCGTTACAGTCTGAGTGATATTCCGGTTGCGTACGCTATGGCACTATTTTACGCGATTATTTGCATCGGGACACTCTCTTGGCTCATGATGCAGTACAAAAAACGGTGGAATTGATGACGAGAAAAATTTCGATCACGTTCCTTCTTTTAATCTTTCTTCAGCCACTGTTGGTGCTGCTCTACCTTTCATTTTCAACGCAGTGGCATTATCCCTCGCTTTTTGCTCATCCGTTTACCACACAGCACTGGCAAACGCTTTTGTCAGAATCTTCCGCGCTGATAAAAAGTATCGGTATTTCAATTATGATTTCCACGCTGGTTAGTTTTGTGGCTACGGGGATGGGATTTTTCATCAGTCGGGGGATCGCGTATTATACAAAAAGCAGATGGTGGCTGACGTCGGCCTATTTCCCCTACGTAATTGCGCCGGTGGTTCTTGCGGTGATGCTGAATTTCTATTTCCTGAAGATGGGCTTAACGGGCACATTCGCGGGAATTCTGCTGGCTCAGTTGCTTATCACAATTCCCTATTCCGTTATCTTTTTTCACAGTTTCTGGAGCTCAACCATTCTTGAGCGTGAATATCTTGTGGCTACACTGGGAGGAAATTTTATGACGTCTCTGCGTCATGCTATTCTACCATCGGCTAAGGGATTGCTGGTGGTGTGTTATTTTCAATGCTATCTGATCTCGTGGTTTGAGTACGGATTGACACAGTATATCGGCGTGGGAAAAGTGGAGACGCTCACCATTTTGGTCTATCGCTACATCAGCGAGGCGAATCCCTATCTTGCGGCGCTGGCTGGACTCCTGTTACTCATTCCACCGCTTGTGCTGTTGTTCGTAAACCGATCTTTTTTCATCCAAAACGTCTGGAAATCCTGATATGATAGAAGTCCGACAGATTAAAAAAGCATTTAATGATGAAGAGGTGCTCAGGGATGTCAGTTTTAAGCTCCGTGAAAATGAAACCCTTTCTGTATTAGGAGCATCCGGAAGCGGAAAATCCACCTTACTGAAAATTATCGCGGGACTACTTGATGGGTATTCGGGGACTATTTTAGTGAATGGAAAAGCGATTGATGATGTGAAGCCCAAAAATCGCGGAACGGTTTATATCTATCAGCAGCCATTGCTGTTTCCCCATCTGAATGTAGAGCAAAATATCGCCTTTGGGTTGACGATCAGAGACCGGGAAAACAGTTTTATTCAGGAAGAAACAGGGCGCATGATCGCGGAACTTCAGCTTCAGGGGCAAGAACATAAATATCCGCATCAATTATCAGGCGGACAGCAGCAGCGTGTATCCTTCGGTCGGGCATTTATCATCCGGCCGGAGATGTTGCTTCTCGATGAACCCTTCGCCAGCCTCGATCCGTCAACCCGGCGTGACATGCAGATTCTGTTTAAGGAAATTGCCCAAAAAGAGGGCATCACAAGTTTATTCGTCACTCACGATCTGAAAGAAGCGCTGATAACAGGCGACAGGTTTGGGATGATGAGCGCGGGAAAACTTCGTGTGTTTGATGACAAAGAATCATTTATAAAAGATTCCGAAAGCGGAGTTCAGGAAGAAATTCAATTCTGGAAAGAAATTCAAAACCATTAGAGTGTATGAATCAGAAAAAATCAGTTGCAGTTATTTTAGGAAGCGCGTTTGAAGGAAGTTTTGCCGAACGTCTCGACCTCACACCATGTGAAATCAACACGGAATTTGGTGAAATCACGCTATACAAATCAGGGTTGAGAAAAGACAGAGACGTGTATGTGTTGTACCGGCACGGAATGCCGCACTTTTTGCTTCCCAATCAGATTAATTACCGGGCGCAGGCGGCGGCGCTGGAAAGCGTGAATTGTGGTGCACTGCTCATAAACAGCTCGGTTGGTGTGCTCGATGCCCGGCTGCCGATCTACAAACCCATGCTGGTAACCGACCTTTTGATGCCTGAAAATCGCCTTCCGGATGGCTCAACCTGCTCTGTGTTTCCCGAACCCAAAGAATCGCACGGACATCTGTTGTTGCGGGAAGGATTATTTTCGAAAGAATTAAATGCATGGATTAATGAGCGGCATAAAGACGTCATTTTTCAATCGAAGGAAGATATTGTGTTTGTCTATGCCGGCGGACCCAGAAGTAAAACACCCGCAGAAAACAGAATGTGGGCGCTGCTCGGCGGACAGATCAACTCCATGACGCTGGCACCCGAAGTTGTCCTGGCTAACGAATTGGAAATTCCCACCGTGGCAGTGGCTGTCGGACATAAATACTCGGTGCCGGATAAAATAAATCCCGAAGAAAAATTGATTCGTCAAAGTCTGGTGGATGCCCGCGAAGCCACGGCAAACATCCTGCTTACGTTTATGAAAAAAGCAGAACCTGTACCGTTCAGAAATCAAATCTACCGGTATGGAGATGAGTGATTTTTCCGCATCTGAACTTATCCAAATTGCTGAAAACTCACTTGAAATACGATTTGTATCTCCCGGCGTCGAAGTTTTGAGCGGTGGAAATCTGAATAAGGTTTGGCGTGTATCAGATACCCAAAAGTCGGTAATTATTAAACATGCTCCGCCATTCATCGCCTCTCAGCCGGACGTCCCGCTCGACTCAGGACGCATTCATTTTGAAGCAAAAGCGCTAAAACTATTTCGAGGCGACGGTAAGCTGTCGCATCTTTCTTCCAATAAAGTAAAACCGCCGGAAATTTACCATTTTGATCAACCCAACAGTTTGATTGTAATGGAGGATGTTGGAAATTTTGAGTCGCTTGGAACAGAGAAAATCTCAACAAATGAGGCTGAAATAGTTGGGAACCGACTCGGGGAATTCATTGGAAAACTCCATGCGGAAACCTTTAAGAAAAAGCAATTCGGGAGATCATTTAATAATACGGAAATACAGAAAACCCGGGGAAAAGTTCAGTATAAAGGTGCTGCAAATTACGCGGACGTATCCTTCATTGATGAAATCACAAAAAACGAAGTCAGAAATCAAACTCAACAATTAGGGAAGGATCTTCTAAAACCTGGTAAATGTCTGGTGATGGGAGATTTATGGCCGTCTTCGGTGCTGGTGAATGAGCAAAATATGTTGCGCATCATTGACTGGGAATTTTCCCATTTCGGGCGACCGCTGCAGGATGTTGCACACTTCGCGGCGCATTGTTTGATGCTGGAAATGACCACCGCAGAACATTCACAAGCAAAAAAGTGGAAAATCTTGTTCGAAAGTTTCCTGAAGGGATATCGTATTGCAGCGGGTGATTGTTATAAAAAGCTGATAGACGAGAAGGAAATTCAGGATGCACCTGTTCACATCGGAGCAGAGATGTTAGTCCGCGCGAATGGCCCTTTCAGACAAGGATACGTTTTTGATGGAATGTCAGATGAACATCCCGTATGGAAGAAAAGTATTGAGATTGCAGTTCAGTTGATCATCGGCGAAAAGGAATTATTTCATGATTTTTAGTTTCTTAATCCAGCTCATAAATATCAGTTTCAGGCCAGAAAACCAGCCACGCGAAGGCGAAATAATCCCCGAAAATAAGTGGTTTCAGCTGCTTTCCTCCCATTTCTCCCGATGTTGCCTTGCCCGTAATATTCCAGGTCGATTTAGTTTGGTGATCTTTCACCTGATCATTTTTATAGTGAAATGTGAGAATTCGATCATCAACTATTCGATGAAAAGCGGCGGTGGAACCATCTTCGCGGGAATTTGAAATTTTCCGGGCGTCAAGCGCTGAATTGGCTCCGGGCAGGTGAAAAATGACGATTGGAGTAGCCTCAAGCGAGTCATTGATCACGCGTTTTTCTTTTGTAAGGGCATAAGAGTACGCTTTTTGCTGTGAATCTGTTCTTACACCAATTACTTTCTGCATTGGTTTTAGTTTGTCATCCGGAACATCACCCTTCATCATAAACGGCGTGTTGTTGATATCATCGTAGCCGGCGTAAGGATTTTCCCCGTAAGAACGTTGATGCCCGGTTTCTTTTGAAAGCACAGATGCGTCGGGGTACAGCTCTTTGAACTGTTTGTATGATACGATCTGACTGGGCAAAATGGTTAGTTGTTCTCCAATATAATCACCCACAACAGCCTCGCCGGTAAATTGCTGCCACAGTGATTCGGTTCCCCGATCGAACATAATCATATCGGAATGGCGTAAAAATCCCGAGACGCCAAATTCAAGGATCTTACTATTCAATCTTCGGTCAAATACAATGGCCGAGTAGCAGAGCGGACAGAATGTTACAAGAATGGGTGTATCATCTATTTCATCGTTTACAATTTCGTGCCAGATAAGGATTTGAAGCGGGTAGGCACGGGCGATGCCGTTGTGTTCAAGTAGAATTACCGGTTCGTTGTCCTTCAGCCAGTCATCCGCCGCATCAGATGAAACAAATGAGGGATTATCGATAGATGGAATCCCGTCTTTGGGTGGGCCGCCTGACCTGAGTTCATCAAGGTCGATACTTGTCTTTGAAAAATCCGTTTCCCAGCCCGGAAATACTCTCTGCTGACCCTGCGCGGAAAATGAAATCAGGAAAAGTGTTAAAAACAGTAATCCCGTGCGCGTTATTATTTTGAAAAGTTGATAGTTGAACATTCCGATTTAGGTTCATTCTGATTGAAATCCGGGTTTTGCACTATGAGATTTCTTATATGCTCACAAGTGCATCACACTTCAATAATCAAAATTCGGGAGACAAAGGCTGTCCCCTTACCGACGAAGTTCGGCTTCTGTTCAGCCCATTATTTAGCCTGACGCTCTTTCATCCGCATCACATAATTCAGAAACAGATATTCAACCGCCAAAGCTTCCTGACCTTTCCAGTTTGTGATTAATTCCTGAAAATGTTCTTCTGTGATTGTGTCGGGATCTTCGCCATAGCTGAGGGTGATCCACCGGCGCAGTCCTTTCTCTTTTCCCTTCGATTTGTTGGATGGGAAGACAGCATCGGGGCGGGTTCTTAAAAACATCAGATCCTGAACGGTGGTTGGGCCGAGTCCACGGACATTGGTAAGCTCTTCATAAAAATTTTCAGCGGGGATTTTCTCTAAATGTTCATTGCTTAAGTTTCCTGACACAAATTCGTTGGCTAATCCTATAATGTATTCTCCTTTTCGTTTAGAAAGTCCGTGCTCGCGCATGGAAACGGGATCGGCTCCGATTAAGTCGATGGGCTGAGGCCACGCTGCGAGATATCCATTCTGCCATGGAATCATATTTCCATAGGCTTCCCGCACAGCATAGACCATTTTCTTTGCGGTTGGCTTGTGTGAGATTTGGGTTTGAATAATTCGGTTTACTGCATCATCAAAAACACTGGCGTGACTGAGTCGCTTGAAGCCATAGAATTCATCGGTTAATGAACCAAGAACGGGATCGTTTTCAACTTGCTTGTAGAGGGGTTTGAGATCAATTTCAATCCCCAGCATGCGCCTGATGGATTGGTTGGCATCGTCAATCTCCTCTTCAGAAAGATCAGCATCGGTGGTGACCGAAAATTCGGGTTGATCGGGATCACCATTAAAAAAAATGGTAACTACCACGAACTGATCTCCTGCTTTAACCGGGCGATGAAATCCTTCCTCAAAAACTTGCTCGGGATCGTGCTCGTGGTCAAAATATTCGTTGATATCTAAACACAGAAAGAAATCGTGAGGCGGAGTTGAGGGAAGTTTCCAGGTGGTCATATAAAAGTCTGAACTCTGTAAGTGATATATCGTCGGGTTGTGATAAGATAAGCTAAAAAAGATGTGAATTAGTTCCGATAAATTAACTCCTGACTTCCACAACGGGACACCCGGTGCTAAAGTAATAACTTGAGTTCGATTCTTGTAGGAATAAATTTGCGCTTATATAAATCATGAACGTATCAAACCCCATCCATTTCGCTTCGCAGTGCCTTCGGTATCGCTCCCGCCGGAGCTATTTAATTACATGGGGCGCAATGACATTCTACCGTGTGTTTCGTTGCTCCGCAACTTGTGGGCTTAGGTGGGTTTTGTTCATTATTTGAAATATTATGTCCGTTTAGAGGCTCAAATTTGTGTAGGCACTAAGACGTGTGAAGTATTAGATAAGCTCTGATTAGGAAGCCACTAAACCCGCCTCGGAAATTTGTTCGAATAGCAGTGTGATACCATCAGCCCGTCGATGCAGAAAAGTGGGTAAACTCGATTGCCGATCACTATTGTGCTAAACGGGCGTGATCACACTGCCGGACAAATAGCCGCAGCGGAGGTCCGCCGGCCGGTCGGATTGGTTCTTTTTGCCGGAACAAAAAGAACAGAGGTTGATCCTCAATACCTGAGTTGGATTCTAATATGGCAAAAATATGCATTCAGAAATAAGTTGGAAGTATTCAATGCCCATCAACTTTGGTTAATGAAACAAAATATAAAACCAAGCCCAGATTATTAGTTCCGATAAATGCGATCAAAGCCCGGTGCCTGTTTGTAGGGAAGCTGAAGGAAACGTAATTTCGAGTCATGAAAAAAAGGAGCGAAAAGCACATCCTGAAACAAGAACCATGGTTTCTGCTGGTAATCATCACGCTGGGAATTTTTCTGGCATCGTGTACGCGCGTGGTGTATGTAGATGAGCTCGATCGTGGAACAGATTACATCATGTCGCTCGATATTCCCTATAATCGACCTGCTGTCCGCATCTATCCGCACGCGGGTTCTTTTTATGAAGGGAAAAATGTGATTTACAATCAGGATATCATGAAATGGCGTTCAAACGATCAATACCTGACACCCTTTGCCGTTCCGATAAACGAGGTGATAAAAGTACGCGAACACAACCGGCTCTACGGGACATTAACCGGATTTATTACAGGCTATGTTATTGGTTACGCTTTCCATAATCTTGGATTTTATGATCAAACCAGTAAACCGCTGGGAAATCTCTTCAACACTGAATTTTCGACCGCTACCGGAATATTATTTGCTGTGGGTGGATATATTTCAGGAATGCCGGTGACGTACCATTTTAAGCGCAAGCAGCAGGAAGAGACTAAGTTTGAAGATTTTGAGCTGAGAACAAAGAATTAAGAAGAGTCCCAGCCGTGAGTGTAGTCTGACAAGGCGACATTTTTTTCTGTCTTTTAAAACCTGTAATCCTTATTCTTTTTCAGTAAAAAATATTTAATAATTATTAAAAACGTTGTTGCTATGATTCGCACATTATTTTTGGGCCTGCTTA
>Ga0136600_1001005_pt1 | contig 13881 bp, 7 predicted proteins | sample AntRauMFilla2698_FD_104634 | JGI IMG/M metagenome (GOLD analysis project Ga0136600, IMG submission 104634) | Saline lake microbial communities from Rauer Islands, Antarctica - Metagenome Filla 2 #698 | ecosystem: Environmental > Aquatic > Non-marine Saline and Alkaline > Saline | place...
ATAAATATACATTTAAAACAGCCGTTGAAAGCCTGACACCGAATAATTACAACTACGAACAAGGTGATAATGCGCTTTCGATTGGCGGCGATGGTATTGCATATTGGTTTGTATTTCCCGTCAAAAATTATTCCAATAATGATTTATGGCTTTTTTCATTGGGTGATTCATTTTCCGAACGTATGGGGTATGTAAAAAATGCCAAGATCATTTCCTTATCCGAGCAAATGTATCGCTATAATGATGTTAGGGCGCTTGCGCATTCTATGTCGTTGATGAAGGATGTCGGGAACGAACCTGTGCCGCTTCAAATAAAAAAAGGGGAAGAGCGACGCATAGTTCTTTATCTAGAGACACATGAAGCTATTCCATTCCGGTTTATCCCTAGGCTCAAATCATTCGAGCATTATAAGCAAGATGTATTTTTTGATATTAGTATCAAGAATATTCTACATGTAATATTCTATGTGATTGCCGGCCTGGCACTTGGCGCTGCGGTATTAAGGTTCTCATTGGTTGGGGTGTTTTTGTTTTCCTATGCTGCTTTAAACAGCTTTTTCTTGTCATTTATGGATTATCAGATTGTCGCCCCGCTTGATATATTGGCGCGTATGCCTGCGTTTGTTTTGTGTCTGTCTGTGATTATCGGGTTATGTATTACCTATTGTTTTTATGAAAGTATTCGCGCAATCAGAGGATTTCGTCATGTGTTTATTGCCTTACTTTCTTTTATGATTGTGATGGGGGTGATTACACTTAGCGTTGCGCCGTCGGGGCTGTTATATGTGCTGGCGGGATATATCGCCCCAATGACCATGATGCTTGGAATTGCATTGATTGCATTGTTTTGGACCCATGATGATCTAATAGGCAGTACAGTTTATGCTTTGACGTGGCTGTTTGTGCTGTTTGGATTCATTATTACTTATTTGAGTACAACAGGCTATCTGCCTTCGGAGGCATTCTTAACACAGGCGCTGTGGATATTCACAATGCTACAGCTGAGTTATTATACGTTTTTACTTGTGAAAAAAGACTCTTTGAAGCGCAAGCTCAAAAAATCCGAGCTTTCGAACAAAGAGATCGAGATGCGCAAATTGTTGCGTAAATACCGTAATCGTGATGATGAAGAAGCGCAGGTTTTAAAACAACAAATTGAGGATGAGCGTCAAAAAATGCGCGAACTTCAAGAGCAGGAGAAAAAGCGTACGGATGAAATGCAGACCGCTATTGAAGAAGCGGATGAGGCGAATAGCGCAAAATCGGCATTTCTTGCAATTGTCAGTCATGAAATCAGAACGCCGATGACAGGTATTATGGGGATGGTACGATTGCTGCTGGATACGAAGCTTAACAAAGAACAGCATGATTTTGCGCTGACCATTAAAGATTCAAGCGATGCGATGTTAACATTGCTGAATGATATTCTGGATTTCGAGAAAATCGAAAGCGGCCGTCTTGAAATGGACTACATCGATTTTGATTTATATCGATTGGTTAATAGCGTTACGACATTAATGTCCGGTCATGCCGAAAGTAAGAATGTAAAACTTCTATCGTCCATTGCCAAAGATGTGCCTCAATATATTGTGGGCGATTCAGTTCGTTTAAGACAGATATTGCTTAATTTGGTAGGGAATGCGATTAAGTTTACCGATAATGGAGAGGTCCGGATTGTCGTTGAGCGTGACACGCTTAAACGTACCTCGTCGCCAAACTCTTATTTCATTAGCTTTACTGTTGAAGATACAGGGATAGGCATTTCAAAAGAGGCGCAAGACAAATTATTTAGCCCGTTTGTCCAGGCCAATACAGGGATTACGCGAGAATATGGCGGGTCCGGTTTGGGGCTTGTCATTTGTAAGTTGCTTATTGAAGCGATGGGCAGCCAGATAGGTGTTGATAGTACCGAAGGAGAAGGCAGTAAGTTTTTCTTTACATTGGATGTTCAGCAGGGTGCCGTAGAACAGAGATCAGCAGGATTGTTTGAGGATGATGAAGAGCCAAAATCAAGAGGATCTTCCTCTCAATCACCATCGCCGATAAATACAGAACAGACTTCGGAAGGCGGACGGGATAGTGTACCTGAGAATGATGTTGAACTGTTGGTTGTTGAAGATAATAAAATCAACCAAAAACTATTCAAAGAATTGATTAAGCGTTTGGGTTATGTGCCTGACCAGGCGTTTTCCGGAGAAGAAGCCCTAGAGAAAGTTGATGAAAAGCAGTACGACATCATTTTAATGGACATAGAGATGTCAGGTATTAACGGGGTGGAAACAACGCGCAGGATTCGTGAGCTTCCGGATCAGGAAAAAGCAGCGACGCCAATAGTAGCGTTAACAGCGCATACCGATCCCAAAGCAATACAGTCTTATTTTGATGCAAATATGAACGAATCTTTGCAAAAACCTTTAGACCCGTTATTGCTGAAAAAAATAATTCATAAGATTTTAAAGGGTGACCTGGAAAACCCTGTGAAGATAGGGGCGCTTGATACGATTGTTAAGCCTGATGCGCCGCCAGCATCAGCTGTACCTCAGCCAGAAGAAAAAAGTGTGGCGGATAAAAAAGATGATGCTGATATTGACGGTAACGGGACGGCAGCGATAGAGTATTTGAGTGTGGCCTCTTTGTCGGATCTTAAAAAGAACCTGCCGGCAGCAGATCTTAAAGAACTGATCGAAAGCGTCTTTATGCAAGCGCAAGAAACGGTTGCACAAGCCAAGGAGCATTTGGCTAAAAAAGAGATGACCGAAATCAAATCACGGATGCACGAGCTTCGGGGTATGACAGCAAATTTCGGGATGAAAGTGTTGCAAGAAAGCGCAAGAGACATTGAGGTGGCGATTAAAGAATCGAACGAAATGGATTACGCCGAAGCATTAGGCAAATTTGATGGAAAAATTCAAAAAACGCGTGATGCATTAGAAAAATGGCTTGCTGCCGAATAAGACACCAAGCCATTTAATAACTTTTATATTCAAAATTTTTACACTGCGATTTCAATTCCGCTGAAGAAATAGGCTGTTTCAATAGCTGCATTTTCTTCGCTGTCAGAGCCGTGAACCGAATTAGCGCCAATGCTTTGCGCGTATTCGGCGCGAATAGTTCCGGCATCAGCGTCCGCAGGGTTTGTTGCGCCCATAACCTCGCGATAAGTAGCAACAGCATTTTCCCCTTCAAGAATTTGAACAACAACAGGGCCGGAAATCATAAACTCCACAAGCTCGCCGTAAAAAGGGCGGTCTTTATGCACTTCGTAAAATTTCTGTGCCTGTGCTTCGGTAAGTTGAAGGCGTTTTTGTGCGATAATGCGCAGGCCTGCATTTTCAATTTTTGTATTGATAGCGCCCGTCAGGTTGCGTTCGGTGGCGTCTGGCTTAATAATAGACAAGGTTCTCTGTGTTGACATGATGTTCTCCATTTTTATAACATTATTGATCTCTGATGCGCGTTATAATCATTTTCGCGCTCAGGTGCAAGTTTCTTTTTAATAGAGTGGCAAGGTGATTGTCTGTTTAGACAATTTGTTTTTCAATAGCCGCAATAGCATCATTTGCAGCGTCGGCATTCGGCCCGCCTGCTTGCGCCATGTCGGGACGTCCTCCGCCGCCTTTGCCGCCAAGCGCTTCCGATCCGGCGCGCACCAAATCAACCGCGCTTATTTTGGCGGTGAGATCTTCTGTGACCGCAACAACAATAGACGCCTTGCCGTCATTTGTGGCAATAAGCGTTATAACGCCGGAGCCAATCTGCTCTTTAAGATCATCGGCCATAGGCTTTAAATCTTTAGCAGGGATGTTTTCAAGAACGCGCGCGGCGAATTTAATGCCGTTAACATCTTTTATATCATTGCCGCTTTGATTTGTTCCGCCTGTTGCAAGCTGCTTGCGCAGAGCTGAAACTTCATTTTCAAGTTTTTTACGTTCGTCAACAATTGCTTTGATGCGCTGCGCGATCTCCGCTTTGCCGGTCTTAAGTGTTGCGGCAATTTGATCAAGCGTTTTTTCCTGCTCCTCGTAATAAGACAGCGCATTTGCGCCTGTAATAGCTTCGATACGGCGTATGCCCGAGGAGACGGCACTTTCTGCGGTGATATGGAATAACCCGATATCGCCGGTACGGTTTACATGTGTGCCGCCGCATAGCTCAACGGAAAAGCGCTTGTTACCGCCATCTGCTCCCATTGAAACAACGCGCACTTCGTCATCGTATTTTTCACCGAATAATGCGGTTGCGCCGCTTTCCATGGCTTCATCTATGGGCAGAATTTTTGTAATAACCGTGCTATTGGCGCGAATTTCCGTGTTCACGATATCTTCGATTTTCTTCAGCTCTTCCGGTGATATCGCTTTGGAGTGAGAGATGTCAAAACGCGTTCTGCGGTTATCTTGCAGCGAACCTTTTTGCGCCACATGGTCACCCAAAACTTGTTGCAGGGCTTCGTGAAGAAGATGCGTTGCAGAATGGTTCGCGCAAATAGACGCGCGGCGGTCTGTATCGACAGTCAGCTTGACGGCGTCGCCTGTGCAAATTTTATCCGTTTGTATGGTGGCTTCGTGGGCCCATAATTTACCAAGCGGTTTCTTTGTGTCGGTGATAATTGCGCCCGCGCCGCTTTCAGTAGAGAGCGTTCCTGTATCACCGATTTGTCCGCCGGATTCAGCATAGAAAGGCGTTTGATTGGTTAAAATCGTGACGTTATCGTCTTTGGCGGCTTCATTTACAATTGCGCCGTCTTTGATAATGGCCTTTATCTGGGCTTCTGATTCGGTGGCCTGATATCCCAAAAATTCAGTTGATCCATGCTCATCCAGAATATCAAACCACACTTTTTCCGTGGTAGCTTCGCCCGAGCCAGACCAGTTTTTGCGTGCGTCCGCGCGCTGTTTTTCCATCGCAGTTTCAAAGCCTGCGACATCTACATTTATATCTTGTGCGCGTAAGGCATCCTGGGTTAAATCAAGCGGGAAGCCATATGTGTCATAAAGTTTAAAGGCAACATCACCTGCGAGTGTCTGCCCGGATGATAGACCGGAGGTTTCTTCGTCAAGAAGTTTAAGGCCGCGTTCAAGCGTATTTTTAAATCTTTTTTCTTCGGATTCCAATGTTTCAGAAATCAGTTTATCAGCGCGGTTTAATTCCGGATAAGCCTCACTCATCAGGCCGTTGAGAGTAGGCAGTAATTTATACATCATGGGGTCTTTGGCGCCCAGTAGATGTGCGTGACGCATGCCGCGACGCATAATACGGCGCAGAACATAACCGCGCCCTTCGTTTGACGGCAATATGCCATCAGCAATTAAAAAGGCGCTCGCGCGTAAATGGTCGGCTATAACGCGGTGAGACGCGCTTTGCGCTCCGTCAGGATCAACGCCCGTAATATCCGCGCTATGCTCAATAAGTTTACGCATGAGGTCAATGTCATAATTATTATGCTTGCCTTGCATAATGGCCGATACACGCTCCAGACCCATGCCGGTGTCAATGGATGGTTTAGGTAAATTAGTGCGGCTGCCATCTTCGTGCTGCTCATATTGCATGAACACAAGGTTCCATATCTCGATGAAACGATCTCCGTCTTCATCAGGGCTGCCCGGAGGGCCGCCGGCAATATCTTCGCCATGGTCATAAAATATTTCAGAGCATGGGCCGCAAGGTCCTGTGTCGCCCATCATCCAGAAATTATCCATAGTTGAAATACGAATAATACGATCATCTGGCAGGCCGGCGATTTTCTTCCAAAGCGTCGCCGCTTCTTCATCTTCATGATAAACGGTAACCAGCAGTTTATCCGCAGGCAGGCCGAGTACTTTTGTAACAACATTCCAGCCATGCACAATTGCTTCTTCTTTGAAATAATCGCCGAAGGAAAAGTTACCAAGCATCTCGAAAAATGTGTGGTGACGTGCTGTGTAGCCGACATTTTCCAGATCGTTATGCTTGCCGCCTGCGCGAACGGATTTTTGCGATGATGTTGCGCGTTTATAATCGCGTGTTTCAGTGCCCGTGAACAGGTTTTTAAACGGAACCATGCCGGAATTAACAAACATTAATGTAGGGTCATTATGCGGAATAAGCGGCGCGGATTGAATTACTTCATGCGCGTTGTCTTTAAAATAACCAAGGAAAGCACTGCGTATATCATTAACTGTTTTCATTTTTTAACTCGACTTTTCAATGAAATTTATATTGCTGTGGAAACTATAGAAACTATTGCGAAAGGCCGCAAGGGCTTTTAGAAACGGGGAATTAACGGCTGCTGATTTTTGCAAACGGATCGGCTCGCTTCGTATCGGCGACCACATAAGGCGCGCTGCCGGGGGAGTGTGCAACGCGAACATTATCCAGCTGTACATATTGAGGCCATTGATTGCGTGCAACACGATCAAGCGAGGGCGTTGGTTGATTAAACCGCATACGGTAGATCCAGTAATTTGACATGACGCGTTCAACAAAGGCGCGTGTTTCGCTCATCGGGATGCTTTCAACGAATAAAAGCGGGTCATCTGCTATGTCCGAAAATTCACGTTTCCAGCGGCGTAGATTACCGGGGCCTGCATTATATGCAATGACCAGAGAGAAGAGCTCTTCGTTAATCGCGCTTTGACTCATTAAATCTTCGATGTAATGCTGACCGATATCAAGATTGGTTTGTGGGTTTTTTAATGCAAAGCGATCAAGTTCCCGATGATAATTTGCGTTGCGGCCAACGTAACGCGCCGTTGAAGGCATAAGCTGCATCAGTCCTGTTGCGCCGCTGCGCGTGTTTTGCGCATAAGGATTAAAGCGGGATTCCTGCCGTATCAGCGCATTGATAAGCGCGCGATCAACCTTATAACCGCCTTGGGGTCGCCACGGGCTGACCGGGTAATATGCAGCGTCAAAAATGCCGCCTTGCGGGTGCTGTGTTGCTTCTGCAAGGCGCATTGAAAAGGCTGGCAAGTTTTCTTGTGAGGCATAAGCGATTAGAGCCTCTTCAAGCTTTTGATTGTTGCCTGAATCGATTTGCTTCAGTTCGGCTTCGGCCAAATGATATTGCCCTATTGTTGCAAGTGCCATGGCGCGCACTCCGGCTTTGTTGGAGCGAAGGATGCCCGCATATTCATCGGTAAATTCCGGCGCTGACCAATTAAATTCGGGACGCTTACCGAGGGCCTTGCCGGCGATTAGGCCGTAAAATGTACGCGGGTTTTGTGATGCAACATTTAGCCATTTGGATACTTCGTGCGTATTGCCTATTTTACTGTGCGCACGGGATGCCCAATATGCCCCCGCCGTTACGGTCCACTGCGAGGCATAAGGCGATGTTGCCGTGAGTTCAAAAAGCGCTGCGGATAATTTGTAATCTTGTTTTTTCCACGCGACAAGACCGCCAACCCACCCGGCGATAGGTACTTTGTTTCCCGATCTCAGGGCGCTTTTGGAGGCCAGTTTACGCGCCTGCAAATCCTTGCCTGCAATCATAAAGCTGCGTGCAATGAGGGCTTGTAATTCATCATATTCAACGGGATCAAGCGGCGTTGTTTTGTGTTGCTGCTGGAGTAATTTATAGGCTCTTGTCGGTGCGCCGCGCGATAAAAGCGATGATATACGCTTTTGCAGAGATTCTATTTTTTGCGCCTCTGCATAAGAATAGCGTTTCGATGTAATATAGGAATTATCCCCTTGCGAGAGCGGGTCAATATATATGCGTTTTTTGATGCTGCTCAGCGGTTTTGCGATGGTGCCCTTGAATGTTTTAGGCGCGCGTACAACGGCAAGGCGATGCACTTTTTTTGCGCCCGGATGGTCGGCATACATATCCATCCACCCCTTTAATTCCGCAAAAGATGCGCGGTATTTTGTCGGGTGCATAAAGCGCTGGTAAAGGATATGACCGCGCAGGGCAAGATCATCAAGCATGCTGTATAAGGCGTCGGCTTTGTCCCATTCGCCTTTATCCTGAAGCGCAAAAATATCGCGGTATAGTTTGATGTCATGCGGAGACAACATACCGTTATTTATGTTTACGGGGCGCGCTTTGGGAAGAGGGGTAGAGCCAAAACTAAGTAGTGAGCTTGCGATGGGTCTTGTGAAATTTGGTTTTTCAAGCGGGAGCGGGATATCGGATGTTTGTTTGACTTGGAATGCGATATTCATTGCGAGCGGTTTACGATCCGGCAAAGGTAAAATCGAGAAATCTGCGTTTTGCGCTGATTTATATTGCTCTGAGTGCGCAGAATTACTGACGGCAAGGCCTGTCAGCAAGAGTGCCATGCACCATAATACTATGAGAAATGTGCCGATTGGCGCATTCTTGACGTATTTTGTTATCTTCATAATGATGCTGTTTTAAACGAGTGAGGCGGAAGAGTCTAGAAAAACAGTGTTTTCGTATAACAAATTATGCGGAGAACATTTTTAACTTTTCCTTTAGCCTTAATAAATCCTGCCATACTTGCTTTTTTTGCGCGGGCGAGTTCAGTAAATAAGAGGGGTGATACGTCGCGATAGCGGGGATTGATTCGGCGTTTTCAATCGTTTTCGGGGTGTAGTCGTGCCATGTGCCGCGCAGACGTGAAATGCTTTCTGTTTTCCCCAGTAATGTTTTGGCAGATATCGCGCCGGTCATTAAAATCGCTTTGGGTTTGATAAGCGCAATGTGCTTTTCAATAAAGGGGCGGCATATTTCCATTTCTTCTTGTGTCGGACTGCGATTGCCCGGCGGCCGCCAGTTCAAAATATTAGTCAAATAGGCTGATCTTTCCTTGGTTTCCGCTTGTCTGCTGATGTTTATATGCTGAAGCATTGTATCCAGCAATTGCCCATGTGCGCCCGAAAAGGACAGGCCCTGACGATCATCATCCGCGCCCGGCGTTTCGCCTATGATCATAAGCGTTGCATCAGGATTCCCATCTGCAAACACAATTTGCGTTGCCGTTTTTTTAATCGCGAGCCCTTCAAAAGCTGCAATAGCTTCTTTTAGCTCTTGGAGGGTGTTTGCCTCATTCGCGCGTTTTTGCGCCTCATCGATAAGCTCGGTATTTGAAACCATCGGCGCTTGTGCCTGCGCTACAGCTTGCTGTGCATTATCGCGCAGTCCTTGCGGGCTCTCGCTTTTCGGCGGTGCACTCGGGGTAACCTTAACAATGGCTGTGCAATCTACAGCCTCATTTGTATAGGCTGCATCCAGATCATTATCGATGTGCCAGCGTAAGGCTTCGATATAAGCGTTGGCAGAATGCGTGTTCATAATTCAATTACTTTGCTGTTTGTTTGATTTAGTATACCCAAAAATAGTGAATATATGAAAACCTATCTTGCGCTTCTACCCAATCTTTTTTCGAAAGAAAAATTAACGTCTTCTTGAAGAGTTCATAATAAGCTATTATGAGATGTAAATGTAGTTGTAATAAAAGCATTTTTTATATTTGAAGGAGTCTGAATGACACAATCTGTGCGCGAAGATCGGGAAATGATGGAATATGATGTTGTGATTGTCGGTGCGGGGCCTTCGGGTTTGGCTGCGGCGATCAGGCTTAAGCAGTTATGCGGTGAACATGACAAGAACCTTGAAATCTGCGTGCTTGAAAAAGGCGCGGAAGTTGGTTCGCATGCTTTGTCCGGCGCAGTTTTCGAGCCGCGTTCATTAACCGAATTAATACCGGATTGGAAAGATAAAGGCGCGCCGCTACAGACGGACGTGAAAAAAGATAAGTTTCGCTTTTTAACGCAGGGAAAATCATATTGGTTGCCGACGCCGCCGCAAATGCACAATAAAGGCAATTACATTATAAGTCTTGGTGAGCTGACAAAATGGCTGGCCACGCAGGCAGAGGGGCTCGGGATTGAAATATTTCCGGGCTTTGCCGCCGCAGAAGTTCTCTATAATGACAGCGGCGAAGTTATCGGAATTGCAACCGGTGATATGGGAATCGGGAAAGACGGCGAGAAAACCGAAGCTTTTACGCCCGGCGTTGAAATTCATGCGCGGCAAACCGTGTTTGCCGAAGGCTGCCACGGTTCATTAACCAAACAGCTTATCCAGAAATTCGATTTACGCAAAGACAGTGATCCGCAGACATACGGCCTTGGCATCAAAGAGGTCTGGGAAATCCCTGCAGATAATCATGACAAGGGCTTAACCCTGCATACGGTCGGGTGGCCTATGGATAAAAAGACCTATGGCGGTTCATGGATGTATCATATGGATAACAACCAGATTTCAATCGGGTTTGTGGTCGGTCTTGATTACGAAAATCCGTTTCTTTCACCATTTGAAGAAATGCAGCGTTTTAAAACGCACCCTGCGATCAAGGCATATCTGGAGGGAGGCCGCCGCGTTTCTTATGGCGCGCGCGCGTTGGTTGAAGGCGGTTTTCAATCCCTGCCGAAGCTAACATTTCCGGGCGGCGTTCTGGTGGGGGACACCGCAGGATTTTTAAACGTGCCGAAGATCAAGGGCAATCATACCGCGATTAAATCGGGTATGGTCGCCGCGCAAGCTTTGTTTGAATTTTTAACATCGGACACGGAGGAGCGCGAATGTACAGCCTATCCGGACATTTTAAAGAAAAGCTGGCTTTGGAAAGAGCTGCATAAAGTGCGCAATATCCGCCCGGGTTTTCGTTTCGGATTATGGGGCGGGATGCTGCACGCAGCGTTCCAAACAATTGGCGGCTGGATGTTGCCATATACATTGAAAAACCATGCAGACCATGAACAGCTATTAACGGCCGATAAAGCCGAAGCCATTGATTATCCGAAGCCGGACAATATATTAACTTTTGACAGGCTGACATCTGTTCGGCTTTCGAATACCTATCACGAAGAAAACCAGCCTTCGCATCTGGTGTTAAAAGATCCGTCAGTCCCGATTGCGCAGAATTTGCCCAAATACGCAGAGCCTGCGCAGCGTTATTGTCCTGCGGCGGTTTACGAGGTTGTCGAGGAGGCCGGAGAAAAGAAGTTTATTATTAATGCGCAAAATTGTGTACATTGCAAAACATGTGATATTAAAGACCCGGCGCAGAATATAAACTGGACAGTACCCGAAGGTGGCGGCGGTCCTAATTATTCCGGTATGTAAAAGATTAAAAAAGGCATTTTAAAATGAAATTCATAAAGACGATCAGCTTGGCAGGTATTACGGCAGCAGCAATTGGATTGGGCTGGCTACTATTCTCGCAGCCTTTGGCGAATAAGATAGGCAATGATATTATGCCGCCAATGCCCGAGAGCTATGTCGGCGAATTTTCACCAATAGTCATACATAATTTTGGCGCGCAGCCCAAAAGCCCGTCCGGCCATTTTCTTGCGGGCTATTTCGCACAATCACGCGGCGACTGGCAAAACGCAAGTAAGCATTTTGTGTCTTTATCCGATATAGAAACGCAGAACATTGACGTTTTAAAACGTGCCATGATCTTGTCTGTGGGGATTGGTGATCTGGAAACGGCATCACGCATTGCCAAAAAGACACTTGATATTGAAGCTGCGGACAGTATGGCGCTGCTGGTTATTGCTGTGCGAGCCATAGAAACCAATAATCTTGAGCAGGCGCTGTCTTATATCAACCAAATGCCCGAAGGCGATATTACCGAATTTGTAGAGCCTTTGTTAAAAGGCTGGATTGAGGCTTCACTTGGACAAGAGTTGACCGTTACGCTGGATCAATCAACCATCCATCTTTATCACAAAGCTCTTATTGCTCTGCTGCAAGATAAGCCTGATGTCGCAAGACAATCCGCTGCTACTATTCTGGAACAGCCTTCGCTGAGCCTTTTTGAAATTGAACGTGTCGCCGATTTACATGTAATGCTTGGGGAAAAAGACAAGGCGCTGGGGTGGTACCAAGAGCTGCTGCAACGGGGCGATAATGTCATTATACAATCCAAAGTTGACGCGCTGGAACAAGGCGATGAGGAGCTTTTAGGAAGTCTCACCGGTCTTGCGGCTGTCGATAGCGTTGCCAAGGGTGTTGCTTTATCGCTTTATGATATGGCGCTGATTTTATCGCAAGACCATAGCTATAGCATCACGCGGCTTTTCGCGAGTATGGCGCTGGCGATTAATCCCGATGTCACAGAGGCGCGGCTGTTGATGGCCAACGCCCTTGTTCAGGCAGAGCGTTATGACGAAGCTATTACTTATTTGAAGGATTTTGATCCGGCGCATCCTACATATATTCCGACAATGCGGCATGTGGCTGATTTGCTAGCGGAGGATGAACGTTACGATGAGGCAAAAGAGCTGCTGAACAGCTTGTTTATCGATCATAATGACGTGAAAGCGTTGATACAAATAGGCGATATGTACCGCCGTCAGGAAGAGTATCAAAGTGCGCTGAATATTTATAACCAAGCGGTGTCGCATTTAGGCGAGGCTGTGCCGGATGAATACTGGTTCGTGTTGTACGGACGTGGCATGGCATACGAGCGCGAGGGGCAGTGGGAACAGGCAGAAGCCGACCTTAAGGCTGCGCTGGTTTATCGCCCGAATCATCCCTATCTTCTGAATTATCTTGGATATGGCTGGGCAGAGCAGGGCATGCAGCTGGATAAAGCACTTGAGCTTATTGAAAAAGCAGTCCGCCTGAAGCCGCGTGATGGTTATATTCAGGATTCAATGGGCTGGGTTTTATACCGTATGGGAGAATTTGAGGAGGCCGTTCCGTATTTGGAAACAGCTGTGGAATTATTGCCTTATGATCCGACAATCAATGATCATTTGGGCGATGCGTATTGGATGGTTGACCGCACAGTCGAAGCGAGATACCAGTGGGAACGCGCAAAAAACCACGAAGAAGATGAATTGCTGCTGGATGTGATCGGTGCCAAAATAAAATATGGCTTAGATGACGCCATTGAACGTGATCTGGCAGAAGATCACTCTCTGGTTGATAGCGCAGAATAAAAAGGCCATCTTCATAAGATGATTACCGAGCAGGCGAAAGCCAAAATTAATTTATATCTTGATATTACCGGCAAGCGCGATGATGGCTATCACACGCTTTCCTCTCTTGTCATGTTTGCGGATATCGCGGACGAGATTACTATCCGTCCAGCTGCACACTTTAAAATGTCAATTCAAGGGCCTTTTGCGCAGAGCCTTGATGATGAGATATCCGAGAATAATCTTGTAGCAAGGGCGGCGCGTCAATTTGCAGGTTTTTATGAGCGCGATACAAACTTTGAAATTATACTCGTGAAAAACTTACCTGTCGGCGCGGGTATCGGCGGCGGCTCTGCGGATGCTGCCGCGACGCTGCGTGGCCTGCTTAAATATTGGGATATAGACGAGCTACCTGATTGCGATGACCTTATGCTGGAGCTTGGTGCGGACGTGCCTATGTGCTTTCGGCAAGCGTCGCAGCTTGTCGGCGGGATCGGAGAGATCAGCAAGCCGTTATCATTCGGATTTGATATTCCCTGTTTATTAGTTTACCCGCTGCAACATGTATCCACGCCCGATATTTTTAAAGCTTTGGATTGGAAAGAGCAGGAAGAGGCGCTTTCACAAACTATGCCGAGCGATATAGAAAGTTCAGAAGGTTTGATTGCCGTACTCGGAGAAAAACAGAATGATCTGGCGCCCGTGGCCGTTTCCATTTATCCGGTTATAGACACAGTACTGGGCGCGCTTAATGGGTTAAAAGATACGCGGCTGGCGCGTATGAGCGGCAGTGGATCGTGCTGTTTTGCATTTTTTGGTACGATGGCGCAATGTGAAAACGCTGCGTCCGATTTACAGACGAAATATCCGGATTGGTGGATCCGCGCAACGCGGCTACGCGGCACATAAAATATTTGCACATATTTTTAAGGGCGGGATCCTTGGCCTAGCTCTACCAGATCGTTTGACATCATATGAATAAGCAATGCCTCGCTGGACTGG
>Ga0136600_1001006_pt1 | contig 13855 bp, 10 predicted proteins | sample AntRauMFilla2698_FD_104634 | JGI IMG/M metagenome (GOLD analysis project Ga0136600, IMG submission 104634) | Saline lake microbial communities from Rauer Islands, Antarctica - Metagenome Filla 2 #698 | ecosystem: Environmental > Aquatic > Non-marine Saline and Alkaline > Saline | place...
GGCATTGGGCGTTTCCTTGGTCAGATTCGTCCAGTTGAATCCATCAAGCCGCCCTCAGCCAGCCCTGTGTCGTGTAGGGTAGTGTGCAAAAAACAGCCTATGGCCGCCATTTACTTGTAAAATGGCAGCCTTAAGCTGTGGAATGGTCATTCTTCGGTTGTGCCAACAACGAGGTTAAGCGGCAAGATCACCCGCATTTCGAAAATCCGCAATCCGCGCAGGTGGCGCAGCCCTCTACCATTCGCAGCTCGTAGCTGCCGCAGCCAGAACACGCCTTGCCGCGCGGCTTCGAGATGCGGGGCGTTTGCGCTGTTGGATCCACCTTCAGGCCAAGCCCGGCACCCCCGATGAACCCGATCTCCACCATGTGCTGCTCGATCACTCCTCCGATCGCGGCAAGGATCGATGGCACGTATTTACCCTCCATCCAGGCCCCGCCGCGCGGATCAAACACGGCCTTCAGTTCTTCGACGACAAACGACACATCGCCCCCGCGCCGGAACACGGCCGAGATCATCCGCGTCAGCGCGACCGTCCAGCTGAAGTGTTCCATGTTCTTGGAATTGATGAAAATCTCAAAAGGCTGGCGACGGCTGTTGGCCACGATGTCGTTGATGGTGATGTAGATTGCGTGCTCACTGTCGGGCCATTTCAGCTTGTAGGTATTGCCCTCAAGCGCGCCGGGGCGGTCCAGCGGTTCGGTCATGTAGACAACGTCGCCGTGGGTGCTGTCGATCGGTGTCGCGATGGCGCCGGGGGCAGGATCTTGGGTATTTTCACCAAAAAGCAGCCAGCCGGCAGGCAGTGCGAAAATGTCTGAAATCCTCGAAGCGGCATCACGCGGAATGCCCTGCTCACCCAAGATCCAGTTTGAATAGCGGTTGCGCGTCACGCCAATCGCATCGGCCGCGTCCTTTTGGGTCGTATATCCTGCCTGCCCTTGTGCCCAATGCAGGCGCTCGGCGGGTGTGCCGAGATTAGGGAGCGCTGGCGTCTTTTCTTCGCTCACACTCAACACCGACCCGGTCACATCGTTGGGCCGGTATGTCGTGCACCCTTTGCACCCCTGATCCCAGGCGGCCATGTAGACCTCCTTGAACGCCTCGAAACTGATGTCCTCAGGGCAGTTGATCGTCTTGCTGATCGAACTGTCCACCCAGGTCTGCGCCGCCGCCTGCATGCGCACATGATCCAGCGGCGCCAGCGTCTGCGCGTTCACAAAATGATCGGGCAAAGCGCGATCCCCGAATTTCTCGCGCCACAACTGAACCGCGTAATCGACAACCTCTTCCTCGGTCTTCGACCCGTCCTTTTGCAGCACCTTGCGGGTATAGCTGTAGGCAAAGACAGGCTCGATCCCGGATGAGACATTGCCCGCATAAAGGCTGATCGTCCCCGTCGGTGCGATGGACGTCAAAAGCGCATTGCGGATACCCTTCTCGGCAATCGCCGCGCGCACATCGGCATCCATCCCTGCCATGGTCCCGCTCGCCAGGTACTTGTCGGCATCGAACAGGGGAAATGCGCCTTTTTCGGCTGCCAGATCCGCCGACGCCAGATAGGCGGCGCGGGCGATTGCGTGCAACCAGCGGTCGGTCTGACGCGCCGCCTCCTCGGACCCATAGCGCAGCCCGACCATCAACAGCGCATCCGCCAGACCCGTCACGCCCAGCCCGATCCGGCGTTTCGCGCGGGCCTCTGCCGCCTGCGCTTCCAGCGGGAAACGGCTTGCGTCCACGACATTATCCATCATCCGCACGGCCGTGCGCACCAGATCGTCCAGCGCCGCCTCATCCAGTGTCGCGCCCGCCTCGAACGGGGTCGCCACCAGCTTGGCCATGTTGATCGACCCCAGCAGGCATGCGCCATAGGGCGGCAGGGGCTGCTCGCCGCAGGGGTTCGTCGCCGCGATCTGTTCGCAATAGTTCAGGTTATTGGCCGTATTGATCCGGTCGATGAAAATCACGCCGGGTTCCGCGAAATCATAGGTTGATTGCATGATCCGGTCCCACAGGTCCCGTGCCTGAACGGTCCGGTAGGGCGTCCCGTCAAACACCAGATCCCAAGGCTTGTCCGCCTTCACCGCCGCCATGAAATCATCCGTCACCAGCACCGACAGATTGAACATGCGCAGCCGCGCGCTGTCGGATTTGGCGGTGATGAAGTCTTCCACATCGGGATGGTCACAGCGCATCGTGGCCATCATCGCGCCACGCCGTGATCCCGCCGACATGATGGTGCGGCACATCGCATCCCACACATCCATGAACGACAACGGTCCCGACGCATCCGCCGCGACGCCTTTGACCGCAGCCCCCTTGGGCCGGATCGTCGAGAAGTCGTACCCGATCCCACCGCCCTGCTGCATGGTCAGCGCGGCCTCGCGCAGCATCTCGAAAATGCCCCCCATGCTGTCGGGGATTGTGCCCATGACGAAACAGTTGAACAAGGTCACACTGCGGTCAGTGCCTGCGCCAGCGATGATGCGGCCCGCGGGCAGGAACCGGAAATCCTCCAGCGCCGCGTAGAATTTCGGGCGCCACACACCGGGCTCCGCCTCAACGGATGCCAGCGCGCCCGCGATCCGCGCCCAGGTGTCCTCCACCGTTTCATCCAAAACCGTGCCATCCGCTGATTTCAGCCGATATTTCATATCCCAGATTGCTTCCGAAATGGGGGCAGCGAAACGGCTCATGGGGACACTTTCATTTGAGAGAAACAGAGTCGTCACACTACCCTGCGCCGGTCCATAATGGAACCTTAAATGAGGCTTGAAAACTGGCCGTTAATGGCTAGCTTCACCCATATACAGGGGTAGCTCATGGCGCAGCACATAAATCTGGTGAAACTTTGCGTCGGCGCAGAGAAGGTCGAGGATCTTCTGGCGTGGCAGGCGCAGCGCGCAGCACAAGCCCCCGAAGGCACACCGCGGCACGTCACGCGTATGTGGCCCAAACGGGCCGATGAACTGACGCAGGGCGGCTCGCTTTACTGGGTGTTCAAGGGCGTGATCCTCGCGCGCCAGAAAATCCTGCGCCTTGATGAAGTGTTCGGCCATGACGGTATCCGGCGCTGTGGCATCGTGCTTGACCCACAAGCCATCCGCACCGCACCCAGCCATCGCAAACCGTTCCAGGGCTGGCGTTACCTGCGCACCGAGGATGCGCCGCCGGATCTGCGCGGCGGGCGCACCGCCGAAGACGCGCTCCCTCCCGGCCTGGACGCGGCGCTCGCGGAAATCGGTGTGCTGTGAGGCACCCATCGCTGGCTTGGCGGCGGGTCCGCAGGCCGCGCGACACGATCCTGACCTGCAGGCCGAACTTGGTCGTGCCAGGCGCGCGATCCGCAAATCGTGAAGATCCGGGCAAGGTGCGGCCAACACTCTGCCGCGTCAGTTGCCTGCGCCCAGTCTCTCCATCAATGCCGCCATCGTGGCGCGATCCGCGCCAATGCAACGGGCTTTGCGCGACTTGAAAAGCGTCGCCTGACTTCGATGGATGATCCCGTCCGACAGGGTCTTGAGGTGATTGGCCCGCAACGTTTCACCCGTTGATGAAATGTCTGCGATCGCTTCGGCGGTGCGGTTCTTGACGGTGCCTTCGGTCGCCCCCTGGCTGTCCACCAGTTGATAATCTGCCACCCCTTCGCGTTTCAGGAAATCGCGCACCAGCCGGTGATACTTCGTGGCGATCCGCAACCGGAACCCGTGCACCGCACGGAACGCCGCCGCCGCACTGTCCAGATCAGCCAGCGTTTCCACATCGACCCAGGCCTGCGGCACGGCGATCATCAGATCGGCATGGCCAAACCCCATCAGGTCCAGCTCGGTCACGTGGTCATCCCATGCAGCGAGCGTATCGCGCACCAGATCGGACCCGGTCACGCCCAGATGGATGCGCCCCGCTGCCAGTTCACGCGGGATCTCTGATGCGGACAACAGGACCAGATCGACCCCGTCGATCCCGCTCACTGCCCCTGCGTATTCCCGCTCGGACCCGGTGCGCGCCAATGTCAGGCCGCGCATGCCGAACCAGTCGAACGTCTTTTCCATCAGCCGTCCCTTTGACGGCACCCCCAGTTTCAAGGTCATGCGCGCGCCCCGCCTTGCTTTAGCTGCAGCAGGCTTTCAGGGCGTATGATGCCCCCCACCGCCGGAAGGGTGGCCCCGCGCCCCAGCACACGGGTCAACGCATCATACCGCCCGCCCGTCGCGATGGCGGGCAGATCAGGCCGACCGGGAACCGAAAAGCCAAAGACGAACCCGTCATAATATTCCAGCGTCGTGCGCCCGAAGCCCGCCTCGAACGGCAGGGTGTCCACATCGACCCCGCGCTTGGCCAGCGCATCCAGCCTGCGGGCCAGCCGACCCACCGCAGGCCCCAGCGACGGCAAATCGACAGCCACATCGCGCAGCTGTTCCAATGCGGCAGGCGCACGGTCCCTCACGCCCGTCACCTGATCCAGCAGATCCACTTCACCGGTCGGCAGCAGCGGCTGCTGCGCATCAAGGCTCAGCCGGTCGAGCCGGGCGCGGATCTCGGCCTCGCTGCGCAATCCCACCAGCGGTGCGTCCTGATCCAGCGGATCGTGCCCCGCAGCCATCGCCGCCAGAAGCGCCACGCGCTGCGGCGGGTCGGGCCGCCGCCCGGCAAATCGGTCGATCAAGGCACGGAACCGGCGCGGCCGCCACAAGTGGCGCAACAGCGCGGCGCGGCGATCCTCCGACAGGGTCAGCCCCATCAGCGCAGCGCGCATGATGCCGATATCGCCGGTGGCAGGCTTGACCGGCAGCCCGGCCAGCGCATCGGCAAACGCCGCGAACACTTCGGCATCCGCCGCTTCCGGGTCTCTGCCGTCAAAGATCTCAAGCCCCACCTGAAAATACTCGTTCGGCCGGGCCTCGTCGTCTTCCTGCTTGCGGAACACTTCGCCCGCATAGGTGTAGCGCGCGGTATCCGCGCCATTGCTCATATGGGCCTGCACCACGGGCACGGTGAAATCCGGGCGCAGCATCTGTTCGCCCCGCAGCGGGTCGGTGGTGGTATAGGCGCGCGCGCGGATATCTTCACCGTACAGATCCAGAAGCGTGGCCGCAGGCAGCAGCACGGGCGGATCAACCGGCACAGCGCCACCCGCCTCGAACAGCGCGCGCAGGCGCATGGCCTCGGCGCGCACCGCAGCTTTGGGCAAACGTGTCATGCGTCGCCCAGCATCCGGCGCACAGCGGCAACCAGATCGGCGCGCGGCACTTCGGTCTGGGCCGGGTTGGCCTTCCATTCCTCAAGGCTGGCGCTTTGCGCAATCTGCGCACCCAGGGCCAGGTCCTTGATCTGAACAACGTCGCGGGCGGCCTCATCCTCCCCTTGGATGATGGCCAGCGGGGCTGCGCGCTTGTCGGCGTATTTCATCTGGTTGCCGAAATTCTTCGGGTTGCCCAGATAGACCTCCGCCCGGATGCCCGCGCTGCGCAATTCGGTCGCCATTTTCTGGTAATCGGCCATGCGGGCGCGGTCCATCACAGTGACAACCACGGGGCCGCTGGCCTGCGCGTCGGTCTTGCCGGTGGCGGTCAACGCCGCCAGCAGCCGGTCAACACCGATGGAGACGCCGGTGGCGGGCACCGCCTGCCCGGTGAAGCGCTTGACCAGATCGTCATAGCGCCCGCCGCCTGCGACCGAGCCGAACTGGCGCGGCTGACTGTCATCGCCGGTGATCTGAAACGTCAGTTCCGCCTCGAACACCGGACCGGTGTAGTAGCCAAGGCCGCGCACGACCGATGGGTCGATGACGATGCGGTCGGGGCCATAGCCTTGGGCTTCAAGAAGCGTTGCAATCACCCGCAGTTCTTCCACGCCTTCTTGGCCAACGGGTGAGCCCGAAACTATGACCGCCAAATGATCCAGCGCTTCAGTGTTCCAGAAATGTCCGGAATGCGTTTCGAGCGCATCGGCGTGGGCGTCTTGCACAAGATCATGCCCCGCCCAAGCCTCTGCATACTGCCCGAGTTTGGAGGCAATTATCTCAGACGACTGAACAAACAGCATAACGACGTCGATTTCACGATCAGACAGCCCCGCCCCCTTGGTGAAATCCCCCGACGCATCCTTGCGCCCGGCCCCCAGCAGGGCGCGCACGCCGTCAGGCCCCAGCCTATCCAGCTTGTCGATGGCGCGCAGCACGATCCCGCGCTCGGCCGCATGCGCGTCAGGATCCGCGGGGTCCAGCAGGCCCGCCACCTCCAGCACCCCGTTCAGCACCTTGCGGTTGTTCACCCGCACCACGTAATCGCCGCGCCCGATCCCCACCGCCTCCAGCGTGTCGGCCAGCATCGCGCAGATCTCCGCGTCCGCCGCGACCGACGGCGCGCCCACCGTGTCGGCGTCGCACTGATAGAACTGCCGGAATCGCCCCGGCCCCGGCTTCTCATTGCGCCACACCGGCCCCATCGCGTACCGGCGATAGGGCGTCGGCAGGTCGTTGCGGTGCTGGGCATAGACGCGGGCCAGCGGGGCCGTCAGGTCATAGCGCAGCGCGAGCCACGCAGCGTCGTCTTCCTGCCAGGCGAAGACGCCCTCGTTGGGGCGGTCCACATCGGGCAGAAACTTGCCCAACGCCTCCACCGTCTCAACGGCAGCGCTTTCCAGCGGGTCAAAGCCGTAGCGGTGATAGACCTCTGCGATCCGGGCAAGCATGTCCTGACGCGCGCGCACCTCCGCCCCGAAATAATCGCGAAAGCCTTTTGGCGTTTCGGCCTTCGGGCGCGGTGCTTTCTTGTCCTTCTTGGCCATCGGGCCCTCGCTCATTCCGGTCTCGCGGGCTTAGCCGATGGGGCGTGGGGGGGCAACCGCCCAGCCCTGTCGCCAGGCGCGCACAGGCGCCCCAGCGCAGGCTTGCCCAGACGCCGCACCGGGGTGTAGGTCCGCGTGTGGCAGATAACGCAAACGGAGGGGGACGACGGCATGACACATGACACATCTTCGGTCCCGGGCGCAGAGCAGGGCGCGCTTGAGGAACGGATCGCGCATCTGGAACGCGCGCTTGGCGACGTGTCGGATATGGTCGCCCGGCAAGATACGGAGATCGCGCGCATGGCTGCGCGGATGTCCATGCTGATGCGGCGTGAGGCCGAGCGCGACTATGACGGCGGCGGCAGTGTGCCCTTGGCGGACAAGCCACCGCCGCATTGGTAGGCTGGAGCATGTCGCGTTCAATTGAATTCACGCATCGGACCGAGGCCGCATTTGCCATGCAAACGCGGCCTCGGTCCGATGCGTGAATATGCGTTTCCAATCAAACGCGACACGCTCTGAAACAGCGTCGCCGAGATGACGTGGCGAGGGAATCCGCCCTCCGTTGCATCGCGTGCCCCAGCCGCTCGATCTTTGCCCCCGCACGTCACGACCGGACAAATCAGATCACGTGCCCCGGGGCCTGCGCGCGCCCCCCCGCAATCCGGCCTCAGCTTTGGATTATGAACGGGCGCACATTTATCCCGATCACATAGGCGGGGTCCTTCAGTTCATCCTCGGTCAGCGCGCGCAGCCCGTTGGTGGGCGGGCACGGATCGCGCACGATCACCTCCTCGCGCCAATGATTGCCGGGCTGCGGCGTGCGCGTCGTGATCTGGGTGATGACCGTCGCGTGCCCGGCAGCGCCCGACAGCAGCGGACGCATCACCAGCCGGTCAAGCATCGCCTGATATTCATCGTTGCGCGGGTTGAGCTCATGCACGGATCCAAGGTTTTCAACCGCCAGCATGAAAGGCCGCCCCAACCGGTCATGCCAGCGCCCGGCAAGGCGGTAGAAGCGGTGCAGATCGGCCTTTGGATCGATCTTGTGGCTGGAACAGCCCGTCGTTTCGGTCTGGCGCAACACGGCTTCGGTATCCATATCGGCCCCGTAACCGCGCAGCACATAGGCCAGACACGTGGCCCATGCCAAGCTGCGGCAGGGCTGCAGTTCAAGTTCGGGCGTTTCGGCAAAACCGCGCATGCACCGCGCGCCCCCCTGCCCCAGCCGTTCGCAGGTCTGCCCCGCATGGACCTCATTCGCAAAGCCGGTGGCGGCAAGGCTCACGCCCCCCGCCAGCGCCGCAAGACACTCTCGCCGTCGCATCATCACACCCCGTTTTTACCCCTGCCCAGGATATGCGGCAGATGCTAACGGCGTGTTCGGGTTTGGCGTTGTTGGCAAGGTTTTGGAAAGGAGGGTTAACGGTAGATTTAGAGCGTGTTGCAGCCAATCGCATTCAGTCGGTGGCCCGAACGCATTTGGCATGCAAACGCTGCCTCGGTCCAAGGCGTGGATATGCGTTTCCAATCAAACGCGACACGCTCTAGACAAAAGACAGCAGCATTCAGAGCACGCCATGGGTGAAACCCCCGGACCAGTCGCGACGAGCTTCAACCGTTCGCCTTGCATCGAACAAACGCACCACGTTTTAGCCCAGCAGGGCCAGCGCCGGGAACTGCTCCAGCAGCCACCACGAGAACCGCGTGAAGGCCCCTGTCAGCAGCATCACGCCCACAAACAGCAGCAGCCCGCCCATGGCCCGTTCGATCGCCACCATATGCCGCTTGAGCCGGTTCATCACCGCCATGGACCGTCCCATGAACAGCGCCACCAGCAAGAACGGCACGCCAAGCCCCAGCGCGTAGATCCCCAAAAGCAGCGTGCCCCGCGCGATGGATGCCTCTGACGCCGCAATCGACAGGATGGCGCCCAGTTGCGGCCCGATGCAAGGCGTCCAGCCAAAGGCAAAGGCCAGCCCCAAAACGTAGGCGCCGGCGGCGGATCCGCCACGGTCGCCAGCATCCAGCCGCGCCTCCCGATCCAGGATCGGGATGCGATAGACGTTCAGAAAATGCAGACCGAACACGATCACGACGAGGCCTGAAATGCGCGAAAAGAGCAGCTGGTTTTGCAAGAAGAACGCCCCGAAGGCCGACGCCGTGAAGCCAAGGAACAAAAACACCGTGGACAGGCCCATCACAAAGAACAGCGCGGGCAAAATCGCCTTGCGGCGTGCGGTGTCGACCTCCATGTCGCCCACGGCGATCCCGCTCATATAGGCCATGTAGGGCGGCACGATGGGCAGCACGCAGGGTGACAGGAATGACAGCATGCCCGCCAGAAGCGCCACGATCATGGCGGGCAGCAGCGATGCGTCGATGATTTCGATTCCAAACATGCCCGTGACATAGCCCCTTACCCATGCCGGGTCACGCGCTTTGGGCGTCACATTCGCGTGGCAAAGTGCACGCAGACACCCTATAGCGGACCCCATGAAAATTGATCTTGAAGTCGACGCTTTGGGGCTGCTGTGCCCCCTGCCCGTTCTGCGGGCGCGCAAGCGGCTGGAACAGCTACAGCCGGGCCAGATCCTGTGCCTTGTGGCGGATGATCCGGCCACGGTCGTGGATGTGCCGCATTTCTGCAGTGAGGCAGGTCACGCCTTGCTTGAAGACAGCGTTGACGGACCTGTCCGGCGCTTTGTGATCCGCAAGGGACCCTAGCGCCGGACCGATCAGGGCTGGTCTATTGCGACCACCAGCCCCGTTTCTTGGGCTTGTCGGGATCCTCCGCCACGGGCGCTGGATCTTCCTCGGCCGGGGCAGGCTCGGGGGCAACGACCGTCTCTGCCGGTGCGTCCCCGGCGGGGTCTTCGGGCGCAACCGCGGGTGCGGGCGCAGCGCCTTCCGGCGCGACCTCTGCCGTCTCTTGCACAGCTTCGGGCGCTGCCACGGATTCCACGTGATCTGTCGTTGTGGCCGGGGCCAGATCGGGTTCTGCCTCGGCTCTGGGCGCTGGCGTGTCCATCGTCGCAGCAGCCTCTTGCGGACCGTCCTGATCTGCCGTGTCCACGGCTTGCGCAGTGACCGGAGCCACCTCCGCGCTTTGCGTGTCATCCGCGCCGGTCTGGTCGTCGCCCTCGCGGCCGTTCTCGCCGCCATTGCCGCCGCGCCTGCGACGCCTGCGCCGCCGCTTTTTCTTGGGCTTGCCGTCATCATCTTCGCTGCGAGCCTCTGCGGGTGGCTCTGCACGCGTCGGCTCCGCGATCGTCGGCTCTTCGATGTCCGCCGCCGCCTCTGCCGCATCCGCTTCGATGACATCCGCTGCGAAATCGTCTTCGTCCTCATCGGGCATGTGCGACATGTCGATCGAAATCACCGGCGCAATCTTTTCGACCTTCCGCGTCGCCGTCTTGAACTTCTCGACGGAAAAGTTCGGGCTGATCAACTGCACGTCAGCCTCGACCCGCACGGCCATGCCGTAGCGTTGTTCGATCCGCGTGATATGCTCGCGCTTTTCATTGATCAGGTAGTTCGCGATGGCGACAGGCGCTTTCACCAGCACCTCGCCAGAGCGGTTGCGCACACCTTCTTCCTCAAGCTCCCGCAGGATCGACAGCGCCAGGCTGTCATCGGACCGCACGAGGCCCGTGCCGTGGCAATGCGGGCACGGCTTCGTGGTCGCCTCGATCATGCCGGGGCGCAGGCGCTGGCGGGACATCTCAAGAAGACCAAAGCCGGAAATGCGCCCCATCTGGATCCGCGCCCGGTCGGTCTTCAGCTTGTCCTTGAGACGTTTTTCGACGGCGGCGTTGTTCTTGCGCTCATCCATGTCGATGAAGTCGATCACGATCAGCCCGGCAAGGTCCCGCAGACGCATCTGGCGCGCGACCTCTTCGGCCGCCTCCAGGTTGGTCTTGAGCGCGGTATCCTCGATCGAGCCTTCCTTGGTGGACTTGCCAGAGTTCACATCCACCGCCACCAGCGCTTCGGTCACATCGATCACGATATAGCCGCCCGAGCGCAGCCGGACCGTGGGATTGAACATTTCCGAAAGGTAGCTTTCGACCTGGTATTTGGCGAACAGCGGCTGATTGTCGACGTAGTGCTTCACGTTCTTGGCGTGGGACGGCATGATCATCTTCATGAAGTCCTTGGCGATGCGATAGCCCGCCTCACCTTCCACGAAGACCTCATCGATGTCGCGATTGTAAAGATCCCGGATCGTGCGCTTGATCAGGTCGCCTTCGGCATAGATCGCCGCTGGCGCCACTGATTTCAGCGTCAGTTCGCGGATCTGTTCCCACAGGCGTTGCAGGTATTCGTAATCGCGCTTGATCTCGGGCTTGGTGCGCTTGGCCCCTGCCGTGCGCACGATCAACCCGGCGCCGCGCGGCACATCGATTTCCGTCGCGATCTGCTTGAGCTTCTTGCGATCCTGCACATTGGTGATCTTGCGGCTGATCCCGCCGCCGCGTGCAGTGTTGGGCATCAGCACGCAGTACCGGCCTGCCAGCGACAGGTAGGTCGTCAGCGCAGCACCCTTGTTGCCGCGTTCCTCCTTGACCACCTGCACCAACATGATCTGGCGGACCTTCACGACCTCCTGGATCTTGTAGCGGCGCGGGCGGGGTTTGCGCGGCGGGCGGATGTCTTCGGGGGCATCGTCGTCCCCGACGCTTTCAATCTCGTTGTCGGTTTCATCGACATCCGCGACAGTGTCGGGCGCGCTATCGCCATCGTGTTCATCTTCGTCCGAAGACGGGTCATCGGCCCCGTCGCCCTGTTCTGCCCCGGCGGCGGCGGCATCGTCGGTCGCTGCCACGTCCCCATGCGTAACGACATCCGGCCCGTCATGGCGCGCAGCCATCGTGGTGGGCGGCATGTCGTCATCCTTGCGCGGCGCGTCATCGTCGGTTGCGGCGTCCGGCACCGCGTCTTCGGCCACGGCGTCAGCCGTGCCCGCCTCAGAAAGTGCAGGCTCAGAAAGTGCAGGCTCAGACGGGGCAGGCTCGGTTCTGTTCGGCTGGCGTTGCAGGCCCGCGTCGTGCAGGTCTTCGCCGTCAGGCGCGCTTGCGTCCACGTCGTCGGCATCCAGATCGACCATCTCCATCCCGGGGATCATCGGTTCCGCCCGCGGTGTATCACCGCCGTCGTCATCGCGTGCTCCGGCGGGGGCATCGGCAATGCCGTCTTCGGACGACGCAGGATCGGCATCGCGGGGCTTGTCAGACCGGCTGCGGCGCGACCGGCTGCGGCGCGGCTTGCTGGCCGGTTTTTCGGCAGGCTCCGGGTCGTCATCTTCGCTTTGCGACTGGTCATAGGCCAGTTCTTCCGCCATCAGCGCTTCGCGGTCCGCAACCGGGATCTGGTAGTAATCCGGGTGGATTTCGCTGAACGCCAAAAAGCCGTGGCGGTTCCCGCCGTAGTCGACAAACGCCGCCTGAAGCGACGGTTCGACCCGCGTTACCTTTGCAAGATAGATGTTGCCAGCAAGCTGGCGCTTGTTCTCGGATTCAAAGTCGAATTCCTCAACCTTGTTTCCATCGACAACCACGACGCGGGTTTCTTCCGCGTGGGTGGCATCGATGAGCATTTTATTGGCCATGAAGTCTCTTTGCACCTGCGCAAACCGGGCGGTGGCCGTGTCAGGGCCTGCCGGATTTCGGGGTGTCTGGTTGCGGCGATGCCACCGACGGTGCCTGCCCGCGCCTTGCAGAGCGGCCTTGGGGCCGGTGCAGCGTCAGGGACTGTCCGTTCGGGTTCCATCGCGATGTTGTCCTTGGGCGAAAACTGCCCGTAAAATCCGGCACCTTTCGGGGCATCCGGCGTGTCTTGCCCCGCTTGGGGGCCGCTTTCGTCTGTCTGGTGGCGTGCGGAATAATGGTGCAACGCCAGCCCAGAACAGGGAAATCTTGAGGGCGAAAACTCTGCCTCAACGGTTATTAAACCCGCAACAGGCGAAATGACAATGGCAATTCCGAAATAAGCCGTTGGCCCGGGCAGCGCGCAGCGCGCGCAAGCTCAGGTATAGTTGCTGCGGGCCAGCCCGTATTTCGCCATCTTCTCATTCAGCGTCCGGCGCGGCAGGCACAGTTCTTCCATGACCTTGGCCACCGACCCCGCGTGGCGGCGCATCGTGTTGTCGATCAGCATGCGCTCAAACGCCTCGACATATTCCTTCAGCGGCTTGCCTTCCTGCGTGACCTGCGTGAGCGGAAGTGCCAGGGCATCATTGTCTGAAATCAGCAGCGACGTGATCGACCCCCCGCCCCGGCGGCTTTGCAGCACGGCGCGTTCGGCCACGTTTATCAGCTGGCGCACATTGCCCGGCCACGGTGCCTGCAGCAGTTGCGCGGCCTCTTGCGGCGATGGCTGGGGGGCCGCTGCGCCATATTCTTCGGCAAAGTTGCGCGTGAAGTCCCCGAACAACCGCAGGATATCATCGCCCCGGTCGCGCAAAGGCGGCAGCATCAGGTGCAGTGCGGACAGCCGGTGATACAAATCGGGGCGCAGCATTTCAGCCACCTGGCTGGGTGCGGCCGCTTCCGAGCCGCTGATCGACAACAGACGCGGTGTACCGGGCGCATTCGCAGCCTCATCCAGATATGACACCAGCCGCGCCTGCGCCCCGGCCCCCAGGGCCTGAACATCCTCAAGGATCACGACGCCGTTGCGCGCCTCTGCCAGCGCAGGGATCGCGCCGTCCGTATCGGTGCCGAACAGCCGCGCAATCTGGCCCGCGTCGTCCATTTCCCCGCAAAAGACATGGACCAGCGGGCGCGATGCCCGCGCGCCCACGGCATGCAGCGCACGCGCGACAAGCGTCTTGCCGCTGCCGGTTTCCCCGTCGATCAGCAAAGGCGCTTCGGCCTGGGCCAGATCCAGGATGTCTTCGCGGAGCCGGACCATCGCGGGGCTGTCCCCGATCAACCGGGTGGCCGCCGCATCGCCGCTGGACAGCTCATTGCGCAGCGCACGGTTCTCAAGCGCCAGTCTGCGCGCGGTGCAGGCCCTTTGCACAATTTCGGTCATGTGATCAGGGTCGAACGGCTTTTCCAGAA
>Ga0136600_1001007_pt1 | contig 13834 bp, 7 predicted proteins | sample AntRauMFilla2698_FD_104634 | JGI IMG/M metagenome (GOLD analysis project Ga0136600, IMG submission 104634) | Saline lake microbial communities from Rauer Islands, Antarctica - Metagenome Filla 2 #698 | ecosystem: Environmental > Aquatic > Non-marine Saline and Alkaline > Saline | place...
AGCCCTTTTGTTAGGGCTTTTTTTATGTGTATAAGGTAGTGTTATGCAATTATTAATCAATTATTAATCAATTAGTATAAACTTTAAGTCACACTCTCAGTAAAAATGAATTATGATTATTATGTCCACTGAATTTTGTTTAAAAATTTTCAATGTAGTGTATCGGATAATGTCAAAAAACTTGCTTCACATATATATACAGGTCATATACAATAGAGTCATTAGAAAAGTAAATAAACCCCATAATTTTTTTTTATCCATACCATAATTTTGTTAAAATAGAAGTGAATGAAAGCCCTTACATGGCTTCTAATATTTTTGAATCATTACCCTAATTGAAAATATATGGTTTTAAAACAGCTACTATCGTTTTTCCTCTTCTTAATATTTTCTGGTTCTCTTATTGCGCAATCCGGTAAGATCAATGGATTTGTTACGGATGATAATGGAGAACCTTTACCAGGCGTCAACGTTGTAATTGAAGGGACTCTGCAAGGAACAGCAGCACAAGGTGACGGATTCTATCAGATACTAAATGTAAAGCCAGGTAATTATACTCTGAAAGCTTCTTACATTGGTTTTTCTCCAATATTGATTGAAAATGTTGCAGTCAACATCGATCAAACTACCAAAATCGATATTGTGATGAGAGAACAAACATTTGAAGGGGAAGAGATTGTTGTCGTTGCAGAAAGACCTGTTGTTCAAAAAGATGTGGCATCCAGTCAAGCTAGTATTGGTAAAGAGAGTCTTGATGCACTTCCAATAACAAGTGTAACAGATGCTGTCGCACTTCAGGCAGGTGTACAGGGTTTAAGTGTACGTGGTAGTGGTAGTGATGAAGTTGCCTTTAATTTGAATGGGTTTTCACTTAGATCTGGACGAGATAACACACCATTTACAGGTGTAAGTATTACATCAATTGAAAATGTCCAGGTTCAAACTGGTGGATTTAATGCAGAATATGGAAACTTAAGATCTGGACTTATTAATGTAACAGGTAAAGAAGGGCAAAGAGACAGATATACATTAGATGGATTAGTTAGAGTTACCCCACCTCAAGCCAAAAATATTGGACAAGCAATTAATGACCCGAATTCTTACTGGTTAAGACCATATTTAGATGATGATGTTGCGTGGACAGGAACTTCAAATGGCGCCTGGGACTCGTATACTCAAAATGATTACCCTGAATTTCAAGGATGGAATGCATTTTCACAATCTACTTTATCAGATAACGATCCAACAAACGATCTTACTCCTGAAGCTGCACAGCAAGCTTTTTTATGGCAACATAGAAAAGACTTTGAGATTACAGATCCTGATTATGAAATAGATTTAACCTTAGGTGGCCCTGTGCCAGTAATTAGCAAAAGATTTGGTGATCTACGTTTTTCCTCATCCTTTAGAGAAACACAATCTATGTATTTAGTGCCTCTATCCAGAGATAGATACAAACAAACTACATTTCAAGGTAAACTAACTAGCAACATCGCATCTGGAATGAAACTCTCTTTTGATGGCCTATACAGTAGACAAAGAGGAACTTCTGCTAGTCAAGCTGGTAATCCTGGATTCTTTATCTCACCTTCTGGTATTGCAGGAAGTATGGATAATGTAAGTTTTATTGAATCACGCATTTTTGCCTCTGATTATTGGGCGCCAACTCAAGAGACCACTTTTAATTTAGGAGCTCAGTTAACTCATTCGATTTCAAATACAACATTCTATGAAGTTGCGGTAAATAATTATGTTGCAACCAACAGTACAAGCCCAAGTGCACTTAGAGATACTTCAAATGTAATATCATTTGGAGGTGTAAACTTTGATGAGGGTCCATTTGGCTTTTTTGATGAAACTTCTTTTGGATTAGCATCAGGTATGAGAATGGGTGTTGGTATGAGTACAGCAAGAGACACCAGTGAAGTTTCAGTTCTTACTGCAAGTTTTAAAATTACAAGCCAGATTGATCGAGTAAATGAAGTTAAGGCGGGTATTGAGTTCGTTCGTACCAATAGTAATGTAAACTATGGTTCGTTTGATAAGGTATTGCCTTCTGGTAGAACAAGATCTGCGTGGAATACAACACCAATCAGAATGGCAGCTTTTGTTCAGGATAAATTAGAATTTAACGGCATGATTGCTAATTTAGGATTGCGATTAACGTATTCTGACCCAAATGTGGATTGGTATAATTTCGATGCATTTAGCGGTTTATTTGATAACGGAAATGCATCAGCTTTGGATACAGCATCTACGTCAAATGTGAAGCCTCAATTAATTTTACAACCAAGACTGGGTGTTTCATTTCCTATTACTGATCAGAGTAAGTTTTTCTTCAACTATGGTCATAATGTTCAATTGCCAGATCCTGAAAACTTGTATTTAACAAGAATAGAACCATTTACTAATACTGTAGTTAGAGTAGCAGCACCGGAAAACAAGCTACCCAAGACAGTAAGTTATGAACTGGGCTATGAGCACAATATTTTTAATAACTACCTAGTTCGTTTGAGTGGTTATTATAAAGATCTGTCCAATCAACCAATTCAGGTAGGATTCACAAGCCGAGATAATCAAAGTTATTCAGTTAGTAGAGGTTTTCAATACGAAGATATTCGAGGTGTAGAATTTACTCTAAGAAAACAAGCAGGGCGCCTTTTCTGGGGAGAAATAAATTATACTTATAGTGTTGCCTCAAGAGGTTTATTTGGAACTTTAGAGAATTTTGAAAATCCTTTCGATCAACGTAATTACGAAAGAACTACTGGTGATAATGATATATTTCGCCCAGTTCCACAACCTTTCGCTAGATTGCAATTATATTTCCAATCTCCAACAGATTTTGGTCCTGAGTTCTTAGGCGTTAAACCGTTAGCTAACTGGCAGGTAGTTCCTTTAATTACTTGGCAAGCTGGCTCTAGAATAACCTATACCGGTGGCGGATCAATTCCAGGTGTAATAGATAATTTACAGTTGAGAGATTTTTGGGGCTCAAGTATGAGAATCACTAAAAATGTGAACCTAGACCAGGGAAGTTCAGTTAGATTTTTTGCAGATATATCAAATCTATTTAATAGAAGAAATTTCAATCCGTTTAATTCTGGATCTATTGATGGTAATGACTTTCTCGCTTACATGGCCTCATTACATTTACCAAGTGATAAGCTAGAAGAAATAAACCTATTAAATCAAAGGATACCAGGAGATGACAAACCTGGGGATTACAGACCTTCCGATGTAACATATGTACCCATAGAAATATCAACTACTTTACCAACACAAGGTAACGACCGTGCTCTCTACTATAACACATCAGAGGGAAAATATTATCAGTGGAATGGAACAGGGTTCCAAGATGCAGATGGTAACTTCGTTGATCAAGTACTTGATGATAAAGCATATATAGACATGCCTAATCAACGATTTTTCAACTTTTTAGATCCTAGAACAATTAGGTTAGGTGTAAGATTTTCATTTTAAGAGTGTTAAATAATAATATGTTAAATAAATATTCTAATAAACTTAGTGTCCTTGTAATCCTTCTCTTCTTCGTATTTTCGAATCAAGAAGCAGAAGCTCAAGTAGAGAATAGATGGTTATCTGTTGGCTCTTTTCATAATTACTACTCTAGTTTAGGATCAGAGATCGAATCCGGTTTTATAGATGCACAGCAGGGTGGATGGCAATGGCCTGCTATTTACAGAGGTCAGGATGCGCTTGCAATGAAAGCTTTCTGGCTAGGCGCAACTAACTTTACAGATGATTTACAAACATGGCCAGTTCGAGTTGTTCATGTTGGGCCTAGAGTTACTGGTTTAGGAGAATTTTATCCTGTTTCAATGGAGACAATCAGTAAATTTGATCCACCTGAAGTGAGCGTGGATGGTCTTGTATCATTTAGTAAAAGTGTAACCAACGATTCTGTTGACCCAACTATGAAAGCAGATAGAAAGATTGTGACGGTTGTTAATACGTTACTGGGAGTTACTGTACAAAGAACAGCAATGCAGTTTGGTCAACAATATCATGATAATTACCACATTATCGAATATATATTCACAAATACAGGAAATGCAGACGGTGATCCTGAAATTGAGTACCCAAATAGAACGGTAGAAGGCTTTGTTCCTTATTTCTTGAATAGAATGGCCCCGGTAAAAGCTTCAAGATTTACAATTGGTAATGCATCTGGTTGGGGACAAAATACAATGAATGATCGTAGAGGAGATGGTCTGAGACCATCAGAACCGGAGAATTTTAGAGCACAATTTGCATGGCATGGTTATTTCCCAACTGCTGATGTTAGTTATGATAACATTGGTGCTCCAGTATGGATACCTAATACAACCGGTGGTTTTTTAACAGTGGATGACACAACAGGAAGACTTGAAGCCTATCATTTTGTTGGTACTGCAACATTACATGCAGATGTTTCCGCTTCTGATGACAGTGATGATCCCGCTCAACCTTTTACAATGGCAGAAGAACATAATGATGATCCGCTTTATGCCAATAATGATGCCTTCAACGAAAATAAGATGGTCGGCGAGTATAATATGATGACCAAAGGTCGTTCCTCAACAAGACACGCTTACATTGTTGAACCATCAGGATTTGATGGATTTATACAACCCTCAGGAGATCCAAAATTAGGTAATAACTTAGGTGGTTTCGCATATAATTATGGATATGGTCCATATACTCTGGCTCCAGGTGAAAGTGTACGAATAGTGATTGTCGAAGCATCAGCTGGTTTATCTAGAGATTTAGCAGAACAAGTGGGTAGAGGCTTTAAAGAAGATGTTTTGGGTGCTAACACTGGTGAATATGAGGACATAGATGCTGTTGTAAATGGTCAAACTCTGAGTATGACAAAAAATGAGTGGGTCTTTACAGGTAGAGATTCTTTATTTCAGACATTTGATAGAGCCATAGCAAATTATAATTCTGATTTTAATATTCCAGAATCACCATTGCCTCCAAGTTTCGTTGCAGTAACTTCTGCAGGAGATGGCATTACCCTGGAATGGCAGTTTGATGGAAATGAAGCAGATATAGAAGGTTTTCAAGTTTATCGAGCATCAGGTCGTGTTGATAGTACATATAGACTATTAGCTGAAATACCCTCTTCGGAAAGGTTCTTAAGTGACGGCGATGGTGCAAGAATAAGTGATCCATCTATATATTTGTTAGATACACCAACCCGTGGACGTGATTACTATTACTACATTGTAAGTGTAGGTAACCAAAACAGTGACGCTACAGGTTTAACTCCTACTGGAGGGCGATTAATTAGTAATAGATACTATTCTCAATCGTATGATCCTGCTCGATTACTTAGAGCTGCAGGCGAAGCTATGGAGGAAATAAGGGTCGTTCCTAATCCTTATAACCCAAATATTAACAGATCTCTATTGTTGGATCAGGATGGTAGAGATCGACTTGCTTTCTATGAAATCCCAGGAATAAGTACCATAGAAATTTATACCGAGATTGGTGAATTGATTAGGACTATTGAACACGATAATGGAAGTGGTGATGAATTCTGGGATCTCAGGACAGATTTTAGACAAAGAGTTGTGAGTGGAATTTATATCGCTAGGATCATCAATAAAGATCCGAATGATGAAGAATTTGGGCGAGTAGCAATAAGAAAAATTGTAATCATTTTATAGGTGAAACAGTGAGAATAAGTAATTTAATTTTATTTGGTCTGGCTTTACTTCTTACAAGTACTCAAGTGAACGGACAAAAAAAGAGAGCTCAAACGAGTATGAAGTTCCTGAGTGTTTCCCCGTCTGCTAGAGCCTCAGCGCTTTCTGATGCTGTTACTTCAGTGGAACTAGGTGCATATAGTGCTTTTTACAATCCAGCGACAATGGCTAATATTGATTCTAAGTTTTCTGTTGCAGCTGGCGCAGTCCAATGGATAACTGATATTAATCATAATTCTGCATCTTTTATTTACAAGCCTGCAGATGGGAAATACGGAGTTTTTGGATTTAATGCGATTTCAGTTGATTACGGTGAAATTATTTCAACAGTAGTAGATGAAACTGAGAGTAAAGGGTACAGAGATAACGGATTTGTTAATCCAATGGCAATGGTTTTAGGGTTTTCCTACGCTAACGCTGTTACAGATCAGTTTTCAGTTGGTGCTAATTTCCGTTACTCAAAACAGGATTTAGGGTCAGTTGTTACAGAAAGTGATGGAGCAGGAGGGTTTAACAGCCAGTCATTCTCAGCTTCTACAGGAGTTTTAGATTTTGGTATTCTATATAAAACTGGGTTTGAAAGTTTAAACTTTGCAATGGCTTTAAGAAATTTTTCTCCAGAGGTATCTTTTGATAATGAGAATTCGGAACTACCATTAACATTTAAAATTGGTATTTCAATGGATGTACTGGATTTAACTGATTTAGAAGATCATTCTTTACTTGTTAGTATTGATGCAAATCGACCTAGAGATTTTGATGAGCAACTACTTTTTGGGCTTGAATACACTTTTATAGAGCGATTTATGGTTCGGGGCGGTTACGGATTCCCAAAAGATGAAGAACAATTAGCTTTTGGGTTTGGTATAAGGCAACCTGTAGGTGGTATAGATCTAGGTGTAGATTACTCCTACACTCAATTTGGCGTATTTGGAGATGTTAGCAGAATTAGTGTTCAACTCGGATTTTAAATTTTATTCAGATAATGATAGTTAAAAACAGTTCCATACTCACTTTTATAGTTTTATCGACTTTATTATTTAATAATTGTAAAGACGGAAATAGTCTATTTGATCCAGATTATGTAGCTCCTAATGAAAGTCCAGTTATCACTTCAATAACACCAACAAACGGATATTTAGCTGGTGTGGACTCGGTTATTATAACTGGAACAGGGTTCTCAACTGATGCTGATGAGTTAACAGTTAATTTTGGAGGTTCTGCTGGAATTGTACGTTCAGCTTCAGAAACAGAGCTTGTTGTACGGCCTGGTACCATTCCAGGTAACTCAGTACCAGTAAGAGTTTCTAAACGAGGGGCTGAGTTTTTTAGTGAGCAAGTTAATTATATATTGTTTGATCCATTCAACTTATATCCTGGAACAGATGATAGTGATACTCCAAATACACCTATTGCAGTTGATGGAAGCGATAACGTATATACTATTATCAATAGGGGTGGAATAATTAGATATACCAGAATCGCTCCAGACGGTACAGTAACTAAAGACGGTGTAAAATTTCCTGGGGAACCTAGACCTGACCCTAACAATACATCACCTTATCCAGTTGATAGTACAATGAGATTTATATCATATAGCGATATAGAAATAGGACCAGGTGGAGTAATGTTTATCACTCAACCAAGTATACAGGCAATATTCACAAAAACTTTTGGAGATGGTCGTAGAGAAGGGGTATGGTCAGCTTCTTCAACAGGAAGCTTAGATATTAGCGATATGGTGTTCGATAATAATGGTTATTTATGGGTAGTTGGAAGAAATAGTGATCAAATTCATAGATTTACTGTTGCTAATAAAAGTGAAGCAAAATTTCCGTTCACAGGTGCTCTTAGTTCGATAGCATTTTATGCACCAAATAATGAATTATATGTTGGTGGTAATATAAATGAAACACAACAAGTTTGGAAATTTACCATTGATGGTAGTGGAAACATTGGAGCTGGTTCTTTGTATTTTGATTTCGCTCAGTTTTATAATGGTAATATTCGAAAAATGATATTAGCATCAAATGGAGAATTATTAATTGCTACTGGCACTTCAAATGCACAAATTGTAGCTGATGAAGGTATTGTTAGAGTCTTTCCTGATGGAAAACATGAACCATTTTATGATGGAATGCTCAAAGGTAACGCTTTTGGTATAACTTGGAGAAGCGATAAATATGCTGTTGTTGTAAATAATGGAGATGACGCGAGCGTCAACTTTATGGATATGTTCGACAGAACAAGAGCAGGCATATTTGGCTTCTAACTAAAGAAATTAACAACTACGGTTGTTTATAAATAATAACAAAACAAAAACATATAGATCAATAGATACAAAGGATAACTATGAAAAATAATAAAATATTAATCCTACTTGGCTTTTTGCTGCTTCCGATGTTAGCAAATGCGCAGAGTTGGACATTCGACGATACTTTTTTACCAGATACCGCTAACACTAGTGACACCTTTTTAGAAGTACATGGTGTCGCAGTAGATCCGGACGGTAAAGTTTGGGTACAACCATTTTCTGCTACTGAAACTATTATCACAGCAAGAAATGGTAATGCTGGAGATCCAGATACATTATCTACACGAGTAATCTATGTGTATAATGCAGACGGTACACCGGCAAGCTTTTCTCCTTTAAGTGTAATCACATATGCTGATGGAACTACACCTGCTGATACTCTAGGTCGAGTTTGGACTGGAACGGGTTATGAAGGGTATTCTGGTAGAGGAATTGAAGCTAGTGTAGGTGATGGAAATATCATTATTTCACAATTTAACAGAGTCTACAAAGTAGATTACCTAACAGGAGAAGGTTTAGCTAAAGTTGATCCTACTGCTGGTTGCTCGCTTGGTGAAGCTAGTACAGATGCTGAAGATAATGTATATGTATCTTGCGTTGTTGGTGCTGATGCTCCAATCTACAAGTATGACAGTAACTTAGAGAACGAAGAAGTACTTCTAACTATGACAGGAAGTTTTTCTCGTGATCTTCAAGTTTCAGGTGATGGAAACACTATCTGGTATGCAGGTTATACTTCAGGTGTTGTACTTAAGTACACAAAACCTGATGCATTCAGTGGTTTTACTGCTACTCCTGATACTGTTCTTAGAGGAATTAGAGCAGAAAGTTTCGATCTACATCCACAAACTGACTACCTATGGGTAGGTTCTGGTTCATTGAATGATGTTCCTGGTGTACCTTATAACCCACAAACTTGGTACGCTTTTGATCATGCTACTTTAGGTCAGAATGAAGTTGTTCTGGATAGTATTACTTGGGAAGCTGGTGCTAGAAATGAAGGTTTTGCTGAGACATTCGATGCTGGACGTCCTCGTGCATTAGATTTCAACGCAGCTGGTGATGTTGCTTATGTTGGTGTATTTAGTGGTGGTGATACTGATGTAGATCTGCAGAAATTCACTACTGAGCAAGTATTTACTTCAAATGAAGAATCATTTTCTTCAACTCCTGAAGGATTTAAGTTAGAGCAAAATTATCCTAACCCATTTAACCCTTCAACTAACATCAATTACACGTTAGATCAAGCTGGTTTAGTGACTCTAAAAGTGTATGATATAACAGGAAGAGAAGTAGCTACATTAGTTAATACTCGAGAAAATGCTGGACAACATACTGTAACATTTGATGCTACAAATCTAGCTTCTGGTGTATACATTTACTCTTTACAGTCTAATGGTGTTCGTTTAACAAACCGTATGACATTAATTAAGTAAGTTTTTACACTTCTTATATTTTAAAAAGGCAGCCTAGTGCTGCCTTTTTTATATCTTTTAAAGAGAGATTAACAATTATCTATCATGAGAAATATATTTATAGTACTACTATTTACCGCAATATTGAGTTCAGTATCTTTTGGACAGGAAGACATTCCCAAAAACGAATTTAGAGGCATTTGGATGGCCACAGTCATTAATCTTGATTGGCCACAAGCAGGGGGAATAGCACCTAGATTTCAGCAAGCAGAATTAATAGATAAGCTAAATAAACTTAAAGAAGCCGGAATTAACGTTGTTTATTTTCAGATTAGAACAGAAGGTGATGCTCTATATGATTCACCTATTGAGCCATGGTCAAAATATCTTACGGGTGAAGAAGGAGTAGCTCCTAATCCTTATTGGGATCCATTGGAGTTCGCAATTACTGAAGCACATAAAAGAGGTATGGAGTTACACGCTTGGCTTAATCCATACAGAGCAATGAGAACAATACCAGGTGATTTTACTCAGAAAGCAGTTTCTTCAAAAAATACTTCTATTGATGAAAGTTTGATTCCTTTTCTGAATAAAGAATTTGATAGTAATAGTAAAAATAAAAATTCAGGGACTTCAGAGAGAGCTAGTAATCATATTTCTAACACTCATCCTGAGTGGTTATTTGTAATGAATGGTAACATCGCAATCATGGATCCAGGTTTACCAGAAGTAATTGAGTATAACATAGATGTAGTTATGGATGTAGTAAATCGATATGACGTAGACGGAATACATTTTGATGATTACTTCTATCCTTATCCTCCAAATAACATGGGTTCAAACGATAATGAGTCCCTAGATGATAGTACTTTTATCAAATATCCTAGAGGGTTTACAGATAAAGGTGATTGGAGAAGGAATAACATTGATATTTTTGTTGAAGCATTGAACGATAGCATGCAAATTGTAAAGCCTTGGGTGAAATTTGGGATTAGTCCATTTGGAATTTGGAAGAATGGGGTACCTACAAACATAAGTGGTATGGACGCTTATGATGTAATTTATGGAGATGCTATTAAATGGTTACAACAACAAACGGTAGATTATATTACTCCACAGTTATATTGGGATATTAGCAGATTTGGAACTGGGCAAGATTACAGAAAATTATCTGAGTTTTGGGCTGATAGTGCTGCAGCTTATGGCAGACATATATATCCGGGTCATGGTTTGTACCGTTCTGATGCAAATACATTTACGTCAGGTCTCCTTTTTGCAGCTAATGAAATACCTAGACAGATTAGTATCAATAGATCGAATCCTAAAATACAGGGTAGTGTGTTCTTTAGAGCAAAAAATATTACAAATTATTCTTCTAAGGGATTTAAGGATTCTTTAATGACGAATTTCTATAAATATGCTGCTTTACAACCTGTTATGGAATGGAAAAGTATGGCAAAGCCAGACACTCCAGAGAACCTGATTGTTAATAGAGACTCTGAGTTCGAATATATTTTTGATCTTTCATGGAGCCCGTCTTCAACTCAACAAGTTACAAAAGTAAGTTTATCAGGTCATGTTGATTCTTTAGTTAAATACGCGATCTACCGTGTTGACTCTGGTGTAGATCCTGATGAAGTTGTTGAAATGGAAAAGTACTATAACCTTATTGAAATGACTGGTGATACAACGTTCACAGATATAGCACCGCCTTCAGAGAATGGATACTGGTACTTTGTTACTGCAGTGAGTAGGAATAATATTGAGAGTGATCCAACAGCATCTTCAGAGGGAGGAATAGTTGTTTCTAACGAAGAGGAATTAGTTGAAGTAGAGCAATTTACATTGGCTCAAAACTATCCAAATCCGTTTAACCCCAGTACTGAAATTAGTTTTAGTTTGGCGGAAGCAGGTTTTACTTCCCTTAAGGTATATGATATGTTGGGGAGAGAAGTATCAACTTTGGTTAATGATAACTTAACTTCTGGTTTACATTCAGTGAGTTTCAATGCATCTAATCTTGCATCTGGAATTTATATTTATAGACTGGCTTCAAAAAATAATTCTGTAACGAGAAGAATGACTTTAATTAAGTAATTCAATCTGGGATTTTCACCGATATGGAAATCCCTTTTTGTATGCTTTTAATTTTAAATAGTCAGTTTGATGTTCTGATTTAGATAACTTTTGAAGTTATAAGCGCGAATTTATAATTAATTTTGAGGATTATAGAGTCGCCACAAATAATTCCTTTTAAGAATCACATTAATCAAGTAATCATGTCAAACAGAAGAGATTTCTTAAAACAAGTAGGATTAGGGGCATTAGGTGCTAGTACTTTTAGTTCTGTAAAAGAGAGTGATAACTCTAAAGAAGAAAGCTTCCAGATACTTCACCTTACTGATCAGCACGTTACTTCAAGACGAAGCGGGGATAAAGGCTATTTAAAATGTATTGAGTCAATAAATAGTATGGAGACTTCCCCTGAATTAGTGTTGATGGGAGGGGATATGATATTCGATGGCTTATATACAGATCTTGATGTTTATAAAGAGTCAATTAAGCTTTATAAGGATATTACGAGTAAACTTGATATCCCATACTATAATTGTATTGGGAATCATGACGTATTAGGACTTTCATCACGAAGAAAAGTTCCTGCTGATTTCCCTGGGATTGGAAAGAAAATGATTATGGATGAACTCGGTATGGATAAGGATTATTACAGCTTTAATCATAAAGGCTGGCATTTCGTAGTTTTGAATTCCATTTACGAGATAGAAGGAGATAACGGACCTATTTACGAAGCAAGAATTGGAAAAGATCAACTGGAATGGCTTAGGTTTGATTTAGGTGCTCATCAAGGAATGCCAACAATAGCTGTTTCACATTATGCTGCTTTTAATCATATAGGGCAAATTAATCAAGATTTTGAACTTAAAGCCATGAATCATATTGTGCTGAAGGATAACAAAGAATTACGATTAATTCTGGAACGTCATAATGTGAAAGCCTTACTTCAAGGGCATACGCACATGAGTGAAGATTTTAAATTCAATAACATTTGGTATATAACTTCACAATCTGTTTCAGCGGCTTGGTGGGGAGGTAATTGGCTTGGCTTTGAACCTGGATATACTGTAATGGAATTAGGAGAGACAGATATTTTAAACTGGCAACCTGTAATATTCGATTGGCAAGCACAACTTGAGCCAGAGGATACACTCGAAAGAAAACGAATTCAAGAGCGAAAAGAATTCGAACAAAACCAAGAGCGTTTATATCAAGAGGAGATAAATAAACGTAATTGATTTATTATCAATTTTTAGGTGTTGATCTGTTAAACCTTAATGATAATATTCTTTTTCTTCATCCAGGCTGCAAGTAAGTAGAAAAGGAGTATCCATGTTATAGCATATAACAACGATGCATTAATAGGTGAAGCTATTGAGGAAAATAATACGTCATATAACCAACCTTTAATCGTATATGTTGTTCCTCCAATACTAAATTTAATCAGGTAAAAAAGACGACCTACAATACCACTTAAAAAGAAGACCGTAATAGCATTTAGTCCGAAAGCCACACCCCAATTTGTATATTTTTGTTTTTGCTTTACATCCAAATACCAGTAGCTAATTCCAAAAATACACATGGCTTGACCTCCTGTAAAAAGGGCATAGGAACTAGTCCATATATTTTTGTTTAATGGAAAAATCCAGCTCCAAACATATCCAAGTGTTATTAGAATAAAACCCCAGATGAAAAACTGCAGGGTCCTAGAACTTTCTGATTCATTATCGGCCATTAGCATTCGACCAGTCCAAATTCCAATTAATGTACTTCCAATTGCTGGAAGAGTGCTTAACAAACCTTCCGGATCCCAGTTTTCTTTCCAAGTATGTCCTGATAAAAGCAACTGATCTATATAAGCAGCAAAATTTCCTTCAGGATTGTCAATTGCTCCGGCTCCAAAACCAGGAACTGGAACTCCTATCATTAGTATCCAGTAACCTATCAACAGCGCTCCGAGAGTATACATCTGTGTTTTTGGTTTGGTATATAGAAACAAAATACTTCCAATGGCATAGCATATTGCGATTCGTTGTAATACACCAGGAATTCTTAAATCGATTAAATTTGGATGGAGTCCGAATTCAGGAGTTATAGTTAGGTAAGGAAAAGCAGATAGTGCTATTCCCAGACCAAATATTTTTGCGGCTCTAATAAGTGTTTTCTTTAAAAGAACTGATTCTTCTACACCTTTTGCTTGAGCTTTTGTAAAAGCAAGAACAATAGATACACCAACTATAAATAAGAAAAAAGGAAATATAAGATCAGTGGGTGTCCAGCCATGCCAGGGTGCGTGTGCTAATGGTCCGTAAATG
>Ga0136600_1001008_pt1 | contig 13833 bp, 15 predicted proteins | sample AntRauMFilla2698_FD_104634 | JGI IMG/M metagenome (GOLD analysis project Ga0136600, IMG submission 104634) | Saline lake microbial communities from Rauer Islands, Antarctica - Metagenome Filla 2 #698 | ecosystem: Environmental > Aquatic > Non-marine Saline and Alkaline > Saline | place...
ATATGATGGTCTGCCGAAAGAGTGGATCGGTTATACGGACGCGCAGTACAAAGCCCTGTCGGAGCTTCTGGAAGGTGTAATATCGCGGCATCCTGCGATACAAAAAGACCGCGTCCATATAATAGGGCACGATGAATATGCGCCGGGGCGCAAGGTCGATCCGGGCTGTTTGTTTGATTGGTCACGGATAGGGTTTTAAGGTTGACATATATGTCGACAGGGAGTCATAATAGCGCTCAATTTTAAAATAAAAGGGAGCAATTATGGATTTAACAGAGCAAACAACACGAGATATTCTGTCCTGCGTGAACGCGTATAGCGTTTTATCCCATGATCAAATTGTTAATTATTTTAAAATATGCTGGCTAAAGTCAGTTGATAAAGGCGATCACGGGAAATTAGAAGATGTTCCCGGCGAACTTGCCGATTGTACGATTTCGTTATTTTGGCTGGTACAAAAAAATAATATCACCTTAGATAATCTGGCGCATGCAGAGGAAACAAGTCAGTCCGTCTATGCATGGTGCGAAGAGCATTACCCGAACAAAACCATAGAAGAGAAACTTCTGGCGACAGTTGAAGAGCTTGCGGAGATGGTTGTCTGTCAGGGCTGTGATTTAGAAGAGTATCTCGCGATTATCGCAGACCAGAACGATCAGGATGTGCCCGAATTTGAAGCGGCGCATGCCAACGTGCAAAAATCTTTGATAGAGCTTGCCGCCTCTGGTGATTTGGCGCTGGGTAAGTTACTGGATCAAAAAATGCTTAAAAATCGTGAGCGCACAATAGAAGAATCGGCAGCGCGAAACGCCTTGAAGACACAGCGCATTACGCAGCTAAAGCACGGTTAAACCAATCCAGCGTTAAATTAAACAAGCGATCGGGATTGCCTGCGTGAGAGAAGGTATGATTGGCCTTGTCCATGTGTTGCAAATCAAAATCACCTTTAAAGGCATTTGCGTAGCTCTCCGGCGATGTATGGGGGCTTGCGAGAAAGATGCTTTCTTGCGGGATAATCATTTGTGCCGGCGTAGTTATATGCGCGGCGAGCTCTTGGCATTTTTGATCGGGATAAAGTTTTATTTCATCGACCAGCTCTTCGGAAATAACAAAAATATTACCGTAATCCAGTTGATATTGTTTGCGTTCGGGCATGTGGGCTAAAAATGTGCTGCGTGTCCAAAAATGCGTGACATCAAATGCAGGGTCCCACAGGCTTATGGCGGTGATGTTTTGCGGATTTAAAATCACCGTTGCAAGGCCACCGAGGCTGTGTGCCGTGATAAAAATTTCATCATAATCATTTGCGAAATAATCAATCATGCTTTGAATATCGCGCGTGTGCGTGCTGAGGGTTGAGTTTGATAATTTACGCGAATCTTGTTCAATCGAATAAAGGCTGGGACGGTAGTGATCATAGCCACGCGCTGTAAAAAAGGCTGCCGATTCGACTTCGAGTAAATAATTCATGTTATGTGTCATGCCATGAATATGGATGATCAGCTTTTTTGATCCGCTTTGTGTATGCTTGCCGTAAATACCGTTTTGGTCGGAGCCTTGGATGCGGATATAGGCTTCTGTCATTCTTGCATGTCCTGTGCAGAAAGGCTTAAATCAAACTGTCCCAGAACCTTTGATTGTGCTTTGTGCATTTTATCAACGTCAAACCCTTCGATCATTTCATTGAACAGGCGATACCAATTCACTTCGGCTTTAAGATGCAGGAATACCGAGCCGAGGCCAAGGGCTGCGCGATCCATAAACACAAATTCGCGCGGCACCGTCACGCCGCCGACTTCTTTGAGTTTTTTATGCACTTCCTGCGCCGTTTCGCGGCCATAAACGCCGTCTTTCATTTCGCCGATGGGGCGGACTTTATCCTCTAGGATCGGAGCATATAAAAAACGCGCCCAGATATTCAGTGTTTCGATTTGTTCCTTGCTGAGATCTTTAAAGCCCCATGTTTCATAGGCGTGGACAGCCCTGTCATTATCGTCATGTTGAAGCGCGCGGTATAAATCAATAACGCCGCCGACAAATTTTGCAGGAAAAACACGGACGCAGCCAAAATCAAGTAAATTGACGCTATGATCTTTGCGAATCGTGTAATTGCCAAGATGCGGATCGCCATGGATAATGCCGAAATAATATAAAGGCACATACCATGCGCGGAACATATTCACCGCAATCTCGTTGCGCGTTTCCAGCGGCGCCTCTGTGTAATCCATAATAGAATCCCCTTCGAGCCACTGGCTCGTGAGGAGGCGCGATGTTGAAAGGTCGTCAATAATGCCCGGAACATGAACATTTTTTTCGTTTTTCAGCATTTCTGCGTATAATTTTGTGTGTCTGGCCTCAAGCTTGTAATCAAGCTCTTCGTAGAGGCGCGCGCTGAGTTCATCGTAAATATAGCGGGTTGAGATGGCTTTGTCGTAGCGTTCGAACACGGAAAAGATAATCTTGAGCTGCCGCAGATCCGCATCAATCGCCGAGGACATATCCGGATATTGCAGTTTACAGGCGACCGTGTTGCCGCTTTTTGTTGTGGCTTTGTGAACTTGGCCGAGGCTGGCGGCTGCGGTTGCAGTTTGCGGGAAATCATCAAAATGCGACATCCAGTCCGCGCCCAATTCTGTTTTCATGCGGCGGCGTACAAAGGGCCAGCCCATTGGCGGCGCGTTTGATTGAAGCTGTTTAAAGGCTTGCGCGTATTCGGGCGGCAGGGCTTCGGGGATTGTTGCCAGAATTTGTCCGACTTTCATCAGCGGGCCTTTGAGATTACCGAGCGCGCCCATTAACTGCGTTGCGTGTTCTTCGCGTTCGATTTTAAGGCCCAGATATTTTTCACCCGCGAGTTTGGCAGCAAGTCCGGCCATCGTGCCCGAGATTTTGCCATAGCGTGCAAGTCTGTGTCCCAAGTTGCTTTTTTCTTGATCATCATTATCCATAGGAATAAGGTTGTTCAACCATGAGCAAAAGTCCAGAGGAAATTAAAGATAAAATTATCGAAGCCATGCTGCCGAATGTTTCATTTGATGGCTGGACGGTGCAGTGCGCCGAAAATGCGGCTGTCGAGGCGGGATTTGATGCAGATGTTATTCATGCCATTTTTCCCGACGGGCTTGAAGGGATTGTCGCGCATTTCTCGCATTGGGCGGATCATAAAACGTTGGAAGCACTTGAAGGCGTAGATATCGAAGCTCTGAAAATTAGAGAGCGTATTCATATGGCTGTTCTGAAACGTTTTGAAATCCTGATGCCTTACAAAGATGCTGTGCGTATGGCGATGTCCTATTGGACTGTGCCGCTGCGGGGGCTACAGGGGCCGCGCAATGTCTGGAAAACGGCAAATGTGATCTGGAACTGGGCAGGGGATAAGGCAACGGATTATAATCGTTATACGAAACGAACGCTTTTGTCGGGTGTTATCATATCAACAACATTGGCGTGGCAAAAAGACGGCAGCGATGATCTGTCCGAAACATCCGAATTTCTTCACCGCCGCATAGAAAATGTATTAAAAGTTGGAAAGCTTTTTGGCAAACTGAAAAGAGCATGATATAATAGTTTCTTGAGTTTTTGTTTTTGGGGTTCTCCTTTGTTTCATACCATGTTTAAAAAAAATCGGATTGTGTTGTGCTTGGGCTTATGTTCATTGCTTTTGATCCCTTCGCATTCATATGCAGGTGCGTTTCCCGATTATTTGGGGAAATGGTTTCCGAGTGTTTTTAAACAAAAAAACCAAGAAGGTCCGCTGCCCGAGGAGACATTGGAAGCTCCATTTGCCGGGCAGGGCAATGCCGTAAAGCGGGGTGATTTGTCCGATCTATACCAAGACACTGCATCTTCGGATGAAGATCTTAGTTTGCAGCATCGGCATGAGGAACAGATCGGAGAGTGGTTGTCCGAAGTTGCGACAAGCAGTTTGACATTTAGTATGAGTGACGCTCCTGGCCATTTTGATGATTTAAGCCGCTTTATGAGCGCGCAAGGGCTGGAGGAGTTTAAAGCTTTTGTCACCAAAGCAAATATTACCTCTGCAATGCAGAGCAGAAATCTTAGCCTTCACAGTTACGCAGAAAATAAACCGCTTTTAAAATCATCAGGTGCATTAAATGGGCGCTTTAGATGGCTTTTTCAAGTTCCTGTGACTATTACTTTTCTTCCGGAAGGCACTGTCGGGTATGAAAACCGCGAGCCTGAAATTAACGAATCTATTATGATTACAGCGCAAGTTGGTCGCGCGCGCGTCGGTGAAAATAATATTCTTCTTGTTGAAACATGGTCTGTTCGTCAAAACAGCAATTGATCTTTATCTTGTTTTCAGCCATCTTAGGCATCTTCAAAAATTTTAATGTATAGTTCCTCTTTCATGTAAAAGAGGGTATAGAAAGTTGAGATATAATGACTGATGCAAATGTAACAGATTTTCCGGCAGGCGAAGACCCAAAAAGCGGCGAAGAGACACCAAAAGATGTTGGCGGCATTACAGGACAGCGATTGCGCGCCTTTATTGACCGTGTGGAGCGTCTGGAAGAAGAAAAGGTTGCTCTTGCCGAAGATATAAAGGAAGTTTACGGAGAGGCCAAGGCCGTTGGGTTTGATACCAAAACCATCCGCAAAATTGTACGTTTGCGTAAAATGGATATTGAAAAACGCCGCGAAGAAGATGAACTTCTTGAGCTTTATAAATCAGCTATCGGCATGGAATAATATTATTTTTCTAAATTAAAGGCTTTAATTTAAGCTGGGCGTGCCTTGATGAATGTTAAGGTACGCCTTGACGTCTTGCGGGAAATCCGGCCCGGCGGTCCAGCGGTCAAAATCATGTCCGCGCATCCGCTCTATTAAATTCAATTGCTTAACAGATCTTGGCTCCTCCTGTATTAAATCAGGTGATAACCCCATTTTAACAAGGCGACCGCGCAGCATTTCATGAAGCAATTGAATTTGGTGTATCTTGTTTATTTCTTTGCGATGATCTTCGGGAACGTCCCGCATCATTTTCATACGGTTAAGCATGGCATTCTGGGCGACAACGTTGTGAATGCTATCGTTGAATTCTGGTGATAAAACCCGATTCAAGGCTTTCTTTTTCAGAGATTTGCGCAATTCTTTGCGCTTGCTTTGCTCTTCTTGCATTTTGCCTCTTTTTATAAATATAGCACAATTGTCTTAAAAATTCAATAAAATGCCGCTGTATCCTCTGCTGGACAACGTTTTTCCGTTTTTAGTTAAAATGCAATCATTCCTTAACGTGACTTTTACTAACTTGTCATAGGATCAGGGGGAATAAGTATTAATCTGCGTAGATAAAAATTATGGCGCAGAGCGGGAAAGAAAAAAGTGAAGAAACAAAAAGCGATACATAAAATTATGAATGATGTGATTGGCTGGCTTGATGAAGATCAGGTGAAAGCTGATTTCAAAGGCAGCTTTGGCGCGCCCAATGATATAGTCGGTTTTATGTTTTGTGACCCGATTTTAGCCTCGCTAAGCAAGAAATATCAGGATTCCTGTGCGCGTTATCAAACATTATGTGATGAATATGGATCGGATGATCCCATGTTAGAGGCCGCAATAATTGCGCGGGATAGTGCAGATGCATCAATGCAGGCGCGTTTGATAGAACTTCGGGAAAACGAGCGTTTTGTTGAGCTTGCGCGCTTGTGCCAAATTCGTGACGAAGAGCTGGATGAGGAGCGTCAGCATAGTAAGTTTCTTGCGCGTATGGCACAGGAAAACTACAAAGATAATAACAAGCGTATGGCCGCCATTCGTGCCAAGCGCGAAGGGGAAACAAACTTCTATCTGGTTCTTTATTTCTTAACTGCGATGGAGCAAACTTTGATAAATTCGCGGCGGCAATTATCGCTTGCGTCTGCTTTTTTTGCTGTCAATGGTCATGATTATAAAAAAGCAAGACGCGCCTTTGGCAGCGCGTCTCAATAAATATCTAAAAAGAAGAGGCTGCGTTGCGCTTATTTGCGGCCTGCAATTAAACCATCTATCACAGTAGGATCGGCCAGCGTAGATGTGTCGCCAAGTGCATCTTCTTCGTGCGCGGCAATTTTGCGTAGAATACGCCGCATAATCTTACCCGAGCGTGTTTTAGGCAACGAATCAGTAAATTGAATAGTGTCAATTTTTGCAATCGGTCCGATAATTTCACGCACTAATTTCACAATTTCCATCTTCATGGCATCGCTGCTGCCTTGCCCCTCGTTCAATGTGACATAGGCATAAATGGCTTGCCCTGTAAGGTCATGAGGGAAGCCTACAACCGCAGATTCGGCAACAAATTCATGTTCGTTAATGGCGCTTTCAATTTCTGCTGTGCCAAAGCGGTGGCCGGATACATTGATTACATCATCAACGCGGCCTGTTATCCAGTAATATCCATCTTCATCACGGCGCGCGCCATCGCCCGTAAAGTATGTGCCCGGGAATGCCGAGAAATATGTCATGAAAAAACGGTCATGATCTTTGTAAACGGTGCGCATTTGGCCGGGCCAGCTATCTTTTATGACGAGCGCGCCCTCGCATGCGCCTTCAAGCTCGTTACCTTCAGTATCGACTATGGCCGGCTGAACGCCAAAGTAAGGTTTGGTGGCAGAGCCGGGTTTCGTTGGTGTGGCGCCAGGCAGCGGCGTAATCATATGCCCGCCTGTTTCTGTTTGCCACCATGTATCAATAACAGGGCAGCGTTCATTGCCAACTATTTTATGATACCACATCCATGCTTCGTGGTTGATGGGCTCGCCCACTGTTCCGAGAAGCCTTAATGAGCTACGGTCAGTTTTTTTGACAAGTTCATCACCTTGTTTAAGCAAGGAGCGGATGGCTGTCGGGGCTGTGTAGAAAATGTTGACTTGGTGCTTATCGCAGACTTGCCAAAACCGTGAGTGATCCGGGTAGTTCGGAACACCTTCGAAGACCAATGTTGTTGCTGCGTTCGCCAGCGGACCATATACAATATAGGAATGTCCTGTGATCCAGCCTACATCTGCGGTACACCAATAAACCTCGCCGTCTTTGTAATCAAAAACAGTTTCATGGGTCAGGCTTGTGTAAACCATATAGCCGCCCGTTGTATGCAATACGCCTTTAGGCGTGCCTGTTGAGCCGGATGTATAAAGGATAAAGAGCGGATCTTCGGCGTTCATTTGAGCGCATGCGCACTCTGTGCTCTGCCGTTCGGTGATATCATGCCACCAGACATCGCGGCCTTCTGTCCATTTAATATCGCCGCCTGTGCGCTTTAAAACCAAAACAGTACTAACATCCGGACATTCTTCCAGAGCAATGTCTGCGTTTTGTTTTAGCGGCACAGCTTTGCCAGCGCGCACACTTTCATCAGCCGTAATCAGGATGGTTGATTCGCAGTCCAGAATACGGCTGCGCAATGATTTGGGAGAAAATCCGCCAAAAACAACCGAATGCACAGCGCCGATACGCGCGCAGGCCAGCATGGCGTAAACGGCTTCAAGGACCATAGGCATATAGATTGTAACACGGTCGCCTTTTTTAACGCCGCGTTCAATAAGCGCGTTTGCAACGCGGCTGACTTCATCTTTTAGCTGCGCAAAAGTGATCTTTTTTTGGTCACTAGGATCATCGCCTTCGAAAATAAGCGCGGTTTGATCTGCGCGTGCGGGGAGGTGGCGGTCAATACAGTTATAGGCCGCGTTCAAAATGCCGTCCTCATACCAGCGAATGTGAAGATCGTCTTTGTTAAAGCTTACATCTTTGATTTTTGTGGGTTTTTTGAACCAGTCAATGCGCTCTGCCATCTCGCCCCAAAACCCTTCAGGGTCGTCGAGGGATCGTTTGTATAATTCTTCGTATTTTTCTGCTGTGATGTGCGCATTTTTTACGGTCGTATCAGAGGGGGGGAAGACGTTTTTCTCTGTCATCGTTTCTTCCATTGCTTGTCCCATGGCTTTTTTCTCCCTGATTTTATTATGTATTGGGAGAAGCTTAGCATTTTTCCCTTCATTTGCCGAGAGGGGTTTTATTGTGCGCCGCAGATAGACGTAACTATGATGGTTCTATGGGGAAGGCGCTTTTGGATTTTGTAGCCGGGATCGTGGCAGCAGCGGTAGCCGGAATATATTCATTGGCCTTCACCAGGAAATGCGTTAGATCTTCAAAGCGCGCATCAATATAGCTGTTATAGCCAATTGTTTTGTGCCCTTCTTTTGATTCCAGTCCGTATTTAATTAATGCTGTTTTCATTCCAATTTGTTTTGCAAAAAACAAATTTTGCGGCGAATCCTCAACGAACAATATTTCATACGGCTGCAGTCCTAGCTCTTTTTGAATGCGGATGAATGGTTCGGGCTCGTGATCCTTGCGTTTGAATTCCACATCGTCAATACCTTGTACGCTATGAAAAACATCTCTGAGGTCCAAAAAAGACAAGACGCGCTTTATCATGTCAGCGGGGGAATGGCTTAGTATGCCAAGTGTAGTTTTTTCTGATATTTCAGAAATTAGATCGTTAATTTGATCTGCGTTTTCATGCAGCGTGCAGATATCAGATGGATTAAGCGCTTTGTGCCATACGATTTGCAGTTCATCATCCGTCATGCCCATTGCTTGCGCTATGTATGTAATGGCAGAGCCGGTTTCTTTGTATGATTTTTTGGCGAGAATTAGGCCCGCTTCTATAGATTCAATGACTTTGGATCCGGCTTTGCTGTGTTCAAGAAGAATTTTAGCTGCTGTGGTGTTATAATGTTCATAAGCACCATCTTTGTAGGAATACAAAGTGCCGTCCAGATCAAAGATGATTGCTTTGACGTCTGAAAAGGCATGTTGATAATCATTATAATCTTCCATAAGAAGAGTTTATAGCGGATGTTTGGCGAATATGTCAATAAGTTTAGTGTTCTAATTCACCCATTTTGCAAATTATTTTCCATTCGTTATCTTTGACAGGACAAACGGATAGACGCGACTGGTGCACAAGGGCCATATCAGATAGAGATTCGGTGGCTTTGATCTCTTTAAGTGTGACGGGTCTTGGCATTGGCTTTACGGTTTTAAAGTCAACCATTCCAAAACGCTTTTTCTCATCGGTATGGTCGGGGTAATATTCCTTGACCACTTCAACGATACCAACGATTTCCAAGCCTTTGTTGGAGTGGTAAAAGAAAGCCTGATCGCCAATCTTCATAGCTTTCATATTATTAGAGGCTTGATAGTTACGGACACCGTCCCAATGCTCGATGTCTTTTTCGACTTGTTGATCCCAAGACCATTTAAAAGGTTCTGATTTAACCAGCCAATATGCCATTACACACTCTCTTTCCTAAGGGGGCGTTCCAGCATTTCTGAGATTGCGTCTTCGATACTGACGCCTTTGGCAAGGCAGTTATAAACAGCTTCGGAGATTGGCATATCGACAGCGTGTTTTTTTGCCATCGTCATCAGGGCTTCGGCTGTGTAAACGCCTTCGGTTACGGCCTTTCCCTTGCGTTCGTTCATGATGTCATTAAGCGAGCGTCCTTCGCCGAGGGAAACGCCCAGCGAGAAGTTGCGCGATTGCAGTGATGAACAGGTTAAAACCAGATCACCAACGCCGCACATCCCCATCAATGTCTCTTTTTGTGCGCCCATAGCAGAGGCCAGACGCCCCATTTCGGCAAGGCCGCGCGTCATTAAGCCTGATCGCGCACTTTCGCCTAGGCCGCGGCCATATATAACGCCGCAGGCAATGGCAATGACGTTTTTGACCGCGCCGCCAATTTGCGCGCCCAAGAGGTCTTCTGTGACATAGGGGCGTAAATTTTTGCTGGCAATATTGTCGCGAATCTCTTGCGCCACATCTTTGTCTTCTGCGGCAATTGTGACGGCGCAAGGAAGGCCGCTGGCGATTTCGCGTGCAAATGTAGGGCCTGTCATGATGGCGATGGTTGCGTTTGGAACTTCTTCTTGTGCAACTTGGCTCATCAAAGCGCCTGATTCTATTTCAATGCCTTTGGCGCAGATGACGACAGGTTTGCCTTCTGCAATTTCACCTTTGAGGGATCGTAATGTGCTACGGACAAACTGCGCGGGCGTGACAAGTAAAATAGTGCTGCAATCTGAAAGTTGTGAAAGGCTTTCTACGGCAGTAATGTTTTTATTAAGAGTGATAGCAGGTAAATATGTTGTATTTTCATGCTGCGTATTGATGCTTTCAACCACTTCGGGCTCTTTTGCCCATAATGTGACATCACGTCCCGAGCTGCTGATTGACTGCGCCAAAGCTGTGCCCCATGCGCCCGCACCAATAATTCCAATTTTCTGCATATTTATCACCCTTTATTATTTCAAACGTCTTTTTACATGATGTTTTTGCGGACTTCAAGCTATCTTCACAAATGCTTATGATGCAATGGATTTCAAACTGAGCTTATCAAGCGGCCATCGTGGCTGCGCTGCAAAATCAAGATTGTTTGTATTTCCGCGTTTCATATTTTCAATGCCTGCCCAGGCGATCATGACGCCGTTATCTGCGCAAAGCTTTATCGGGGGCACAAAAAAGCGTGTCTGTTTTTGATCGCATAATGTTTGCATAGCGCTGCGGATGCTTAGGTTCGCAGCAACGCCGCCGGAAACAACAAAGGAGTGAACCGCATCGGGATACATAGATTGATAGGTGTCGATGGCGCGTTTGACGCGATCTTGCAAAACATCACAAACGGCAGCCTCAAAGCTAAAGGCCATATCTGCCATATCCGCAGCCTGAAGCGTTCCTGCCGGAAGCTTGTCAATATGTGTGCGCACGGCTGTTTTAAGACCCGAGAACGAAAAGTCGAGCTCTTTGCGGCCTTTCATCGGTCTTGGCAAGGCAAAGCGCTCCAGAGCGCTGTTCTTGTCTGCGCATTTCCGCGCCAGTTTCTCAAGATGCGGGCCGCCGGGAAAAGGCAAGCCCATTGCTTTGGCGGATTTATCAAAACACTCGCCAAGCGCATCATCCAGTGTTTTGGCCAGCAAACTATATTTGCCGACATCTTCGGCGATCAGGATCTGCGTGTGTCCGCCGGATACTAGCATTAAAAGATAAGGAAACGGAACGTCATTGGTAAGGCGCGGGGTGAGGGCGTGCGCTTCCAAATGGTTTATAGCAATAAAGGGGATATTGTGCGCAGAAGCAATGGCTTTGCCGCTCATCATACCAACCATCACGCCGCCGATTAATCCGGGCCCGCATGTTGCCGCTATACCGTCCAGATCATCAAAGCTGCAATCTGCATCCTTTAAAGCGGCCGCAATGACTTTGTCTATATGCTCTAAATGGCTTCGCGCTGCGATTTCGGGAACAACGCCGCCAAAGACGCTGTGTTCTTCGAGCTGCGTTAAAACAATGTCCGATAATATATTTTTATCGCTATCAACAACTGCCGCTGCGGTTTCATCGCAGGATGTTTCTATTCCTAATATTTTCATGCTATGCAATATAAGCAAATCGTAAAAAATGAAAAGCAGAAAGCGTTAAATCATGAGCATATCCTTCGATCTTCCTTTGTGGCACGACCTTCATGTTCATTTTCGGCAAGGCGATATTATGCCTGCGCTTGTGCGCGATCATTTGAAAATGGGCTGCGCGTCTGTGCTGTGTATGCCAAACACAAAGCCGCCCGTTGGTAAAATAACGGAAGAAGATGATTTGCCGTATTGGTCAATACAGGCCTATAGAGACATGATCAATCAGGCGGGCGGGGATGCATTTGATAATATCATTGTGCCGCTTTATATCACCAAAGATACAACGCCCGCGATGATAGAGCGCGGCGCGAATTCCGGTTTGCTCAAGGCGTGTAAATATTATCCGCCGCACGGTACGACGGGGGCGGATTTTGGGTATCCGTTTGAAAATTTTATGGAAAACGGCGTGTTTGAAGCTATGCAAGATCATGGCGTAATACTCTGTATTCACGGCGAAGAACATGGGCTTGCGCCAGAGCAATATTTTGATCGCGGTACAAATGCAGAAGAGCAATTTTACCAAGAGCGCATGCCTAAACTGGCGGATAAATTTCCGCGCCTGAAGGTTGTCGGCGAGCATTTAACAACAAAGATTGGTGTCGATTTTATAACGCAAGCCGGCGATAATTTTGCCGCCACGATCACGCCGCAGCATCTGATTTATACGGTCGGACATTTGCTTAAAGGATGTAATTATCATCTTTATTGTTTGCCTTTGGTGAAGTTTGAGCAAGACCGCGCAGCTTTGCAAGCGGCCGCGAGTGCACCCGATAATACACAGTTCTTTGCAGGCACGGATAGCGCGCCGCATACAAATAAGCTGACGGAATGTGGATGCGCGGCAGGATGTTACACAGGCGGCATAGCCACGCAGCTATATGCCGAAGCTTTTGAATTGTCCGGTGTTGATTTGTCTGAAACCAAAGGGCAAGACGCTCTTTCGCGATTTTTAACGCATAATGGCGGGCGTTTTTACGGGCTGGACACTCCGTCCAAAACATTCACGCTGACCAAAGAAAAAACGCGCGTTGAAATCGTGCAAACGGATGCAGGTACAGTTGTACCATTGCCGAGTGGCTTATCATCCGCGGACTATGTCGAGCTTGATTGGTCTGTAAAATTTTAAGCGGTGAATTATTCGCTGAGCCGCAGGCTTAGCCATGCCTGTAAATGTCAGGTGTGCTGTGAAGTGATTGCAAGCAAAGGCCTGTACCGCCGTCTTTGTGAGCCTTAATGGCTGTGATACCAACTTTTGCAGCTGTGCGGCTTATTTTCTGATCGTCGAGTTTACGCGAAGTCATCGCGGTAATGCGTTTGCCGCTGTCAAAGCTGAGGCCGCCATTAACTTTATCTTGAAAACCGAGGCTTTCAACAAGCTCAGCTAAGCGTGGATTATTTGCGTCTACATGAAGTTCAAACGGAGCATGGAATTCAAGCTGATGGTGCATGAGGCCTTTATCCCAGGCTTTTTCGTATGTAACTATTTTACCGTCGAAAAGCTCTTCTTTTGTAATGGGTTTATAATTGCCGTCGCTATCCATATAGTGAATGGATAATCCATGCGCGTTTGAATGTATTTCCCAGAGCATATTGTAAAAGAAGTGCGATAAATCAACACTGGAATATGCGCGTCTGTTCGTACCTTCGTCCATGTTGCCATCATAGCCAAGGATAATGTTACCATTTGGCCCGGCAGCACGTGCAAAGCCTAGGAGGATTTCCTTAATGTTTGCTTCGGGGAAATCAGAGTGCGTATCATTATCAAAGTTTGAAATCATAGATCCTGTTGAAATGACTGTTGTATTATCTTCGCAATTCCAATCGTCTGATCGCGTTACGTCTTCTAGCTCGCCTGTATATGTTTCAACTTCTATATCAGTGCCAAGCTCTTTGTTTAGCTTTTCCATGCCTGCGCGAGCCTGTGTGTTAAATTCCTCTGATATCTCGATGAATTTAATCTTTTTAGGGCGTGCAATATCGTTTGCTACAATTGCTTTTACAAGCTGTACTTCTTTATGAAGGCAGTTGTTCCATGGGCCTTGTCCAACAATGACCAGAACATCTGTTTGCGAGAGATCAACATCTTCGTTGAGTGCGTTTATACTGGAGCCGATAAGGTCTGTTTCTTTGTGATAAGGATAATAATCTTCGTGTCTTTGGGTAAAACGCTCAAAGTGACCGGGACCTTCATCGCTTTCATAGCCAATGAATTCCCAATTGCTTCTATGTGTGCCGACAAAATTTTCAAGTGCGGCAACCGTTAAACGGTCCACATATGATTTTCTGTCAATTTTTACAATTTTATCGGTCATTTAAATTACACACTCTTAAATTATGCGTTCTATTTTTGCTTTA
>Ga0136600_1001013_pt1 | contig 13746 bp, 9 predicted proteins | sample AntRauMFilla2698_FD_104634 | JGI IMG/M metagenome (GOLD analysis project Ga0136600, IMG submission 104634) | Saline lake microbial communities from Rauer Islands, Antarctica - Metagenome Filla 2 #698 | ecosystem: Environmental > Aquatic > Non-marine Saline and Alkaline > Saline | place...
ACTAAATCTCCGGCGTTACCGGGGTTGAGATAATCAACAAGAATAGAACCCGGAATACCCAAATTGTCGTATGGGCGGGGTAAATTTGCATTCAGCGGGCTGCCTGAATCAGGATTTGGCTGGATGCTGCTTGTTCCAAAGTCCGCGAGTTCGAGTCTTCCCGGTATGAGTCCGGGACCTGATACTAATGGATTTTCAAAATCACTAATAGCCAGCTTTTCTGCCAGCATATTGGCAAAGCTGCTTTTTTGTCCCTCCTCATACAGAGCGTTATTTTGAAATCCGGCTGTAAGGCTGTTACCTACTGCCACATATTTTGAAACATCTGACGCCGGTACTTCAGGATCCACATCCTCGTAATCGGTACAACCAACGAAACCAATTACAAAGACCGACAGTAGTAGTAATGGTGTTTGCTTAAAAATCTTCATAGTTATATCCATTTATAATGTCATTGAAAATGCGAGCCCGAAAATATTCGCATAGGTGTTATAGATTCCCTTCAAAGGATTTCGGGGTTCGTCAACCTCACGCTGTTCTCCACGAATAAACGTGTAGTACATATCTACCGCAAAGTTATCATTAAAGGCATACGTTAAACCACCTGAAAACAGTAAACGGTCGGTATCGGGGAGAGTGGGATCAATGGTATAGTCGGGGATAGGATTTTTATCAAAACCAATTCCACCACGTATCATCATGTTTGATACTTGTGGCAACCCGTATTCCATACCTAAACGTAATTGAAACACATCTTCATAATCCCGGATAGAGCGTAAATCCTGCAATACGGCCGTTTCATTCTCAAAATCGATAAAGAGTTCATCGTAACTCGACCATCCCCACCATACGTAATCGAAATTTACAGTAAGATGTTCTACAGGTTCAGCACTGATACCGGCTGCCCAGTGAGCAGGTGTCGTAATGGTTAAACCACCTGTCGTTTCGGGGAATACAGATTCAGGAAGATCAGTAAACTCTGCATCACCGCTGAATTCAAGTTCAAGCTGACTTTTGTAAGAGAATCCAAACGAGAGTTTTGAGATTGGTCGGTATATGATTCCGAAGTTGTATCCGTAGTACAGACCGTCAGTTTCTCCTTCCAGACGAATCATGCCGTCTCTGTTTGCAAAGTCTGTAATCGCTCTTTCCAAGGTAGCATTTCCAAGGAACCCAACCTGGAGTCCCGCACCAAGCATAATATCACCGGCACCAAAATCGGGGAGCTTATAAGCAACCACAGGATTTGCCACGGCTGTTTGAATGCGCGTCTCGGTGGAATAGGAATTTCCTACCCAATCCTGATCCCATTTAGAACCTAATCCAAAAGGAGCATAAACACCAAGACCAAGGGTTAAATCATCCATAATCTGATGTGAAACATAAATATTTGGTACAATGAATTCCTGAGTTTCCATATCTGTCTTTTCAACAGATGGAAACGGGCCTCTGAATGATGTCCGGGGCGCAATCATTACTCCGCCGGCATGCACATGTGTGCCCGAAAGCTGAGCTAAACCTGCAGGGTTAAAGAATATCGTTGAAACGTGATTACCATTGGCAACATAAGCTCCCATCATTCCGCTGATGCGTACACTGGCTTCATAAAGAGCAAAGCCACTTGCATGAGCTGATGTTATACTTATCGCCAAGGCTACGAGAGTTAGTAGCACTTTTCGCATATACAATTACCTCCGTTAAGGATTAATTAATTTGTTAGTACCCAATTTTAAATTTCCATGATGGAAACGCTTCCAAAAATAACAGGAACACTGACTAATTCCATTAAATCATGATTTTATTTCGTAAAAAATATACCAATCCCCCTAAATAACCAATTATCAGTCTTATTTCAGTAGTCAAAACCCTATATTTAAAACTGCAAGTATGATATTTTAGCTCGCTTTTACTATCTGATCAGGAAACTGTCAGATTTTAAGCATTATTGAAACATTAAAAACTATCTATTGTTCACCTTGTTTTAGATAAGTGATTTTGTTTTTCATCTACAATTATCAACCAAACAAGTTCAGATAACAGATTGAATTTCACTGATTCAAATTTCATTTATGGCATGGTATAAAGACTGGTTCGACAGTCCCCTTTACGATAAACTTTACGCCCACAGAGACGATAACGAAGCGGCGAAACTTGCAGAAATGATTACTCAAATTGCGCCGCCGGAACAATTTCCGAAAGCGCTTGATTTAGCATGTGGCAGAGGGCGCCACAGCATTAATCTTTCCAACCGGGGGTTTAGCGTAACCGGAACCGACCTTAGCCCCAACGCGCTCGAAATAGCCCGAAAAAAGGCAGAACAAGCTCAGCTCAATATTAACTTTATTCGGCTCGATATGCGAAATTCACTTCCCGAACGGTTTAATTTGATCGTGAATCTTTTTACCAGTTTTGGGTATTTTGAGGAAGATGAAGAAAATCTCAGTGTTGTCACATCCATGGCTAACATGCTTAAGCCAAATGGATTGGTTGTAATAGATTATCTTAATTGTACTAAAACCGCTCAGGGACTTGTTGAGAAGGAATCGGGCACCCTCGATGGCATATCATATTCTATCTCACGATGGATAGAAAACGAAATGGTCTTTAAAAAAATGGAATTTGTCGATAATGATAATCAAACTCATTCGTTCATCGAACGCGTAAAGCTATACAATAGAAAATGGTTTACTTCGGCTCTTTCTAAAGCCGGACTTCAACCAGTACACTACTTTGGAAATTACTCGGGCGATGAATTTCAACCTGAAACAAGTCCTCGTTTAATTACCATCGCTCAAAAACACGACTGATCTCTCTAACTACCTACATGAAGCTTCGGATTCTTTCCGCTCTTATCATCCTGTTCACGGTGTCGGCATTTTCAACCACAAAAGCCCAGACAACCTATAGAACTGACTGGTTCGACCATACCAAAGACTGGTACCTGATTGTAACCACACAAACGGGTATGCACACTATTGATATGGGTTATCTGATAGGACAGGGATTTCCGGATAACAGTGTCGATAAAGATGATCTTCAGGTTTTTTACAATGGAAAAGAGATTCCAATTGAGCTTCGTCAGCAACAATCCGGTCCGATAGCCGAGGGAGATTCTCTGATTTTTTTTGGAAAAAGAAATGATGGAAAAGATGAACTTTGGGCGTATGGATACGACGAAAAAAATCAGGCAAACGATTACTATTCTGCTTACTCCGATTCGTCCTATTATTGGGTAACCTACAGCTCTGATGCTCAGCCACTGAGATATTCAGAAGAATTCCCAAATCCCACAAACACTTTTTTCAGTGGATACCGCGATACTGTTCATCGACAAAATAACACAAATGATTACTATCTGGGCCATGGAAACGAGGCTGAGCTTTCAACCATTTCTGAAAGTGAGGGTTATTACTGGTATTCAATCGACCTCGCAGCAACTCAATCGAAAGATGTAGACCTGAACGGTAATATGAATTATCTCGCGCTGGTTGACAGTGCCATCTATGTTCGATCGAGGTTTGCCAGTCGTTCGGATGGACTGCGCACTTCACGCATTAATCTTCGCTATAATAAAAACGGTTCTATTGCCTATCACACTATTGGTGAACTTGAATGGATTAACAAGGGAGGAGCGGTTGCAACGGGCGAGGTTTCACCGGTCGATTTGGTCAACTATGATAATCTGAACTTCACTTTCAAACTCATTAACGGTAACTCCGGCGGAACTTTTCAAAACGCTCATTTGGTCAATTTCGACTTTTTTGAATACAGTTATTTCCGGGAGTTTGGCTTTGTTAATAACAACCTTCAGTCTCATTTCTACATTCGTCCTGATGGATTTCGATCGGTAAAAATGCAGAATAGCGGATTGAACGATAAAGTTAGCATATACCTCCCTGACGAAGGCCGAAAAATTGAAGCTGTTGCGGAAGAAGATGGTGCGGTTTTTCTGGATGACCAGACTGCCAGCAAGCGCAAACAGTACGCTGTGGTTAAAAACAATGGATTTCGATCTCCTGTTGCCCTCCATCGTTATCAGCCACAACAAGACCTTCTTTCATCTTCCAACAAAGGCAGTTTTCTAATCCTTACCAGAAGAGCTTTTGCTGAAGAAGCTCAGAATTACGCTAACTACCGTCGCCTTAAAAATAACATCAGCACAAAAGTTGTGTTTATGGATGATGTTTGGCGCATTTTTGGATATGGAGAATACATTCCTGTCGCGCTGCGTCGTTTTCTGAAATACGCATACAATGAATGGGACGAGCCACCGCAAAATGTATTTATTCTGGCAGATGGAGTGACACAGTTTCGCAACTCTTCCATCTCTCCCAACCAAATCCCACCTTTTGGATATCCATCATCCGACAGTTGGTTTACCATGAATTTCAACTCCGATTCAGATTGGTATCCTCGCATAAATATCGGGCGCTTGACTGCCCGGATTCCATCTGAAATCACCGCTTATCTGAGTAAAGTCTCTCAATATGAAAGCAACCCGCTGGAATATGAATCCTGGCAAAAAAGAATAACCTTACTTTCGGGCGGATTAGAATCTGCGGAGCGTCAGATTTTATTCAATCATAATAAGCTTCTCGGAGACATTGCCAACCGCTCTGAGGTTGCTGCCGACACCATTTTGATTGGAAAAAATTCCAATCAACCGCTTGATGAAAGCTCCCGTGAGGATTTAGGTGACATCATCAATAACGGAACATTTCTCCTGCATTTCTTCGGTCACTCCTCCCCTGACAGCTGGGATTTACTAACTGACAATCCCAATAAATATCAGAATAGAAACCGGCTTTCTGTGGTTCTTTCACTTGGCTGCTATTCCGGACTATTCGCGCAATCAAACAACAGAGTTATCTCAGAACAATTTGTAATGGCTCCCAACGCCGCCGTGGCATTTATTGGCGGATCTGGGCAGGGAAATGTGTCTTCACTGAGGAATTATTCTCGCTATTTTTATCAATCCATTTTTGACAAGCGTGAGCGGACTTTAGGAGATGTGGATATCTATTCCCGTCGTCAGATGGTTATTCAATACGGCGGCTTGATCCCTGTGCTCGATTTGGCTCTTGTTCAAAACTCAATGCTGTTAGGAGATCCCGCCATACGTCTCGCCCTTCCGGAACAACCGGACTACAGATTTGATTTTGATCCTATGAGCGTTGACCCTGATCCCACTAATTTAGCCGACAGCTCTTTTCAGGTGTCGCTTAAGATTCGGAATCTCGGAACGCGTCCAGATCGTTTTATCCCTGTTCACTTCAACCGAAGAAATCCTACGGGAATTAACAGTCTTCAAATTGCTCGCATTCCGCCCGTTGGTATCACAGGAAATATCGATTTTACAGTTGATCTCGGGAAAGAAGATGCAGGTGAGCACGAGTTTAGTTTTGAAATTGATCCTGATAATGAACTCGAAGAGTTTGATGAATTCAACAACTCTTACAACGATAATCACGTCGTATTCTCAACCGGAGTTGATTTAATTTATCCGAATCAAAAAGGTATTTTAACGAGTTCACTGCCTGAATTTGTGCTCTCAACTCCCTCTGTTTTTGACGGGTTTGACATTGTTGTTGAGCTTGACTCAACCGAAAACTTCTCCAATCCAATCGCCACCACCCGATTAAATTCGCAGCGGGTAAACATTGTTTGGGAGCCCGAAAACAGACTTACGCATGGAAAAGAATATTTCTGGAGAGCACGTGTTGACAAACCCGATGAAATTAACTGGCGAACCGCATCTTTTCTTGTTGATACAACAACCAGTGGAACCTGGTGGCAACAGGCTCGCGATAATTTTTCAACTAATGAACTAAACTCCTCTCTCCAATTTGACGCTGAGGATAACTCCTTCTCATTTAGTGAAGTCAACTTAGATATTCGCACCAGCACGCTCACTTACTCCAAGGCTAATGAAGCTCAATATCGTGCCTATCCGGCTTCAGCCTTTGTTAATGGTGAAGAGATGGGGCGTCTCAAGATTTCATTTTATATGATTGTGATTAATGGCCTAACGGGAGAAATCAGAAATGGTATTGACGCTCAGGGTATTCCACAAGGTCAGCATTATGATATTCATGCAGGAATTTTTGATAATGATGGATCATTGTCAAGAAGCAGATTTATTCAGGATCTGAATGCAGTCAGGCCTGGTGATTACGTGATTATACGTGTTCGTAATTTCTTTCTGATTGCACCTCAAAACCCGCTTTTTAACGGTCCTGACGATCCTTTACTTGCCGCTCTCAGAAGTGTCGGAGCTTTTAAAGCCGCTGGTGGAACCAACGGTGATACTCCATCACAGCTTTCAGCCGCCAACGGTTATATTCTCTTTGGTAAAAAATTTGCCTCCCCATCGGATTATAATCCTGATGAAGTATCAGAATACATTGTCAGAAATGGGATTTTTGAGGCAGATACCACGCTTTCTTTCAACACAAGCGAGGGAATTATGTCAAGTCCGCTTATCGGTCCGGTAAGTGACTGGGAGGAAATTGAAGGTCGTGCCACTTTGATTGATCAAACCGGAAAAGCATTCGTTGATGTGATTGGCTACGAAGCTCCGGGTATTGGAGCGCAGCGACTGACAACCATTAATCCTTCAGGATTAAACAGCACATTTTCCGGTTCAATTTCTTCAATCAACGCTCTGCAATATCCCTATATCAGACTACAGGCGAGGTTGAATAATCCCTCCCGAAAAACACCACAGCTGGAAGACTGGAGGGTCCGTTATGTTCCTCTCCCGGAAATCGCCATCGATCCATTTTCTGTAAATACGCAAACCGACACGCTGGAAGTCGGCTACCCATACGACTTCTCCGTTAATGTGCGTAATATCGGCTTGAGAGACGCCGACACCGTGGTGGTAGAATATCTCGATGTTTTTCAACCATCTGACGGAAATGCAATCGTAAATCTTGTGAAACGTGATACCGTTTTTAATCTGGAGTATTTCAACAAACCTATCAATCGGGTTCCAAGAACCACACGCAGAAGCGATGTCACAGTGCAAACCGTTGGAAAACAGGGAAAACATCAGCTTCAGGTACGTTTTAGCAGCGAGTTTCTCGATCAGTATTCGTACAATAATTACGTTTTTAAAGATTTCTTTGTCAGAGAAGATACCACAGCTCCCACTATTGAAGTTTTTGTTGATAACCGGTTTTTGCCCCCTGTAAATCGACCGATTTTAGATAAAGAAAACCCCAACCTGAGCTACGTCTCGACAAATCCTGTAATCGATATTTACTGGAAGGATAACAATCCGCATCTACAGCTGAATGATACTTCTCTGATAGAGATCAGAACTTTTTCCAGCGACCCTTCTCAATACACAAGCTATACCATTAACGATCCGGAAATAACATTTGTCCCCGCTAACTCAAGCCGAAATGAGGCTTATGTTCAGTTTAAACCTGACTACAGCAACGTGAAGGATTCTGTTATCACACTTCAGGTATTATCGAGTGATTTCTCAGGAAATCTTGCCGAAGACAGCCGGGATGGATATATGATCAGCTATCGTGTGAGCAATCAATCGGGCATGACCAGTTTCTATCCCTATCCTAATCCGATGTCATCCTTTACCAATTTTGCCTTTGAACTGCAGGGGCAGAATGTTAATCAGGTTGAGCGGTTGAAAATTCGCATGTACACGCTCTCGGGCCGACCGGTTAAAAGTGTTGATCTCCTCGAAGATCAGTTTCTTCTGAATGACGGACGTTTACGCATAGGCTGGAATGTCTATCGTTGGGACGGGCGTGATGATGACGGTGATCCCCTTGCCTCAGGTGTCTATCTCTACCACGTGGATTTCCGTGCAGACGGCCAAAAAATAAACGTAAACAACAGCAAAAGCGTGGAGAAGATTGTGATTTTACGGTAGATTGTCAGAATTATGAGAAAACGCAAAAGCAATTCTATGAGGTGGGACAATTGGGATTACAGAATGGCCGGATATTATTTCATTACAATATGTACAAAAAACAAAGAACATTTCTTCGGACAAATTGAAAATAGTGTGATGTGTCTGAATGATTTAGGTTCTGTTGCGCATCAATTTTGGAAAGAAATCCCTACTCATTTTCTATTAACGAGAACAGACCAATTTGTAGTGATGCCCAATCATGTTCATGGTATAATTGGATTAACAATGGCTCATGAACGTAAATATTATTTAGGATTGTCCGATGCCCATCTACCGTCAGGGGAATTTCATGAAATTCCCCTGACGGTAGGCAATAGAACAACAATGAAGCATGGCAGGCAATTTAGTAAACCAAAAAAAGGAACAGTTTCTTCAATAATCGGTCGATACAAATCTGCTGTTTCAAGATACGCTCATTTAGAATTGGAGATCCACCATTTCAAATGGCAACGGTTAATGCACGACCACATCATAAAAGACAAAACTGGCCTCAACAATATCCGTAATTACATCCAAAACAACCCCGCCAACTGGCATGATGACCGTTTTTATGCCTGATTATCTGTATCAGAATCTTCTGATCCGCCACGCTTTGCTCTGAAGTAATTCAAGCCAAGAATAATCCCCATATACAGCAGCGTGGCCACCGAGGCTGAAAGCATATTTTGTTGGGTCGATGTTTCGGGATACAAAACAAATACCCGAAGCGTAAGATAAATGCCATAAAAAATGGCGGCGTTTATGACAAGTCGTTTAAATGGATAATTCTTCAACATAATCCTTGATAAGGTAAAATTGAGATTCTTTGTTCTTCTGAACAGATGACGATTTGGTTGATTAAACAAGATGTGCTTTTAAGAGGAATTATTCACCTAAAAAATGCCACCATAACAGAATAATGCTGAAATAACCGCCTAAACTGACATACGCATCCCCGAAATAAAAAAGCCACAGTTAATAAGAGCTCATCTAATTAACTGCGGCATATCATTTTATTGCAATTCTAACTGAGTCAAATCAACTATCAGAAACTCATTTCCAGCATTCTGTCGAGTGATTTTTTAGCTTTCACACGAATATCCTCAGGTACTTCAATCTGCCATTTATCTTCACGGAGGCAGTATAATGTATCCTCAAGAGTAATCTGATTCATATGCGGGCAACGAACACTGCATAATCCCAGAAATTCTTTATCCTGATTTTCAGCGGCAATATTATCAGCCATTGAGCACTCTGTCAACAACAGATATTTCTTTGCTTTTGTGTCGGATACGTACTTTATCAAAGCGCTGGTGGAGCCACTGTAATCCGAAGCGTCAACCACTTCAGGGGGACATTCGGGGTGTGCTAAAATCAGTGTTTCGGGGAATTGCTTGCGCACGGATTCAATATCCTGAACGGTAAATTGTTCATGGACTTCGCATTTTCCATCCCAAACAATCATGCCTTCCTGACCTTTTTTCATTCCCTGATCGGGGAAAATTACTTTTTTACCGGTTTCTTTGGCCACATTTTTGGCGAGAAATTCATCCGGCAGACAAATAACCAGATCAGAATCGAGCTGACGCACAATATCGGCGGCATTACTTGACGTACAGCAGATATCAGTTTCAGCTTTTACATCTGCGTATGTATTGATGTAGGTGACAACCGGAACGCCGGGATATTTGGCTTTGAGGTCACGCACATCCTGAGCGGTGATGCTTGCGGCAAGCGAACATCCTGCTTCTTCAACCGGGAGTAAAACCATGCGGTTTGGGTTGAGGATTTTAGCTGTTTCAGCCATAAATCTTACGCCACAGAAAATCACTCTGTCGGCCTGAGTTTCGGCCGCAATCTTACTTAACCCCAGTGAATCGCCCACATAATCGGGGATACTGTGGAATAGCGCGGGCTCCATATAATTATGTCCCAGAATGACGGCATTTTTCTCTTTCTTAAGCTGATTGATCTCGTAAGCCAGCTCCGCTTTTATTTGAAGCTCAACCTCGGGGACTATCCTGCTAAGTTTTCGTTTCATCAGCTCAAAGGTTTCCTGAACTGATGTTGCGTCCTGTACTCGTTTTGCTGTTACTTCCATGCCTGCAAAAAATGTATTTAAAAATAAAAAAGGGAGACTGAATATACTTCAATCTCCCCGAAATGCTTTAATGATTGATATAAATCATCTGAAGCTTATTTTTTTTCTTCATCATCTGATTCTTCATCAGCATCGTCTGAGCTTGTTGCGTCGGCTTCTTCCGCTTCTTTTGCGGCGGCAGCTTCTGCTCGCTCTTTCTCTTCGAGCTGTCCTTTAAGATCAGCCAGTCCTGATACCTCACCAAGGGTAAGAGCATCTGGTGTTGAAGAGGATTTTTTCTTCTTGCTGCTTCCTTTGGATGATGAGCCGCCAGATGATTTTCCGGATCCACCTTTCTGAACCTTTCCAATCTTCTTCTGACTTACTTCAATTGATTTAGATGATTCGTCACATTCGGTGACAACCACTTTAATCTCATCTCCTTCTGAGAATGCTTCTTTGAAATCATCGCCTTCAAACTCAGCTTCGTTCTTGTGCATAAACGCTTCTGCGCCTTTTCCAAGATCTACAAAGATTCCTTTATCAGTGATTTTACTCACTTTTCCGGTAGTCTCAGTTGCTTTGGCAAATTCTTTCAAATAAGTCTCCCATGGATTGGTCTCAACCTGCTTGTGACCCAGTGTGATACGACGATTGTCGAAGTCAACGGCGAGGATGATAACTTCAAGATCCTGACCTTTGTCAACTACATCACCGGGATGGTTGATTTTATCGGTCCAGCTGAGATCTGAAATGTGAACAAGTCCGTCAATTCCGGGCTCGAGCTCAACGAATACACCAAAGTTGGTGAGGTTGCGAACTTTTCCGGTATGCTTGGAATCGATTGGGTAACGATCGAGGAGATTATCCCATGGATCATTCTCAAGTTGCTTAACACCGAGTGAGATCTTCTTCTCTTCTTTGTTGATGTTCAGCACAACGCATTCGATAATCTGATTACGCTCAACCAATTGTGACGGATGTTTAATATGCTGTGTCCAGCTCATTTCTGAGATGTGAACAAGTCCTTCAACACCACGCTCAAGCTCAATAAATGCACCGTAATCGGCGATTGAGACTACGCGACCCTGAACTTTGTTGTTCTCAGGAAACTTGTCGTTGATAGCGTCCCACGGATGCGGCTGAAGCTGCTTAAGTCCGAGTGAAATACGCTTGGTTTCTTCGTCAAACTCAAGAACCACAACGTTAAGTTTTTGATCAAGTTGTACAATTTCTGATGGATGCTCAACACGTCCCCAGGAGAGGTCGGTAATGTGAAGCAATCCGTCAACGCCACCAAGATCAATAAACACACCAAAGTCGGTGATATTTTTGACATGGCCTTCGAGAATTTGTCCCGGCTCCATAGTAGCCAGAATTTCCGCGCGCTGCTCTTCGAGGTCAGACTCAACAATGGCACGGTGAGAAACAACAACGTTTTCACTGCTCATGTTCAGTTTAACAACCATGAATTCCATGGTTTTGCCAACGTAGGCATCGAAATCGCGAACGGGTCGAACGTCGATTTGTGATCCGGGCAGGAAGGCATCGATACCTTCAATATCCACAACCATACCACCTTTAATGCGACGCTTGATATATCCTTCCAGAATAGTTTCGTTCTCGTAAGAGTCTTCGATAAACTGCCAGGTACGGAGCGTGTTGGCTTTTTTGCGGGAAAGAATGAGCTGACCTTCGCGATCTTCCACTCTGTCGAGGAATACTTCGACTTCATTTCCAAGCTCAAGTTCTTCAGGCTTTCTGAATTCGTTAACCTGAATAATTCCTTCTGATTTGAAGCCGATATCAACGATAACGTACTTCTCATCGATACCAACAATAGTACCTGTTACAATCTCTTTCTCGGAAATTTTGCTGAGGGTTCCCTCATACATTCCAACGAGCTGATTATACTCGCTGTCATCATAATCTTCTGAAGCACGCTGAAGCTGATCGTAGGTATAAACCCGGTCGGCTTCAATTTCACCGTTATAAACAGGGATGGGAGCTTCTTCAACCACTTCTTCCATCGACATATCTTCAACTTCTTCAGGAGAAGGAGTCTCAGATTCTTCTTCAGTCGATGTTTCTTCTTCTGTTTCAGTTTCAGTGTCAGTATCAGCAGCAACAGCTTTTTCTTCTGTTTCTGGTTTTACTTCTTCAGTGGTTTCCTCAGCTTTAACAGCTTCGTCTTTTACTTCTTCTTGTTCTTTAGTTTCTTCGTTTGCCATGTATAGTATGTCTGGAAGTGTTTGCCGCGATAAAGCAGAGACAGCCGCGATATCGGGATTGTGGTTTATGTTTTAGTTAAGAATTTCTGTCTTTTCTCGTATTAGATTTATGATCGCTTTTACCTGATCGTTAAAATCCATATTGCTGGTATCCAATTCTACGGCATCGTCTGCTTTTTTAAGCGGGGCGATGGCCCGGTTGGAGTCGATCTGATCTCTCTCCTTTATATTATGAAGAATTTCTTCAAAGGCGACGTCTTCTCCGGCAGCCTGCTGTTCATCAAATCTGCGATGAGCTCTGACTTCAGCATCCGCGATCATGAAAATTTTCAAATCGGCATTGGGATAAACAACGGTTCCGAGATCTCTGCCGTCGGCAATGTATTTTCCGTTTTCGGCAATTTTCCTCAGTTGTTTGTTTACCCGGTTTCTTACTTGCTCCATCGCGGCAACATTTGAAACGTTCTCAGAAACGCGTTGCGTTCTGATCTGCTTGGTCACATCACTGCCATCGAGCCATGCCTGAAATCCCGAACTTGAAAACTCAATCTGAATATCAGCTTTGTTTAGTTTCTCAAAGAACTCTTTTTCCCCATCAGTATGCAAATAAATAAGCGTGGCGATTCGATAAAGCGCTCCCGAATCGATGAATCCGATTTGGAGATTTTTAGCTATCGCTTTTGCTGTGGAACTTTTTCCTGATCCTGCCGGACCGTCGATGGTTATAATCATAATTTGAAAAGATCTCAAAGTTATTGATTCTGATCGATTCTATCAAACAATTTCTTGTATCTATGATAAAATCAACTTAATTTTCAAGGCTTATAAATTTAGCCTTTTTTAAACTAACCGAATAACAGAAAGCATTTTTCTATGCCACAACATAAATCAGCTATAAAACGAGCTCGTCAAAATGTAAAGCTCCGTGAAGCCAATCGTCAGAAACGTTCTAAAATGCGTACACTTATCAAAAACGTGTACAATACTGAAGACGCAGCACAGGCTCAGGAAGCCTGCAAACTCGCCATTAGCTATATCGACCGTATGGTGGGAAAAAACTTGTTGCACAAAAACAACGCAGCTCATAAGAAAGCCCGCTTGACCATCCATGTCAACTCGCTCTCTTAAGAGTTTACTTTTTTTTCGCCCGCTCACTCCTTTTACTGACATACCTAATATTCATCAACCATGAGTAACCGAAAAGCAGCCCTTGTCATACTTGACGGCTATGGCATTGCGGTAAATCCTGACGTCAGCGCAATTGATAAAGCGAACAAGCCATTTATCGACTCATTGTTCGAAAAATGGCCACACGCAAAATTAACCGCATCAGGAAAAGCTGTTGGATTGCCGGAGGGACAGTTCGGAAACTCAGAAGTTGGTCACCTGAATATAGGCGCAGGACGCATTGTATGGCAGGAAATCTCCCGCATCAATAATAGTATTGAAGAGGGTGATTTTTTTGAAAATCCGGAATTATTAGCCGCTGTTGAGCGGGCAAAAGAAACCGG
>Ga0136600_1001014_pt1 | contig 13727 bp, 10 predicted proteins | sample AntRauMFilla2698_FD_104634 | JGI IMG/M metagenome (GOLD analysis project Ga0136600, IMG submission 104634) | Saline lake microbial communities from Rauer Islands, Antarctica - Metagenome Filla 2 #698 | ecosystem: Environmental > Aquatic > Non-marine Saline and Alkaline > Saline | place...
AACTCCACAGGTAAGATATTTTTGAAACTCCCTTTGAACATGAAAAGGAATGGGCTCACCTAATTGCTCTTTTCTTTGACGAATTTCTTCATAAGTCGATTTTATAATTTTATGGAGGTCTGTCTTCGTTGGGTCGCGAATATCAGAATGCTTTTTAAATAAGTCTAATGCCTCCATCGGGAGGGTTTTTATGAATATTGAGACGCAATAAACAGTTAAAGCTTCGCTTTATTTCATATTCGCCCTGATCACTAATTACGATAAGGAATTCTACTGCACCTCATTCATAATACTTACGGGGTTCTGACCACAATGTATGGCACTTTTCAGGGTGCCTTTAAAGGCCTTTAAATCAAATATTCAAGGGGTTATAGGTGAATTTGCTTTTTTCCTAAGAGCTGTGAGCGAAGTGGCCTATCCTAGGATTACTGAAACAAAGCAATACTGCTTTTTTGTTTTTCCCCTTGTGGAGGTTCAAAATGAAATTTCATAAACTACTCGTTCCTGTTGCTGTTACTTTTTCTCTCTCTCTTGTTCCTGTTCTTGCTGATGGTGTTACTGATGGTTCAATCCCTTGTACAGATGTTGTTCAAAATGGTGAATCTTATGGATGTGCGGAAAAACAAAGTGCGGATGTAAGCAATAAAAAGATGGCCTGTATTGGTGCCCTTAAGCCTTTCCAAAAGCCTACTGGTAATAAGCCAAGTGAAGGTGAAAAGTACCCAACGAAAATTATGAAAGATGAGCATGTTATTGCTATTCCCCATCAAGATGGATCATTATCAATCTCTGATAAGCTTAAAGACTACAAGCTAGAGAAAGACGATATTAAAAGACAAATCATGCAAAAGCTTGGTGATTCTGCTTCTAGTACTGATGAAGTTGACCTCTCTATCATGACAGCAAATGGCAAAATTAAGATCAAAGTTAAAAAAGATAAACAAGCTCAGAGCGAGCAAGCTAATGATTTCCAAATTGGCTCTTTTGAGAAGCGAGATGAAAACTCTCAATCATCTGATAAAGAGGTTCTAATCACTTTAGGAAATAGTCATAGCGATAGTAATGCTCATAATCCTGCTAAAGACAAGCTCAGTGAAGATGTTGAGAAATTTGATGAAAATGTTCGCTCAAAAATAGAAAAGCTAGAAGAAGCTTATGAGCAAAAAATGGGTGATGTCGACCAGACCCAAGAGCTCTCAGGTATGGAAAAAGTGACGATCAAGCGTGAGCTTCGTGATGAAAAGGAAGACAAGAAATTGAGATGGCTTCGCCTTTTAGAGCAAAAAGAAAGATTTAGACAAAATGCTCAGGAAGCTTGTCGTGGCCTTGCCAACATAGTTAAGCCACAAGTTCTTGGAGGTTCTGCTGGTCAAGGTGGTGGAAAGCCTAGTCGTAATATTGCGAGCACAGGTGGAAGCCAACAAAAATAATTAATAACTAAAAGCGCATAGCCTAAGGCCCACTTTTATAGTGGGCCTTTTTATTGAAACTTCTTATACTCTTCTAAGCACTCAGGATTCGCTACCGCTTCAATATTCTTTAGCTCTTTGCCTGCTAGAATTCTCGTCACTGCCAGCTCCATTTTCTTTCCACTTCGTGTATAAGGTATTCCTTGAATGGAATAGATATCTTTTGGCACATGGCGCGGGGTCGTTTTGGCGCGAATCTCTTTCTTTATCATGGCAACTTTATCGTCTGTTAGTTCCACCCCATCCACAAGCTTAACAAAGAGCACGACTTCAACATCCCCATCTCTTTGCCTACCCACACAGAGGCCATCTTCAATCCATGAAATGGGTTCAGTTTGACGGTAAATCTCTGCTGTCCCTATACGAACACCACCTGGGTTTAGGGTGGCATCACTCCTGCCATAAACAAGCACGCCACCATGGGGAGTGATTTTTATAAAATCACCATGATGCCAAAGGCCGGGGTAAGTCTCAAAATAAGCATCCTTAATCCTCTCACCACTGTCATCACTTAAAAAGTAAAGAGGCCTTGAAGGAAAGGATTTTGCACAAACAAGCTCACCTTCTTGGTCAATAACTGCATTACCAAATTCATCTAAGGCCTGCACATTCATGCCAAGACCTAGTGCTTGAATTTCACCTTTATAAACTGGTGCAGTAGGCAGGCCCAACATAAAACAGCCTATAATATCAGTTCCGCCAGAAATAGAACTTACGCTACAGTCACTTTTTATTTTTTCATAAATGAAGTCATATTGTTCAGGTAGCAAAGGGGCGCCAGTAGAGAGAATCGTTTCAAGACTTTCAAGCTGGAAGTCTTTTTCATAACCACTATCTTCTAGTGCCCTTAAAAACTTAGGGCTAGTTCCGAAGTAATTGATTTTCTCTCTTTCAATAATTTGAAAGAAATCTTTAAGAGTTGGGTAACCTGGACTTCCCTCAAAGAGAACTGTCTTCGCTCCAAAGAAGAGGGAACTCACAAGCCAGTTCCACATCATCCAGCCACATGTTGTAAAAAAGAAAATCGTCTTATCACTAGAGAGATTAGTGTGAAGCCCTAGTTCTTTAACGTGTTGAAGGAGTGTGCCACCAGCAGAATGAACAATACATTTTGGCTTGCCCGTGGTGCCGGAGCTATACATGATATAAAGAGGAGCATCGAAGGGCATGGCCACAAATTCTATCTCATTATTAGACGAGAGGTAGTCACTCCAAAGAACAACCTTGTCACTCACACTTATAAGAGGACTTAAGTCAGGTGATTCTCCGAGAAAATCCACGACAATAATTTTCTCAAGGCTTGGGAGCTTCTCTATAATTTCTTTTAGCTTTTCTAACTGACTATAGCGCTTGCCATTATATTCATAACTGGCAATTGTCACCAAAACCTTTGGCTTACTTTGGCCAAATCTATCAACCACCCCACTCACGCCAAAATCAGCACTTGTGGAAGTGAATTGAGCACCCAAAGCTGTTGCTGCTAGCATGGTGGAAACTGTCTCTGGAATATTGGGCATGTAACAAGCGACAACATCGCCGCTTCCAATAGTCTGTTTTAGGGTCCCTTGTAGCGCCGCCACTTCATTTTTAAGAGCACCAAAGGTGAGATCTTTTGATAGTCCGGATTCATGACGAAAGGCCAGTGCGATATCTGAGTCTTTTCCCTTTTTAAGGAGATTCTCAGCAAAGTTAAGACTGATGTCTTTTCCCCAAGAGTAGCTCTTAAAAGAAAAATCATCACAAAGGTTGTCCTTTGGGCCTTCTAAGGAAATGTCAAAGTATTCAACAACTGAAGACCAAAAGGTATTGGCCTCCTCGACACTCCACTTATGAAGAGCGCCATAATCTTTAAAATTAAGTTGATACTTCTTTTCAAGCCACTTTTGGTAATCAGCGAGAATAGTGCTGTCTATTCTCTCTTGATTTGGGCCCCACAATGTTTCCACTTTGTCCCCCACAAAAAGCCTAGCTAATGCTTTCGCTAAACTTCTTTTTAGAGTCACTTTCCACTTGAGAGTGCAGACTATTTCCGTGGGCATCCATTGTCACCACAACAGGAAACTCATCAACACTTAATTCCCAAATAGCTTCAGGTGATCCAAACTTTTCTTTTAGATAAACATTATCAACTGATTTAATTTTCTCTGCTAGAACTTGGGCCGCACCACCAATGGCGTGAAAGTAGACACAACCATAGGTCTTATTGCCTTCTAAAGTTTTTGGACCCATGCCGCCTTTACCAATAACTCCCACGATTCCGTGGTCGCGCATAACTTCCCACTGGTAGGGCTCTTCACGAATAGATGTTGTTGGTCCTGCAGCTTTGACTTCGTAGGAGCCATCTTTATTCTCTAAGACGACTGGTCCACAGTGATAAATAATTTGGTTTTCAAGACTAACGGGGCTTGGGTTTCCTTCATGAAGGTACTTGTGAATGGCGTCTCGTCCGGTAAAGAGCTTGCCGCAAATGAGAACCATATCCCCTACTTTAAGTTCTCTCACTTTCTCTTTTGAAAAGGGGTATTCTAATCTGATCATTTATTTTTCCTTATCCTAATACTTTTTTTTTAACTTTAGTAAAGCCAGCTTTTAATGGAGTTATCACTTGCCACTTCAATGCCTAATCTTCTGTAGGCCCAGCACATGTAGGAAACCGACACGAAGTAAGAAGCCGGAAGACGATTAAGAACTCCAATTTTACAACCCAGTAGAGTGGTCTTGCCGCCAAACCCCATAGGACCAATACCTAGTGTATTGGCCGTTTCTACAATATCTTTTTCTAAGGCCGCAAGGTCTGAATTTGAATTGGTGTCGTCTAGTCGTCTTAAAAGCTGCTCTTTAGAGTTTCCATAGCCGCTTCCGCGATCGCCACCAATGGTGACACCAAGAACGCCTGGCCCACATCCTTTTCCTTGAGCTTTTTGAACGGCATCAAGAATCACCTTTCTTACACCGTCGAGGTCTCGTCCAGCGCCAATCTCTGTATAAGGAAGAGCGTATTGAGCGCCAACATTTTCACAGCCCCCGCCCTTTAGCATAAGGCGAATCTCAAGTTTCTTGCCAGTATGTTCATGAAAGTGAATGTCAGGATGACCTGGTCCTACGTTCATGCATTTATTTTCTCCCGTAAGGGTATCCACTGAGTTTTGACGTAAATAACCCACTTCCGTTGCTTTCTTAATGGCCTTGTGCACGACTTTTGTGAACGCCGTTTGGTTGAATCCAACAGGGTGGTTAACGTAGAAAAGAACTGTTCCCGTATCCTGACATATGGGCTGAGACTTCTTCTTAGCAAGCTCAATATTCGCCTTAATAATTCCCATTGCGTATTCAGCAGTGGTGTTCTTCTCTTCTCTATCAAGGGCCTCAAGGATAACTTTTTGAACATCATTTGGAATCTCTGCGGAGGTTTTTCTTACCAGCTCCAAGATCGTATCGAAGAGATTTTTTGTATTTTCTTTGGGGTCAAAAGCCAGGGCGAGCTTAACGACTTTTTTCTTTGTCGCTTTCTTTGCTGTTTTTTTGGTGGCTTTCTTTGCTACTTTTTTCTTAGCTACTTTCTTCTTTGCTGTCTTCTTCTTTGCGACCTTCTTTTTAGCTACTTTTTTCTTGGCGACTTTCTTCTTAGCTACTTTCTTCTTGGCGACCTTCTTCTTGGTCACCTTCTTTTTGGTCTCTTTCTTACGAGCGAGCTTCTTCTTTGTGGTGTTCTTCTTCTTAATTTTACGCGCCATAATAACCTCAGCTAAGTATTTTTCAGGTAGACCCCGAATATTAGGTAATTGTTTAAAATCAAAGTGGAAAAAGTTTAACGAGTCATTCCCATTCAGGCCAGAGCTAGAGTAAGCTAGACGTCTATGATTTCTCTTAGTGGACTAAATCCAGAACAAAGAAGCGCTGCAGAAAAAGTCGAAGGTCCCGTCCTTATTTTGGCCGGTGCTGGCTCTGGTAAAACCCGGACAATAACTTACCGCATTGCTCATATGGTTTCAAACCTTGGCATTAAAGGTAAGGCCATTCTTGGGGTATCTTTCACCAATAAAGCCGCTAAAGAAATGAAAGAACGGGTCATCACTCTTCTTGGAAAAAGAGGCGCGCGAGGGATAACTCTAACCACCTTTCACTCTCTTGGGGTAAGGATCCTCAAAAAAGAAATTAATAAACTCGGCTATCACTTAAACTTCAGTATCTATGATACCAGTGACCAGTTAGGCATTATCCGCGAGGCCTTGAAACTCTACCATGCTGAAAAGAAGTTTGATCACAAGAGAATCCTCTCGCAAATTGGCTTCCTAAAAAATCGGGCCATTAGCGAAGAGGACTACCTCGCCAGTCCTTACTATGACGAAGATGACCCCTATTGTCTGGCAACGGAATATGTTTACTCCTACTACCAAGACAAGCTGCGCTTTTATAACGCCATCGATTTTGATGACATCCTTTTTTTGGTCGTCAAACTCTTTGATAAGCACCCAGAAGTGGCCGAAGCCTACTCAGAGCTCTACCAGTATATAATGATAGATGAATATCAAGACACCAATGGTCTACAATTCAAGCTCATTCAAGGCCTTACCAGTAAGCACAACAACCTCTGTGTGGTTGGGGATGATGATCAGAGTATCTATGCATTTCGAGGCGCAGATATCACCAATATATTAGAGTTTGAAAGAATTTATCCAGAAGCGAAGATCATCAAGCTCGAACAAAACTACCGGTCAGTCTCCCCCATTCTCTCTCTTGCCAATCACGTCATCAAAGAAAATAAAGAGAGAAGAGTGAAGACTCTTTGGTCCACAAGGGAATCTCTGCAAAAACCACTTCTTTGGGCCATGGCCGACACGGATCATGAGTCACAAGTCATTGTGGATGATATTGCAAAGTTTCAAGCGGATGGTGGTCACCTTGGAAATGTTGCGATTCTTTACCGCTCAAACACACAGGCCCAACCGATTGAAGATGAGCTGCGCATCTCTCAAGTGCCCTATGCTGTTCTCGGTGGTCAGAAGTTCTACGAGAAAAAAGAAATTAAAGACCTGATTGCTTTTTTCTCTATTATTTTAAATCATCATGATCAGATGGCGCTTAGACGAATTCTCAACGTTCCTCATCGAGGAATCGGCACCGCAACACTCACAAAGTTTCTTGTGAAATCAGATCAAGACAAAGTTAGCCTGTTTGAGGTAATGGAAAATATGCCGGAACTGGCAGGGCCTCGTGCTGAAAATATAAAAACCTTTACCAGTCTCATTCGCCGCTATAAAGAAAAGTTTAAACATCACAGCCTAGCAGAGGCCACGTCCACCTTGATCGAGGACATTGGTTTTTTAAACTATATCGACAAGCAATATGACAATGCCAAGCAAGCCGATCGTAGAAAGAATGATGTCATGATGTTTATTGAATCGGCAGAGAGGTTTCAGCGCTTTCACGGTGAGCACGCCACCTTAAAGAACTTTGTTGAAAAGCTTCTCCTGCAAGACAATCAAGATAGTAAAGAAGACGAAGATGACGACGATGACCTTCGTAGAAATGAAGTGACGCTTATGACCCTTCATTCTTCAAAGGGTCTTGAGTTTGATATTGTATACCTTGTTGGTATGGAAGAAGAGATCTTGCCCCACAAGAGAACCATCGTAGGTGGTGAAGATATTTCGGAAGAGAGGCGTCTTGCTTATGTAGGAGTCACAAGGGCCAGAGAGAAGCTCGTCATGACTTACTGTAAAGAGAGAAAGATTTACGGACGCAATGTGACCCGCTTTCCCTCTCGCTTTATTATTGAGCTTGCTAGTCTTTACTTAGAGCAAGATAGAACGACCTTTGGTCACCTGTCAGAGGAAGAAAAAGAAACGCATATCAAATCGACCTTTGCAGGATTTCACAACCTACTTGGCGACGACTAAAAGGGAATAAAAAAAGGGGCCTTCATGGCCCCGGGGCGCTCTTTCTGAGCTTGAACGCCTCATCCATGGGCCTATAAGTCATCCTTGACAGTTTTATGATTCAGTCATGAGTTCAATATTTAAAGTCATCCTTTGAATAAATGGCACAATACTAAAGATCTGATCCCAAAAAGTTTGTCCTGTTGTAAGGCGCAAAAACTTCACTTTCTTGCATTCAATCTGCTTATGCGCCAAAAGCTCTCCTAGGTTTGTTGTTTCTGAGGAATCTTCTTCTCCTCCATAGGACCAATACTTTTCCTGCCAGACCACATTGGGAACGAAGCGCATATTCTCATGAGCAAATTCTGTCTTTAGAGATTGGCATCCCCTAGTGGAGACCTTAATACTGCCTGCACAAGAGCTCACAAGGGATAGAAGTAAAACCAAACAAAGAAGCCTAATCATCGTTGGCCTCCAATCCGTGTGCCGTCACTTTATAGTTCTTAGGAATATAGAAACCTAAGCTAAAGAAAGCCTTAAGGAAGCTACTCACTTCTTGATACTCTTGAATAGTTATATTGGAAGCAACAACGAGGCCCTGGTCATAGAGCTCCTCGTCTAAATAGACCTTGTCATCAGGACCAATGAGACCCCACAGGTAAAATTCTTTGGTTCCCTTAAGAGTTACAATATTTTGATGATCGGGTCTCTGACTGGAGTAAACGGGAATTAGGCCCTTCGATTGAAAGCTTATTTGGGTGCATCCTGCAAGCGCCAGAGTCATTACGAGCCACGAAATACCGTTCAGATATATCCCCTATGTCCTTGGATTTACTAAATTGTCACGGTTTATTGACCACAATGTCAAATTTTTTGGCACCCCATGAAAAAAGCGCCCTCTAGCCCCATCCAATAGCACTTTATCGCTAAAATAAAGAAACTAGGAGTTACCAAATGAAAGCACTAATCGTCCTTATTTTTCTATTCGCTTTAGTCGGCTTAAAGGCACAGACTTGTGCCAGCCTAGAAGTCGATGGCTCCATTTCAGCAATTCTTTTAAATAATCTCAATGCACAACAGATAGATGTGTTAAGAGATGCCAAATATGCTCAAAAAACAAATGAAGTCATCAAGTGTCTTTTAGATGCAAGAGATGGCGCAGAAATAGAGCTTAATAAAGAAGAAATTTTTCTCGCTAGAGACTTTCTGACAAAACTTGATCAAAACAAAGCAGAAGTCAAAGAACTTAATGCCACCTTATTTCATTTAACGAATGAGCTCGGGGTTCAATAAACCATCAAGAACGAAGCTGAAGAAAAAATTTCTAAACTCATCAGGATAAATCTCATCCCCTTTTTCAGGACAAGAATCTTTACCGATAAAGGTTGAACTGGTCACCGGGTCACTCAAGGGATGATAGGACTCCAAATACATTGGACGACAATCACAGCTTAGATTTTCTGGATTCTCTACTCCATGCTCTTCAAATTCACGCCGACAAGATTTTAGCATGTCCATTGTTTCCATCGTCGTATCTTTAAAGAGTTTTCGATACTCTTCCTTACTCAAAAGTACATCATCCTGAAGCATGCCTGATGGTGCAAAGGGGAGACCCATTTTTGCCATGAGGTAATCTTGCAGAAAACGACTGGTTCGGCCGTTACCATCACCATAGGGATGAATGGCGACAAACCACCTTTGAAAGTCCGCAATCATTTCGAGAGGACTTACTTCTTGTTCTGTTGATCCATGGCTGAGCTTTGTTACTCTCTCTCCTATTTGTTTGAAGAGTTTATTTAGCTCTCCTTCCACACTACTTGTATATGAGTAGGAAACTACCCCTGAGTAGGTATCGACACCAGGACAACCCAATGCCGGTCCAATAATACCAACAAGAGGGTCACCGTTATCATCAAAAATATCGAAGTTTTTAACAGCATCAACATTTTCACTTTTGACATTGTCTCGAACACAATCAAACACAAAGCCAGGCACTCCCAAAGAATGCTCTCTTACCTTGCCCGGTTCAGAGCCTTTAAGTTTTGATAGCGTTCCCATAATATTAATTTTAACGGCATGTAAGTTTAAATCACGCATAAAATCACGGTCAATCTTTATGCCCTTCCCCTTCAATTTCTCATCGAGCATTAGATTCGAGAGAAAATGGGCCCCCTCTTCCCAAGAGGCCCAAACATCGGGCTTAGGGTCGTAGACTTTTTCGGGGTGGCAGCCGTTCTCTTCTTTTGATTCATTCCACTTATCTTCTTCAATGAGCCTTCTCGCTCGGTAACCTGTAAGGTATTCAACATTAACACCATGTTTTTGGTACATCTCTTTACGAAGTTTTTTGTAATCATCATGCATCTTGCATTCATCTGGATGGTTGGCAAGAAAGCCTGGACAAGCGAATGCTGATGAAATATAAGTCGAAAATATTAAGACCGACAGAGATTTCAATCTGACCCACCTTGTAAAAGGTCACAATCGTAAATTCTCTTTTTCCAATAATCTAAAGTCTCTTGATCTGAATAACGATCCTTAACCTCAGCTCGATTTCTTTTCCTAAAGTTATATATTCCCATAAGCCTTTTTATATCTTCAGGAATCGGAGTCTTTTTTTCTTCGAATTCTTTAATGGCTTCCTCAATGGTCGCTCTATTATAAGTACGAACATTTCCCCTTAAAGGTGCATCAATCATGACAAAGGCATGCCCACGCCCCCTATCAAGAAAGGCTGAATCACAAAAACCAGGCCGTTGACTTCCATAGGAGTAACTTAAGAACTTAACATCTAACTCTGAGATAACACTGCTAAAAACCTGATGACAAACTTTATCAACTTCAAATACTGTTTTTCTAATTGTTGCGTAAGATTCATCAGAGCTTCGATGAACATATACATTATCACCAATTCGAGGACTATCACTTCTCGAAACTTGGTTTTCTTGTCTGCGCTCTCTATAATTCTCACCATTTAAATCACAGCCGGCTTCAATGAACTTGTCATAGGTATATTTACTCACATTGAAGCCTGTCTCATAATTAGCGTCTGTAGTATCGATATACTTAGCCCCTTCAGGCAGACGAATTTCAAGAAGGACGTCACCGTAATTACTCGTGGCGCTGGGATCTGTAGAAGTATAAAGACCACGACCTGCTTGGGTGGCCCCTGCAGGCTCGCCAATAATTCTATTCATTGTAGGACCAGCGTGGAAGGCATACTCTCTTCCTACCGCATAGGCATAACTTCTCGTACTTTTTAGACTTAATGCCTCACCTCCATCATGACCAATAAGCTCGCTTGTGACCCAATGAAAAGTAGAGGTATCATGAGGCAAAACCCTAACTCTCTCTTCAAGATCAGCGAGTAGACCTCTTCTCGCTTGATAATAAGCGTTATCAAAGAAAGTCCCACGATTACTTACAGCGGACAAAATAAAATTTTTCCCAATAAGCTCACAGTCGTTATAGGATTTCTTTTTTTCACCAAGCTTATCAATACACTCAGAAAACCCCTCATCTCTTAAGAGTCGGTCTGAGAGTGAATTTCTATGTTCTTGTGTTAATCTGACTTTAGCGAGGATATCTTCTTCCATTGAAATACTTTTAACAAATTTACTTGCTGTCTCTTTTTTTAAACTGTTATCAAAACAGCTTTTTATTTGAGCATCACCTTCATTTTTATCCACACACTCAAAGAGAGATTTCCTTAGTTCTTCCCCAAATTCACTTTCTACATTCCTTGATTGCATATAGCCTACATTAAGACTTTGATGAGAGCCTCTATCGATATTTTTGATAAATTTATTTTGCTCTGTCAAATATGAAAAGGCATCTCCATACTTATGTTTGTCTTCGATAATTTTCGAACACCTCTCAAGGTCATAACTAAGGTTTCTTTTCTCTCTAAATCCTTCACCAGGAAAGCAAATATTTCTTTCCATTTCTGTAGACTGAGCATAAATTTCATCAAATGGCTTATCAGGAAAAATCGTTTTGACATAGGTTTCTAAAACATCCTGTAATAATTGACTTTCACAAGCCGCATATTTTTCACTAAGGCCCCCTCTCGCTCTGTAATAATCTGCGTTTTTGACAACACACTTCTTATAGCTATCGTCCGTCTTGGACTTTAAAACATCAAATTCTTCAGGGCTAATTTTCACACCAAAGGTATCTGACAACACACTGGCAAAAGATTCAAGTTTTTCTTCAAAGAATAACTTACTCTCATCACTTTCATTCGAGATTTCATTAAAACGATATTGAACATATTTTGGTGTGCAGGCTTCTTTAAACTCAAGCAAATCGCCTTTCATATCCTGAACGATTTCTTCGTAATCAATAGTAACATTGTCGAAAACGTCTCTATTTTTTTGGGGAATATTAAAGGAATCGATGAGGTCTATAAAGTCGTTAACAAGCTTTTCACCATCCTCTCCAACAATAGTACCAAGGCATCTATTCACATCAGCACATACCGTATTCAACTCCACTTGCCGAAAGTCAACATAGCTTTGATATTGTGGAGGCATACACTTTAAGTAATTAACTTCGCCTAGGAGGTGTTGTCCGTCTTTAGAAAACTCACCACACTTTCGCTCTTTTTCATTAATCCATTTGGTGAGCGAACCAATGCTATTACGGCAAATATCGACATTACCTACTTCTACGGCATCCTCTAGCTTTAATTCACACTTCAACTCACCATCAATCATTTTATAAGAAATCTTAATATCATTATTTTCAAAATCAAAGTCTTCCTCGAATAACTTTGCACCAAGGCTTGAAAATAACCTTATCTCTGGCTCAGAGAAGTGTCGCGTGGCATGCCAATCATTCGGGATATTACTGCCGCCTCGATTGTGGAAACGATCTGCTAATTCTACTAAACCTGCTCTTGGCCCTGAAGAGTTCAAGTATCCTAAAGATCCAGAAGAGCGAAGATCAGATCTTTTTTGCGGTGAGAGCTCTGCCCAAGTTTGAAAACTATCACTCTTTAGTTCATCTTTGAGCTCTTTTACAATGTCGTTGTAGTTAACACTGCCACTTCTCTGTCTAGTAGGATGAAAAGAGTCATTCCAAATTATGACATCCATATCTTTCTGGTTGGCAATGGCTGCGAGAAGCTCCTTTGCCCCGTCTTTTAGAATAAGATTATCATTCACATCCATGTACATTAGAAAACGGTCAGGAATAGTAATGGTAGGTCGAGCGCCCATCCACCCCTGACCTAACAAACTGAAATTACACAAACTAAATATTCCCAATAGGATACACCATAAACGCATGATTCTCCTTTCGGCTCCTTATGCCTCAAGGTTAAGATAATATTCGCTATTAAGAGCAAAGTAGAGAAATTCATTAAGTCGACCCCTTAAACAACCGAAAATGCTTTAGGGGGAGAAAACCTTGAAGCACAAAAATTTAAGCCGATTACTCGTGATCGGTTCAATTATTCTATCTATGCCTCAGTATAGCGCTGAAGGGGAGATCTTTACCCTAGAGCAATTGAATAGAGAGACCATGGAAGTTCTTATTCGAGATCTTAAAAAGAATCTTAATCCAGATTCACAAGTTACTTGTAATCAAGTTTTAGGTAACCACAACCAAACAGCCAGAGTTAAATACACTTCCTCTCACTGCCACTCAAAGATCAGAAGAAATTACAATAAAACCAATGGCACAAGTCTCTACTCCGTCTGGAATTGGGAAGATCCTTATGAACAATGCACAAAGGACTTACCTGAAAACCTCGCCGAATCTTCTCCCGAGCTTCGCTCATATATGCAAGAGCTTACCAATAGAGGGAACCGATTGCAGGCAATGGAGCTACTGTGTCACGATAGATTAAAAAACCGTTTATCCGATCGAGACTCAGAAGAGACCGGTCTCATGCTTGGCGCAGGCTTTGGTCACCAGCATATAAAGCTTGAGGCCCTGGCCCTTCAAAGTTTAAAAGGCATGAATACCATCGATGCCATAATGGGTAAGAATGACATTAAAAACCTTATTGAGTGTAAGGATACTTTAAGTAAGAAAGTTAAGGATCAATGCCACAGCTATCAAGCATGTCAAAAGAAGAGACCCAAGGTTTATAGTTACGCCTCCCTCACCCTTAATGCCCTTAAATCCGCCCAAGACATTGATGGATTGATTGATGAACTAAGAAAAAAGAAGACGACTCATAGAACACATGGGCCAGGTGTAAATAGAGAAGCTTGGGAAAAGAGAGAGGAATTAAATGATGCAATTAAAGAGCTGGTTAAAAATAAAGAAGATCTCTTATCAACCGTGCCATGGGTAAAGGGAAATAAATTTAAAGAGAAAAGAGAGATTTTTGAAAAAAAGATCAAAGAACTCAAAGAATTAGAAGCTC
>Ga0136600_1001015_pt1 | contig 13721 bp, 10 predicted proteins | sample AntRauMFilla2698_FD_104634 | JGI IMG/M metagenome (GOLD analysis project Ga0136600, IMG submission 104634) | Saline lake microbial communities from Rauer Islands, Antarctica - Metagenome Filla 2 #698 | ecosystem: Environmental > Aquatic > Non-marine Saline and Alkaline > Saline | place...
CTGCATGGCGGCCAAGGCGAGGGCGTATTTAATAATAGTTAAACCAAAAGCTAGAATGGACTCTTCGTGCGGGAATTTGAACGCTTTTCGGTAGGTTGGTATAAAACCGAGTATTTCGATACCGGTGAGAACGATCACCGCCACCAGGGCGTCTGCGGTCAGTATCCAGGCTGGGATAGCGATCAAGGCACCAAACAGACTAAGTTGATCTGTGCGAGTCACCCGGTAGCCACCATTGCGTAGCGCAAGAACGGCGATGAAAAATGTCGTCAACGAGGTCGCTCCAGTCGCCCAAGCCCCTGGTCCAGCGCCTTCGCTCAATTGCGCAACAGAAATAGTGGCCGTAATAACAGTGAAAATTATCCACGAGAAGGCGTGCGGATGCAACGTCTTACGAATCACCCCAATTAGGTACGGTAGATAGTTTGCTATTGCGACCACTGCCGCTGCTAACCCGAACCATAATTTTATTTCAAACTCTGCCATCATAAGCTTAAGTGTAACACCGCCAGCTGAGATGACTGTTTTGGGCGCATGTATAAAGATTGAACTATATGTTGTTAGATAGATACAATAAGCAAAACCGCCCATTGGGCGGTTAGTTGCTGGGCAACCTTTGATTTCAGACTAAATTTCTTCAAAAGAAGGAACCACGTCGACAATAGCGGAATCTCGCAAGAAGGTACCGCACTGTAGCACCCCTACGCTTCGGTTTGTTAGGTCTCGGGTTGGTACAGAACCCTCACCGTTAGCTACTGCAGCGTCAAATATGTATGGGGCACTTGGTATCGCACCATTGATCTGACAGGTATAACTGTATGGATTTGTATTGCCAGTTGCGGTAAGCGGGTCAGAAAGCTGTATACGCCATTGCATCAAAGCAGACTCACCAGTTCTAACTACAGAAGGACTGATATCGAAGGTGTCGACCCTAAGTTCAGGAACACGAGCGGTTATACTATCAGATCTAAACCCAATACTATTTGTGCATATGACCTGAAACACTCTACTTCCACCGGGATTCAGGGATGGTGTGAAATTGAAAGTATGTGAATCTGAGGTAGCGTTTCCGCCGCCAAAGTTATTTGAACAGTTAGTAGCGTTGGGGCTATCCCAGGTTAGTTCCAGAGTATCACTTGGGGAGATAAAAATTTGAGGACTGGTGTAGGAGGTCGAACCTGGAAGAATTCGGGCGCTAATAGTGACCTCCGGATAGTCTGGAAGTGGTCCTGGTGACGGTGATGGTGATGGTGACGGTGACGGTGATGGTGATGGTGATGGTGATGGTGACGGTGACGGTGACGGTGACGGTGATGGTGATGGTGACGGTGACGGTGACGGTGATGGTGACGGTGATCCAGCAGGACAAGCAAGATTCATACAGCCTCGTGAGAAAAATGGTGGTAGACCAGAACAGCCAGCCGTACTGGTACAAAAGACAGTACGGTATTGAAGGCCAGAAGTACCACACGGTCCAGTACAACTACCCCAAGGACCAATTGACCAGGTGCCTGCGGGCGGTGGATACGTACACGAACCATCATCAAAATCAACCAACGGATCAAAGTTGGTGGCAACTGAGTCTGAACAACCAAGAATTAGTGGTGGTGGTGGTGGGGGGCTACTATGGCAGTGCACAGTATTATTAGCTTCCCCGCCGGCACCTGAACATCCGGATGCTGGAACGAGCATTCCTCCAGCCGGCCCGTTCGGAGAAAACGTTGCTATCCCTAATTCGCTCGAAATAAAAGCTTGATCTTGAGAGCTGGCGGACATGGTAAAAAAAATAGCTAACGCAGAAAATGCGATAGCTATTCCATACGCTATAACTGATTCTATGCCTAAGCTGGTATTTTTCTTTAGTGTATTACCCATATATGTAAGTATAGTCTATTTATACTGCAGTTTATTCGGCCATGTTGATAAGACTGCGGTTCGCTTCCACAACGGAAAGGAATTCGGTTAACCCCATACTTGCTATGGCAGGATCGTTTCCTGGGTAGGTGGTACTCCAATCTGATTGAGAGAGCTGCACTGCCTGCTCGTACGATTGATTTATAAAGGTTTTTGCTTGCTCAACTTTACCCAAATTGTATAAAGCGAGGCTACGATTCATCAGTAACCACGGATTATTCGGGTGTAACTCTAAGCCAACTGCACTAATAGTATTCATATCATCAAATTGCCCAAGTTGGAAGTACGTCCAGGCTAAATTATTGTATATATACCAGCTGGCATTATCGTACTCATAATACGTAAGTAGCGTTTCCAGTGCAGCTTCTGGTTGACCGGCAAACCCTTGTACAACTCCGCGTAAGTACAAACCCTGCGGCCAGACTTCGGTTGACGCTGCCTGATATATTGTCAAATACTCTAGTGATTGTTCGTAGTCACCACGCAAAAATGCCATCCGACCCTTTTGGTACCATACCCAGGCAATTGTAGGATCAAGCGAGTGGATACGATCGTATAGCCTTTCTGCTCGGTTAATATCATACGCTTCTTGCATCCAACCAACATCAAAGTAATAAGCAGCCATTTCAAGCCCTAAACTAGTGTCTTGACTAACAAAAAGTACCACCTCTGGCAATGTGTGTGTAGTATTCCACCACCAGGTTGAGACAGCTACGCGATTTTGTACAAAAAACAGCGCTAGTAAAGCTAGCAGTATACAAATACCAACAAAGGTGCGAACTGAGAATTGACTGGTGACTGGGTTTACGTACATCGTAGTGCTATCAGAGCTGCTAGATACACCACAGCGGTACTAACTAAAAAAACGACAAAGCTGGTATAGCTAACGAGCAACAGTGAGGCTGGCACCGCTGCCGCCAAGGCGACACCATTTATACCAAATAAAATTGGCGTGTAATGGCGCGAGCGCTGCTCCGCTCGCTGCATGACTGATGGAAAGAATGGCGCTAGCAATACACCCACCCCAGCAACAATTACTACGCTCAGCAGCACATTTAATTCAAAACTCGCAACGGACCACGGAAAATAGATCGCTCCTGCTAGCACTGTCATTAACAAAATACTTCTCAGTACCAGATTCCGTATGGTGAAAAAAGTGTTTTGGTAGTATAAACTTGCCAACGCCGAAGAAATAAACAGTCCACCGATAACGACCACCATCGTAATAAAAATCGACCCTAAATACAATTGCAGCCACAGTAGTAAAAACATCTCGACAGCCATATATCCGACACCAATCAAAAAGAAGTACCACAGCCAGCCTGCTCCGTAATTGATTGCATAGCGTCGATACCAAACAATAAACAGCACACCCAACACACCACTGATGACTAAGAATACCGATACCATTTTCCTGTCGACCGAGCTTAATTCGGCAACGAACGGTGCGGTATCAGTCAGAATTTTTATTTGCGCGGAGTCGTTAATGAATGGCTCGGTTAATACTGACGAGGTGGCGACTTGCAGGTTCAGACCTTCGTCGGGTGACCATAATGTATGGTAGAACGTCATATTGTCTGTCTTCAAAAAATCTTGGGTTTGCTGCGATCTAGATGCCCAATTACGGAATGCTACTAAATCCTGTGTCGACCATGGTTCTTTTTTTACCACGATTTGTGAGTAAAGTTGGTTAGATGTATGAGGGACAGGTCTATCTTTTGTGGCGCCACTCCATTGGTACATAAGCACATGTGTACGCGGGTCAGACACCCCCTGCTCTTGCAGCATTGCAAGTACCGTCGCTACCGCCTGTGCAATCGCTTCGTCGGCGGTGTGGTTAATACTGACTTCTTCGATAGTAAGAAATCCGTCTGGAGTCAATGCGTTGTAATAAGCAGCGTACGCTTCCCTGGTGTGTAAAAACTTCGGAAAACCAAACTGCGCGACATGCAACGAACGATGCGTATTCATCATCGTGATGATGTCGTACTTAGTATCTGTGTTGCTCACAAACGATCTCCCGTCTTCCAGCACAACCTTTGTATCCGCAAACGGATAATACGCTAGTTCGGCGTACGGGAGATTTTCGTTCATGACGTTGAGTACCGCTGGATTATTCTCGACAATGGTTATATCGGTAGCTCCGTTCGCTTTTGCTACCTTTGCTACTCCTTCAGCTCCAGCACCGATTATCAGTGTCTTGGGATCTTCGAATAGACCACCGATTATTCGGGCGTCTTGCTTATAGTGATCTGCTGAAAAAGGTTGGATCAGATCATTTCGAATGCCTGAGTATGAGGTAAAGTAAAAACCATCGGTATATAAACGATATATGTCGATGCGATTTTGTAGACTGCCCAAGGACAGCTCTAATTCGTAAGGTGTACCCCTATCATCAGTGCAAAAGACTTTGTTCGCAGTATACTCTCGACTGACTTGATCAGCAGGACATAAAGTATGAATCAGAAAATTGACGTGGTGATTGTAGACATTCGAAACTAGACCAGCCCCACTCGCCAGCACCACTGCAGCTAGTACTAAGCTAGCTGGTACAGAAGTATGTTTGCGCAGGATCAACAAAACAATCAAAGCTGTCACAATAGTTAATGCGATTAACGCATTTTCACTGCGTAAATACGGAATGGCGATTATAAAATACCCAAGGCCCAAGACTGCACCAAACAATTCACTCGCATACAGTAACCAGGGTGACGCAAACCGATATAGTGCACTCACAATAAAACCCAGTGGAGCAAACACCAACATCAAACCAATGGTCGCGATGATTGGATACGCAAAACTTATCAATACTAACCCAAGACTGAGCAGCGGTAATACCCATATCATGTACAAACAATACCGTGTGTACGCAATACAATTCGCTTGCGAAAATCGAGCAGCTGGTATGGTTCCAAGCAACAATCCCAGCAAACTGGTTGCAATAATCAGCTGCGCTTGAAAGTAGGAGGTCGTCACATCAAGAGCAAGTAGCAAGATAGATTCAAGAGCAAAAAACTGAAATGTTGCAAGACCTGCAATAACATACATTACTGGACGCTCTAAAAAGCTATACATGATGCTTATTCTAACACTTACCCAACTATACAGCTACGGGTTACCAATCGTTGCAATTATCTTTGTGAAGCTAAAAGCAAATTACTGTCAATAATGTCGCCAAACAGTTCAAAATTTCGATTCCATGACTGTGGGTCATTTTCTTGATATGCTTGCTGCCAATCGTCAACTGTTAACTTTTTGTAGGCCCGCTGTGCTCGCAAGAGAGTTTGACGGGCAGCCTCCCTGTCACCAGTATTTAAAAGTGCCAGTCCATAGGTATTTAGCAACCATGCTTGGTCAGGATTATATTCCAAACCGGTTTCTAATACTGGCAACATTGCTTCATACTTCCCTTGCGAAAAATATACCCAGGCCAGATCTACCCGCGGCCACGCTGATTCTGGTGCGTACTCCATATAGCGAATGAAATTTTCTTCAGCTAGCTGCCAGTGCTGCTGTGACTCTGTTTCTAAGGCTAGATAGCCGTATGTCAAACCCAGCATGTAATAAACATTGGGAAGATTATCTCCAAAGTATTCTTGCTGTTTTTCAAGGTTAAATATCGCTGAACTAAGCCTACCTTCAACAAAGTCAATCCGGGCGACCTGGTACCACGCTGAAGGATGTTCAACCGGGTTTTTTCTGATTGCTGCCAGATAATGATACTTTGCTTTGTCTAGATCATATCGATCAGCAGAATCAGCGTCTTGCACAAAATAGTACTCTCCTAGTGCGAAATTATCGTTTTGTATATGAGCTGGCAATTCATCATTTGTAGCACTAATGGTGGTGTTGCGGTCGTCTTCAGTGATAATAGACGATTCTGCCAGCGTTCCACTATATAAAACCAAGCTAGCAATAAAGGAAGATACTGCTGCTACCAATAGAGACGTTTGTAGTAAGTAATGCTTCATTGAAAACTAATAGTAATATATCGCAGTTGCAGGTTGCTCAATATTCCCTGAATGGGCCATACTATATCAACTACTCAGACTGGGCTGGAACATTTCTCACTCCAGTTACCAAAAGATAGCGACGGAATTCATCGGACAACCCGATTATCTGCCTTAGTGTTTCGGGATGGCCAATCATATTAAGTGGTCGGCTATCAGGAACGGTGTTGTTTAACTTACCATCAACAAAAGTCGTAAAATTGCTACGGCTGATCAGGCCACCTATTGGTGACAGCACGGTGCGGATATTATTTGCTTCGGCTTCAGCATCGAGTCGGAACAAAAAATCTGCATAGTTGTACCGGATAAAAGAACCGGTTCCATCAGAAATCTCAATTGGATTATCAATCAAATACGATATCGCTTCTCGATACGAATCTTTTACCTCGTCTGCATCGTCAATGTAGCCAGAAAAGTAAAGAATATCTAATGCGAGCCCACGCCGATTCATAGCTAAAGCAATTTCGTCGGGCGGTGTGCCACCATAGACAACCCCACCATCTTGAATCAGTTCGGTTATTAGTTGATTACCGAACCTTAAGTAATCTTGTGCCGCTGCTGCGTTTCGATCTCGTTCGTTTAACGTAAGATTGGTGAAGGCAATCTGTGCCGCCAAGTCGGAAGCAATTCGCATGTTTGCCTCGGGTGTCGGACTTAAGTCAGCTGAATAGAAAAACCCGGTTAAAGTAGACTCCTGCAAGTCATCGCCTAAGAAATTTTCCCATACTGGTCCGGTAAAAATGTGTTCTCTTGCGAATGCTTCGTCGTTGCTGGCTGTATATTCATTGAGCACAAAATTAGTTGCTTTGGCTCGAGTGAAGTCAAAGTATGATTCGTTAATGGCCACTGCTTTCAATAGAGCAACTGCTTCTACACGATTGGATTGCAAACGGGCGTTTCCGAGATTCAATTCGATTCGACCTCTTTCTTGAGGGTTCGATGCAGACTCAAGCATACGATTAAAATAGATCGCCGCCTCAGCAGCTCCCATTTGACGCAAAATGTTCCCCCCTTCAGCAATTCTGGCGTTAAAGTTGTCTGCACGTGCGGACTCGCGGTTAGTAAGATCACCATCCGTTGTATTTGATTGCTCTGATGATCCATCAGCTGGAAACTGCGTCATAGGTGAATTAATATTACTGGACATATACAAGAATGCTACTCCAATGCAGACGAGGGCAAAGACTATAAACAAGAGTATCAACGTAATGTTTACAGGTGATTTTTCTGTTATTTGCACCGCTTGGTTGTCTCCGTTGTATCCACTACTCTGGTTGTCTTCGTTGTATTTATTTTCCATATGGTTGATATACATTTTTGAATATCAGCGTATTAGTAACAGTCACTTCCATCGCCTTTGTTATGCACCACAATACCGTCTGCGATGTAGGTATGAGGACCATCAGTTAATGTGAGGTTATAGACAATTTTGTCAGCTTCTAGGTGCTCTGCTTCTTCAAGCTCTGTGACACCGGTAATAGATACTGGCTGAGTCTGGGTTAATAGGGTATTCCCTACCTCAAAGTCCCCAGCTGGTTTAAAGGTTGCAGTGACAGTATCATAAATTGGGTGGTTAGCAGTGACGATTAGCTTACCCTGCTCATGTTGTAATTCTAATAGTGGAGCAGCATTGAAATCGTGCTGATCAACACCAGCTTCACCGTGCCGTAGCACCTGTGCAACGGTCGCGGTAGTGTACTCTTGTGTCACTTCATCATACGCTGTCACAATTTGATCGACTGTAAGTTGTGATATCGCTACAGGACCATCGGGAGTCTGTACTTGCGTAGTAGGTAGAAAACAGCAGCCGCAACCGTCACCTCCAGTTTCAACTCCACCTCCACTTACGCCTGCTGCATGTGCGTTAGGCACCATCACGTTCGGAATTATGCCGTACTTTTTGCTATTTGTATCGTCGTCATTTTTGGTTGCAGTGTACTTAGTGTCACTGGCTTGGTTGATGCCAATTAAAGCTAAGGCTGTGGTCACACTAAAAGCCAACAAAAAGCTGATCGCTTTTTTACCTTTGATTGCTGTTGCTTCTATTTGGTTGATCATTGTGTTTTATTTTATTTTATGTGTGTGAAACTTTTAGTTTATTTATTTATTTAACAATACATTCATTCCTCCCTTTTGCATAATTAGATTATCCCCAGTCGACTTAGTTACTCGGCTAGTTTTGAGAAACAATATGGACATAGTACAATTGCCACATGATTGACGCGTATAGTCGTGTGTATCGAGTGCTTGTAATACTGTTATGATATGAAAGGACCCCTTATCTTCTTCGGCAGTGGTGGGTATTCTCTGACTGTTTTAAAGGTGCTCCAAGCCCGTAATACTACTCCCACCGCTGTCGTTACGTATCCAGGTTCACCTGTATACAAATGGGCGACAGAAAGACAGTTGCAAACGCTTACTCCAGCTACATTAATTGAACCAAATTTTATTGACGCCATACGCACGTATAACGCCGATCTATTTGTGGTCGCTGGCTTTAGCAAGCTACCGCAGGAGCTTTTTGAGTTACCACATCAAGCAACGGTAAACATTCATCCATCTTTACTGCCCGCATTTCGGGGTAGTGAACCAGAAATAGCGCAGATTTATACTGATGCCCACCATACTGGTGTGACTATCCACATCATTGACAACACGATAGACCACGGACCAATTATAGCGCAAGCAGTGTACAACCCGCCTATCTGGCCTATGTCGGCAGCGCGACTTAGCTTTGAGCTGGGTCATCTCGGAGCAAACCTACTCGTAGACAAAATCCAGACTGACCTTCCTCTGACTTCTGGACATGCTCAAAATGAATCAGGTGCTTCGTATACCAAACAGATACTGCGAGAACAGACAGGTGTCCTCAATCACGAACAAGACCACACTGTATTGTGGCGCACATTTTGTGCGTTTGGATGGAATGGTAACGCCTACCTGCAATTAACTAACACCGACACAAACCAGGAAGTAACTGTGACATCAGCTTATATGAGAAACGGTTTTTTTGTTATCCGCACGGTGTCGATCGATGGTGTATCTTGTACCTATGATGAGTTTCTCTCTCACTACCAATTACTCATGCAAAAAAAATGGACCCAGTTTTCGACCTCCCATAATGTAAAAATCACTACAAGTCAAAAAGACAGCCAGTCTAGCAATCCCGTTATTAGATTACGAGAGATGATTCAGCAACGGGTAGTGGTTTTTGGCGATACGCACACAATCGTTGAATCAGGGGTTTCACGTCCGCACAGTTGGTTGCTTGACTTCAGGAACATATTTCTCGATAGTACTGCATTAGAAACTATTGCCGATATATTTTGGTCTAAATATAAAGACCAATACCCATTTCAAGTGGGTGGCCAAGAAACAGCTGCCATCCCACTCATTGCAGCCATCGTGATTCAAGGAGGTCGTAGAGGTACGCCTGTTAATGGCTTTTACCTGCGCAAAGAACGCAAAAAAAATGGCTTGCAAAAAAACGTTGAGGGTGAAGTTACTGACCACCCAATCATACTCGTTGACGACTTGATTAATTCCGGAAAAACACAAGAGCAGCAACTTTCTATATTACACAACCTGGGTAAAACAGTAACCGGTATTTTTACCATAGTGCGATTCCGAGAAAATCGTCATTATCGTTTTGCTTCGGAAAACAATATTAATATTCATTCTTTATTTACACCGACCGACTTTGGTCTTGCTGCTCATTCATCGAAGTCTGATAAACCACCACAAGTATCAAACTTTAAAATGGTATGGAAATTCAATTCCGACAACCCAAACCTCTTTTACGTAGTCCCAAAATCAAGACCAGTTCTAGATCATGACAACCTATACTTTGGTGCTGATAACGGTACCTTCTGGGCGCTTGACCAAGCGACCGGGGCAGTTGTCTGGAAACACCATATATGGCGCACAGCAGCTGGCAAAGCCATCTTTTCATCTCCCATCTTACACAAAGGAATGGTTATCTATGGGGCATACGATGGTAACGTGTACGCGCGACACGCAAAAGACGGCACAAAAAAATGGACATTTAATGAAGCTGACTGGGTTGGCAGCTCACCGTGTGTTGCTGCGCGCTTGGGACTGGTATTTATTGGCTTGGAGTTTGGCCTTTTCAAACATCGTGGAGGTATAGCAGCTTTAGATAGCGAAACCGGTAGAAAAAAGTGGGAGTTTGCCATGGACGGATTAACGCACGCATCACCAGCCTACGAATCAAAATACAACGCGGTAGGAATTGGTTGTAATAACCATATGTTTTACCTCCTCGACGCTAAGTCAGGTACACTTCGTTGGCAGTTCGAGACCAAAGGAGATATCAAATACACCCCGGCATTTGATACCAAGTATAATCGGGTTTTATTCGGATCATTCGACGGACGCCTGTACGCCTGTGCGGTAGATTCTGGTGAAGTAGCGGCTTCCTTTGCTACTGCCGGTGAGATTTACTCCACTCCAAAAGTCTACCAAGACAGTGTTTTTGTAACCTCTATGGATAAGTGTATTTATTGCTTGGATAGGCGTACTCTTGAGAAGATTTGGCATTTTGAAACCTACGGTAAAATACTCAGCTCGCCGGAGATAATTAACGACCGAGTATACGTTGGATCAAATGATGGTTTTTTGTACGAGTTGGGGTTGGATGGCAAACCGACCGGTTTTTTCCACACCGGAGAAAGAATGGTCAACAATGTGGTATATAATAAAAGAAATGATTCTTTTTACGCACCTACGTTTGCCAACGAAATATACAAACTAAAGCGTCTACAATAAATAATATGTCTATACAATTAAAACACATTCTTAACGGCGTACTACTGTTTATTATAGCTAGCGTGTTGACTGCAGCAGCTATATACTTAACACCACTCAAGCACATAGCTGTTATCGAACCTACCGTTGAAGATATCAGCCCTGAAGCGTTTTATGAACTCTACAGTGAAGATCCTGACAAATATATATTTCTCGATGTGCGGAACGGATCTGCGTACCAACGATTGCACGCTGAAGGGTCAGAACTACAACAACTCCATACTTTTTATATAGAGCGAGCATTTTTACCAAAAAATACTGATCAAGAAATCATATTAATTTGTAGTGGTGGTGCAGCTTCGGGTGTTGCTTATAGTTATTTACAGCATTATGGATTCTTTAACATCAAACGGGTTGAAGGTGGGATAGAAGCCTGGGCTGCAGCAGGTCTACCAGTTGTAACCAACAGTACTTAATGTAGTACTCGCTACACTTAGTCATTAACACACCCGTCATGTCATTCTCCTCAATCAACAAAACAACTTTACTACTTACAGGTGTGTTGCTTATATTGATCGGGTTGATCACAGTGTTATACCTGAACTTAAACCATCAGGCGACCACAACAGACGGTAATCAGGTATCCAGCGAGCAAGCCCGTCAAGAACTGCTCGCACTCACAGAATCTGATCACGTATACGGAAACCGTGATGCGGATACTATGGTTGTCATATATTCCGATGCCACGTGCAATTATTGCCGGTGGCAGTTTATGGAGCTACTTAACCTCGTTGACGCGACTCCTGCCGGTGAGGTAGCTTTTGTGTACCGATATCTCCCCATCTGGAACACGCGATCAGAAGTAAGTACTAGTGAGGTGTACGCTGAGTGTGTTGCAGAACAGATCGGTGATGATGGCTTTTTCATGTACCACGAAACTTTATTTTCTTCCTTACCTCCACGTGAACGACTGGATACCATAGATGAATCATTTATGAAGTACGCAGCAGAAAATGCTGGGAGTGATCTCGATGAGTTGCGTCTATGTGTCGCAAACTTTAATAACCAAGATCGCATTCTATCTGACCATCGATCTGGCGGGGCTCTCAATATAGTGTCAGTACCACAAACGTTTGTGGTATCTGATACCGAGATTGTTGACTTCCGTCGTTCTTATTCAGAAGCTGTGTTCCGATCTGCAATAGACGAATTAAAGCAGTAATTCTAGAGTACTAGTATGCAATATATAGCTCGGCTCGCCACGACGGCTTTACTTCCATTTAAAGATTTCGGGTGGGTATTGTTTGCACTCTACTCTTTAGTTATTTTTATATGTTTGTTTATCATATCCCACACATCGTTGATATATACACTTATAAGCAGCACGTTGCCGCTCGCTTTGCTTATCGATGCATTTGTATCGTTTATTAAAGGAGATTCAATACACTCATTGTTCCAGTACATACTGATTGCAACGCTTGGTGGTATATATATCAATACAATACGCTACGTTTTTTTTTACAAAAACTATTTTTCAAAGGGCAGTTTCGTAACTAGTCTTTTTAGCACTGTCGGAATAGCCATTGGAATAAGCTGCATTTCGTGTGGTTTCGCGGCACTGATACTAGTTTTTTCTTTCTTTGGAATTTCGAGTTCGTTTGTATTACTTAGCATTGCTCAACCATATATGCTCCCGGCCGGGATAGCCATTCTCATTGCGAGTATAGTGCTTAGTCTCATTAGTTTAGATCGTCTCAATTCGTAAACAGAACATTTCTCACTTCAAAAAAGTAATCGCGTAAATTACAAAAAAGGACTCGGTATTGGGCAATAACCACTATCAGGACCGTAATGTGGTGTGTATCCCAGACTAAGTGGGATTTCTTGCAACCTGCTTCCACCGGTTGCTTTAAACGCCTCGTCTATTTGTAGCGGCTGCAAATTAGGTACGCGAACCATGACTACGGAAATACCTTCGGCACACGCCTTAAGTTCTGGGGATATCACCTCACGGTAATACACTGGATATTTTTTTTGCTTACACCACTCATATAGGTGACTTAATTTGTTTTCAGTGGATACAATTGACTCAAAGACAGGGAGCTCCGAGATAGAACACAGTGGTCCAGATATAAATGGTTCTATCTCAACTAATCGATCTGGTTTGTTCCAATGTTTAGACCGAGCAGCTTGGTCAAACTGATTGATTGGTACAGTATGGGTTTTGTTTGTAGACCCTGCTTTCTTGTCACGCCTTGCACCGCGTTGTGCCAGTTGATCTTGCAGTAAGTCAACCACCATTGCTGGCACATTGAACCCAGTCTTTGCGTCTATCATGACAGCTGGTCCAGCTTGCGTCCGATCTATCATGACAAGACAGACTGTGTGTACGGGCGCATCAGTTTGTAAATACAGTAAATGTAGCTCAATGTGATAATCCTTTGCGAGTTTATACAACGCCTGAACTTCTTCATCATCAATCGAACTAAAATCAATCCGTCGAGCTGGTAGCTGTTGTAACCAGTAGATTATAAACGCGTCACGCTCAATCACTTCTAACAAGCCCACCAACACTGCCTCCGATACCGTTTGACCAGCGGCAGCACCAGTAGTAATGGGTGGGCATAACAATGCCTCTTGCTTTTCAGTATGCCGGTGCGACCCTATTACCTTGCGTACCTGGGCAAAAGAAAACCATTGCCACGGTGCGTATACAGTTTTATCGGTTAATGCATCTATAACCGGTGCCCAACAAAAATTGGTGTCTTTATCGTACGTAAGTCGAACCAAAGCATTACCAGACTTACGCTCGGCAGCGGTGAAACTACTAATTGAAAAAATATCAGCTTTGGGCTTTGTTAAGTTAGCATAACTCGAATGCACTAATTCATTTGATCTGTAATGCGGATGGAGTAAACTATATCGTTCAACCGCTTCACCCAGTGCAGGCCACTGTATATAGGCTAAACTGCTGGTATGAGCCGCTTTACCCGACCAACCGTTTCCTTGCTCGCCTGGGAGCGTGTGAAA
>Ga0136600_1001022_pt1 | contig 13681 bp, 9 predicted proteins | sample AntRauMFilla2698_FD_104634 | JGI IMG/M metagenome (GOLD analysis project Ga0136600, IMG submission 104634) | Saline lake microbial communities from Rauer Islands, Antarctica - Metagenome Filla 2 #698 | ecosystem: Environmental > Aquatic > Non-marine Saline and Alkaline > Saline | place...
ATAAACTTTTGAATGTATCCTTTAGAATAATAACATAGGACCTAAGAGATGAAACTCCCGTGTTGAGAATTATCATCATTTAGTTTAATTCTTATTTCTCTTTTCCATCCACATCTGCGATATTAAATCAAATCTAACTTAGTTCGAAAATTGAAAATCGAAAAACCAACGGGAAAAGGCTTATTCGCCTGGGCATTATACGATTGGGCTAATAGCTCCTATTTTGTAATAATACAAACCTTCATTTTTGCTGCATATTTCACAAAAACTATTGCTGTAAATATCGAAGTTGGCACAGCGCAATGGGGTAATATGATTGGGCTGGCTGGTTTTTTACTTGCTGTTACAGCTCCTGTATTTGGGGCCATTGCTGATCAAGCTGGAAGAAGGAAACCTTGGATAGCAGCTTTTACCGTTTTATGTGTAATAGCATGTGGGTTGTTATGGTTTGCAAAGCCTGGAGCAGACTCATTATGGCTGGCTCTTAGCATGGGCTTTTTAGCTACAATTGGGGCAGAGTTTGCATTTATTTTTTATAGCGCCATGTTACCCGATCTAGTATCAGCTGACAGACTTGGCCGGTGGAGCGGTTGGGGATGGGGAATGGGTTATGCTGGAGGCTTAGCTTGTCTACTAGTAGCATTATTTGCTTTTATTCAGACTGGAGGAGCTTGGTTAGGTTTAGATGCTGGTAAGTCAGAACCAGTTAGAGCAACTTTTCTTTTAACTGCGATTTGGTATGCACTATTTAGTCTTCCATTATTTTTTATGACTCCTGATACGCCTTCAACAAACAAGAAAATCAGTGATTCAATAAGGCATGGGTTTACACAGATTAAAGTATCAATTAAAGAAGTAAGGAAACTTAAGAATATTGTTCGATTTTTAGTTGCGAGAATATTTTATAATGATGCAATTGTCACCATTTTTGCGATGGGTGGAGTGTATGCCGCAGGAACCTTTGATATGGATGAACAGCAAATTCTTATGTTTGGTATAGGTCTAAATATAACTGCTGGACTAGGGGCCTTTGGTTTTGCTTGGTTAGATGACATATCAGGAAGTAAATTCACCATTATAGCTTCAATATTAGGATTAGTAATTCCACTTATAGCCTTAATTGTGGTTAAGAGTATTATTTGGTTCATTGTATGGGGATTATTATTAGGAATTTTTGTAGGTCCTATTCAAGCAGCATCGCGCTCTTTCATGGCCAGACTTTCACCTCCAGGATTAACAAATCAAATGTTTGGATTATTAGCACTATCAGGCAAGGTAACTTCATTTGCAGGGCCCATACTAGTAGGATTATTAACTTTACAGTTTGGAAGTCAGCGTCTTGGGATGTCGTCAATTCTTGTTATGTTGCTTATAGGATTACTTCTTATGTTTACGGTTAAGGAACAAGAAGCTCCCGAAATCGATGTGAATCCTAACTAAAAGATTATGATAAACGATATACCTGAAACGAGAATTGATTTAAAAGCGATTAATGCCTGGAGACTAACATCTCTTATTATTGGTTTATCCTTTTTTGTACCTGTAGGAGTGTATATTGCTATTACTGTTAACACTGAAGTATTTGAACCATTACTAATTACTTTAGCTGTTATTCTTTCACTTGTATTCTATCTGTTTGTAGGATTAGCTATTCCTAAGCTACGTTGGAAAAGATGGAGGTATGAAGTAAGTGAAGATGCTATTGATTTACTTAGGGGATTTATATTCAAAACAAGAACAGTAGTCCCTATCAATCGAGTACAGCATGTTGATACGAATCAAGGACCTATATATCGAAAATATGGCTTGTCGTCAGTTAAAATTTCAACTGCAGCAACAACGCATGAAATTCCTGCATTAGATGATGAAACAGCAGCGGATGTACGTAATAAAATCTCTCAGCTGGTAAGACAAGTTAAAGAAGATGTCTGAATTTAGAAGACAGCATTGGTCAGCGGCAATCGATCGACTTTTTAATTCGATCAGACAAAATTTTGTTACTTTTTTAATACTGATATTTGTTGGTTCTCGACAAGCAGGAGGAGACTATTTTTTATACGTCCTTTTAGGTACCATAATCTTGACTTTTATTTCAGGGATTGGAGGTTGGTATAGATTTCAATACCGAGTTTTTGAAGGTGAGCTACAGATTAAAAAAGGGATCTTTGTACGAAAGAACGTATACATGTCTAAAGATCGTATCCAGGTAATCGATGTTACGGAAGGTCTGGTTCAGAGAATATTTGGACTCGTAAAAGTTGAAGTGAAAACAGCAGGTGGAGGCACTGAAAGTGCAACCATTAGTGCTATTACTTTTAACGAGGCAGAAGAACTAAAAAGGGAGCTACGCAACAAAGGTACATCCTCAAATCAAACAGATGAAATCCATGAGGATGTAGAGCTGCTCAACAAAGAAGATGAATTTATAGATGAGTGGAAAATTTCAACGAAAGAACTTGTACTAGCCGCATTCACATCAGGAAACTTCGGTTTAATTGCATCGATTTTAACAGCAGTATCTGGACAACTAGATGCTGTTATAAACGATGAAAGCATTGAGTATCTAAAAGACACATTACCCGGTCTTAATAATGTTACGCTGATAATTACAGTTATTGTAGTAATTCTAGTTGTTTCTTGGACACTTTCTTTTCTTGGAGTCATATTCAGTTACTCTGATTTTAGTGTAAAGAAAACTGAAAAAGAGTTATTGATTAGATCAGGACTCATAGAAAGAAAGCATACTACTATTCCGTTTGACAGGATACAGGCCATTCGTTTTGTTGAAGGAATTCTCAGGCAACCATTAGGTTGTGGAATGTTGTATGTAGAAAGTGCTGGATTTGAGCACAATGCAAAAGAGCGCTCGATCGTTTTAGTACCTTTCATTTCTAAAGCAAAAAAGTATGATTTTTTTAATCGATTTTTGTCCGATTTTCATGTTCCAGAGCTGGATATAGTTCCTCCTAAAAGATCATTCTTCAGATATCTTCGACGACCTAATTATTTATTACTTTTTGCTATTCCCGCCGCATGGTATATGTGGGATATGGGTTGGTTATTAACTTTTCTGTTAGTACCAGCAACAATACTAGGTTGGTTAAGATTTAATGATGCTGGTTTATATTTTGATACAAACATGATTGTAGTGCAGTTTAGAAATTTAAACCGTAAAACAGCTTTCATCAGAAGAAAGAGAATTCAGGTTATTGAAGAACATACCAATCCATTTCAAGCCCGAAAAGATATTACTTCACTATCTGTGACTGCCGCCTCAGGAGCTAAAGGGATTGAATTTAGAGTTAATGACTTTGAAAAATCAGATATATCATCTATACGAAAATGGCTTCTGTCAGGGGAAAAGGATACAGATCTCCTTAGTGAATAGAAATATTATCGATTTTTATTTAAAGCTTAATGAATTTCTTAAGCCTTAAATAACTTTAGTGATTTCTCTATTATGTTGAAATATCAACTTCAAAAAGTTCTACTAACCTAAAGCGACATCCAGAACCATCATAACGCAAAAACCTACCATGGTTCCAAGCGTGGCTATGTCTGTATTGCCATGATGTTGGCTCTCAGGGATCAATTCTTCTACAACCACATATATCATTGCTCCTGCTGCAAATGCTAAGGCATAAGGCAAAATAGGAGTAATAGCGATAACTGCAGCAGCTCCGATAACTGCAGCAACTGGTTCAACCACTCCCGAAAGCTGGCCATACCAAAAGCTTTTCTTTACACTAACCCCTTCTCTTCTTAGCGGTAATGAAACAGCCATCCCTTCAGGGAAATTCTGGATTCCAATCCCAATCGCTAATGCAATTGCGGCGGCAACAGTTGTTGTCCCGGTTACATCTACGCCGGCCGCAGCAGCACCAAATAGAACACCTACAGCAAGACCTTCAGGAATATTATGAAGAGTAATTGCTAGAACTAAAAGGGTGGAACGCCTCCAGCTAGTTGAGATACCTTCTGCTTCTGATCTTTCAAGACCTATATGCAAATGAGGAAGATATTGGTCACAAATTCTTAGGAAGATTCCGCCTCCCAAAAAACCAATAACTGCTGGTAACCAAGGTATAGAACCTTGAGCTTCTGCCATATCAATTGATGGAATTAATAAAGACCAGACACTAGCAGCAATCATTACACCTGCAGCAAATCCCATCATACTATCTAAAAGCGGATAGTTAATTTTTCTTGTGAAGAAAACTAGAGATGCACCAAGTGCAGTTACGCCCCATGTAAATAGTCCGCCGTATAAGGCTTGTAAAACTGGGTTTAGTTCGTAGAAAATATCAGGAATCATAGGATAAATTATTTCATGGTAACTTAATAAATTTTTAGACAAGACTAAATATCATAAATATACAATTTATCACATCATAATTAGACTATAAATAATACATTAAAGTAAGTATCATAACATGAAATAGAAATAAATCATAGATCATGCAGGATAGCAAAATGGCATACGAGCTTCCAATTAAAGAAGGTGAAGTTCGAATTGTTATTAAAATTGAAGACATCAATGTTGAAGAAGAAAATTCTGCAAAAGAGTTTGTATCGTCAACTGATGACGAAATAAATCTTTTTTTAAATCTTGTAGATTTAGATATAAAAACAATTGATAATGAAGGATTCAGGCTATTAAATACCTCTGAAGAAAATTCTATGTTAGAATCATTATCTCTTGAAAAAGAAAGTATTTGGTTTGATGTAGATATGAGTGCCATGTCAGATCTTCTTAATAACACTATACAATTTTCTATAGTGGGTAAATATCCAAAGCACATTAATTATTTTATAAAAGCTTTAAACTACAAAATTGAATGGCTGCAATACGATAAACAAAAAGATACCATTTCTACTGTTAGTGTAACAAAGCGTAATTTTACCCAGTCCAGAAATGATTCCACGGTTAAATATAGTTTAGAAGATGTTGCAAAGTGTGCGGAGTTACTAAGTAGAGCAATCAAAAAAATTGATCTTAGAACAGGTTCATCATATGTCCGAATTAATACTGATGTGGTAAATTTCGATCCTTTGCTTGTTGTAATGGCTGAAAAATTAGGATATCAACTCGAAGTATTAGACGAAAACACAATCAAGGAAATCCACAAGGAAGGAAGGAAGGCAACCCATATAATTTCTTTAATAATCAATTACTAGAAATAGAGTACCACTTAAATTCAATGGGCCTGGTACTAATATCTGGCCATATTTCTTAATTCGCTATTCCATTCAATTTCGTTAAGTATTTTCCTTATTTTATAAAGACAACGAATTCTAATATAAACAATGACTCAAACACTGGTTTTGAGTCTTATTTTCCTCGATGATAAAAAAAGACTTAGTACAGTTTCAAACTTTACTTACCGAATTACTTGAAGCTGAAGAGACAAACCCCGTAGTAGAACCAATAAATGCAGAGTTATTATTTAAAGAATTAGATCTTCGATTAAACGACGAAGGTATTTCAGATGAGCAATTCTATCCAAAGCTCAAAGAATTGATTATGAATACTCCTAGAACTGCGAGTAAACAGTTTTTTAACCAGCTCTTTGGTGGTAGAAAAAGTAAAGCTGTACTTGGAGATCTGCTGGCTGTAGTACTTAACAATAGTATGTATACTTACAAAGTTGCTGGCCCTATGGTGGGAGTGGAAAAAGAAATAATCCGACAAATCAATACCCTTGTAGGGTACGGTGAGGGAGCAGACGGCACAATTGCACCAGGAGGGTCAATGAGCAATTTTATGGCTATGGTAATGGCTAGAGATGCTTATCAGGATAACATTCGTTTTTCTGGTGTTTCTTCAAAAATGACTTTGTATACATCAGATGCCTGTCACTATTCAATTGCAAAAAATGCTGCTTTAATGGGTGTTGGCAGAAATCAAGTTCGTTTTATCCCAACCGATTCTAAGGGAGTAATCTTGGTAGAAGCTTTAGAAGAGCAAATTAAATTGGATAAGGAAGAAGGCTTAGAACCTTTTATGATTAATGCTACTGCAGGAACTACAGTAATGGGAGCCTTTGATCCTGTAGATAAAATATCTGCCATAGCAAAAAAATATAAACTTTGGTTACATGTTGACGGAGCTTACTGCGGAGCTGTAATTTTTAGTGAAAAATATAAACACCTGGTTAATGGGCTGGAAAACGCAGACTCTTTTAGTGTAAATGCACATAAAATGCTAGGAACCCCTCTAACTTGTTCAATAATAGTGACGAAAGAAAAACATAATTTAGTAGATTCTTTTGCAAACGATGCCAGATATTTATACCAGACAGACGGAGATGATTATAACTTGGGAAAAACCTCTATTCAGTGTGGACGTAGAAATGATGCACTTAAGTTGTGGGTTTTATGGAAATCTATAGGGACTGATGGCTTGGAAGAAATGGTAGACCATCAATTCTACTTAGCTGAAGTTGCAAGAAAGTATATAGAGTCGAATCCTGCGTATACACTTTATAGCTATGAGGATTCAATTTCGATTTGCTTCAACTACAAGAATATATCACCAGAAAAACTTTGCACAGCACTTTATGAAAATGCAAAACTAATGGTTGGTTATGGCACATTTCAGGAAGATACATTCGTGCGGTTTGTCACAATAAATTCTGATAATTCCGAGACAGAAATCTTAGACTTTTTCAAAACTTTGGAAAGATTTGTTGAAGAAAACGAATCAGAATTGCTTGAAGTAGCAACAATAGATTCCTGATTATCAGTTATAAAAAATGCTCCGACATATTATGAAGGAGCATCATTTAATAAACAGTTTTGGTATTAAAACTAAGGTGTTGTTTGTTTCCAGAAAATGATGCCACCGGCTTGTTTTCCAGTTTCTACAACAGCAACACGCTTTTGTGTTTGTAAATCGATGATATCAACAGAACCGGGTTCTCCTCCTATACCTTCTACTGATAGAAAAGCATATTTGTTATCCTTTGAAATTGTAACGCCATGCGTAATTTTTCTACTGTTTTCTATTTTAGCGATTTCTTTACCACTTTCAAGATCAAAGATTCCTGTCGCTCCTTCACCTTTATAGCTTGCAACTAATAGCTCACCGTTGTTGCTGACTTCTAAATTATAAGGAGCTTTACCAGCTTTAAAACGGCGTGTTATTTCCCATTTGTCTACATCAATTTCTATGATTTCGTCAGATCCGTTACCTGCTACATAAACAAAAGGCTTAGTTGGATGTGGGTCTGCCCATGTTGGTTTTACTTCAGGCATAACCATATTCATGTCCATCTTCATGTTACTTTCTTTTTCCTTTTCAGCCATATGCCTTTCATGAGTTCCATCTTTCATATGTTGTTCATGATTTTCAGCATGATCTGATCCTTCACCCTCATCATCAGAATGGTCTTCCATATCGCCCATTCCATCCATTTTCATGGCACCTTTTTTAAGGTTTAAGCGGCGGTTTATATTAAGACCTGCTGTATTTATTTCAATTAGTTCATCTGTCATCATTGATACATGATATTGCTTTGTACCATCTTCAGAAATACGTGAACCATGTGGCATTATACCGGTTTCAATATTTGTCACTACTTCCATAAAGTCAGGATCAACAACAGATACCGTACTAGGAACCATATCACCGTGTAGATTAAAATTTACAACATAGAGAAGTCCTGTGGATTTAGATATTTCCATACTAGCAGGAAACATTCCAAGATCGGTCGTTGCAACCAGCTTATCTGTTCCAGTTTCATATTTTGCTAGCATCCCGTATGGATTTCCATGTGCTATCGATAAAAACCAGTATTTCCCATCTAAGGAAATATTAATTCCATGTGGACCATCAGTTTCGGTAGGGTAGCGACCAACTTTTATTGTTTTAGCTATTTCTGCTTTGTTCGTTTTACCATCAAAATGAATCAGATGTACTTCATCTTCAGATTCAGCAGCTACATAGACATAATAATCCTGTGCTACACCCTTAGAAGGAATTAAAAACAGAACAAATAAAATGGACAGTAAAAGTGAAACGGGTTTATAATTGTTCATTTGATTTATGATACTCTTGGTTAAATAGTTTTCAACTTTATAAATAAAGGAGTCCGAAGACTCCTTTTTATAGAATTAATTTGTTCCTTGAGATGTACTTTCTCCAAGTTTAAGAGCCCAGATACCTGAGTTCCAGTCAGAAATAAATACATGACCTTTGTAATATTGAGGTCCCCATGTAAATGTAGCATTAGGGATGAAAGCTTTGCTATCTGAAGGATAGTAAGAAGCGATTTCACGACCTTGATCATAAAGATCGCCCATAAGCTCTCCTGAAATATCAATAACTCTTAAGCCACCATTATAGAATGCAGCATAAAGAATATCACCTTCTACCCAGTAGTTATGTGTTCCTGCTTCAGGAACCTGAAATCTTGCAACTTCTTGTGGAGTATCCCAGTCACCGAACTTAACAAAATGTAACCATCCTGCAGCGCGGTTAGATCCGTTTACATCTAAACCATATGGAAAAGCTTCGTCTCCGGCTATTACATAAAAATCTCCAGTAGATTCACTCTTAAATGGAAAAGCGGCGTGGTTCCAACCACTTGGATAAGAATAGCTACCAAGTTGTACTGGATTTTCAGGTGAGCCACCAGCTCCTGGAAGATCTGCATTTGAAGTTCCTCCAACATCTACGGCAACAATACCGTCTGACCAGTTTGAAGAATATGCAATACCATCTTGAATCCAAACATCATGAATAGAATGTCCCGGAGTATCTAATTCAAATACACCGACAGTTCGTGGATTTTTTGGATCTTCTATGTTTATAATGTCATATTTTCTACCATTATTAACAGCATACACATGGTTGTCATAAATAAATGTATTGTGCACTCCACCGGTTAATCCCTCATTATACTCTGAGTGAATTTTTACGTCACGAGGATTGGTTACATCAAGAATGATAATTCCATTCTTTCTATTTGAAGCTCCTTCACGAGTGATAACAGCTACTTTTCCATCTTCAGAAACTTTCACATCGTTTACAGTACGGGCATCAACAACAACAGTATCGATTGATATTATGTTAGTTGGATCAGTGACATCCCAAAAGATTGCTTCACCATTTCCACCCCAGGTTCCAGTGATAGCATAATCTCTGCCATCAACACCTTCCCAGACCCAAAGGTCAGAGGTTCTTGTATGTGTTAAAATTCCTTTACCAACTAAGCTCAGAGGTCTTTCAACGTTTCTAGGAACAGCTTTAATTGCGGTACTTACAGATTTGTCACCTGATGTAGCGATGATTGTAAACATCCCAGGATCACTAGCTACAAATTTTCCACTTTGTGCAATTTGTCCTGAAGCTCCCTGGCCCAGATTGTCGTCTGGTTGAGCTATATAAGTATATTTTATAGGTGCATCTGACACTAATGCGCCTTTATTTGTTTTTGCCATTGCCTCAAAAGTAACCACATCGCCTGTACGTACCGTTTTCCCATCATAATTGTGAGTGATCTCCATTGAAGCGATTGGGTTTTCTGAAACTTTGAATTTCCAGGTAGCAGTTTTGTTTTCTGCTTTTGCGGTAATAGTGAAGTTGCCTTTCTTATTCGCCGTTAGATTTCCATAAGCATCGATACTTGCAACGTCAGGATTTGAACTAGAAAGCATCACATTAACATTATCTCGAGTTGCATCTGCTTCATCAACTACCTTAGTTTCGAGGGAAACAGTGGTTGTGTTGTAAAAGTTTTTAGGTGCATTTACAAAAGTCACAGATTTCACCGCTGGATAGGCAACGCTTATGGATAGATTTGCACTTATCCTGTCTGCACGGTCTGCAGTTAATGTACGAGCTAAAATTGAAAACTCACCTGATTGAAGTGCTTTAATATTTCCATCGGGTGTTACAATTATAGACTTACGATCTCTAGTAAAGAAAACCAAAGAGTCTTGAGTTGTATTGCCATTTGCATCAACAACTTTGGCTTCAATCTTGGTTTCTTGGTTAATTTTAAGTGAAAGTTTTTCTTTACTGAATACAATTTTCTTTTCCTGAGCGACAGAGCTTGCTGTCAGTAAAACGACAGTAAGAACTGCTATTCCCAGTATTGAAGATATTTTATTTAGATATTTCATAGTTTTTATTTGTAGTTAGTTACTTGCTGTTTCGTTAATAGGACTAAGTTTTAATGCCCATAGTCCAGAATTCATGTCTGATATAAAAATAAGATCTTTATAAGGTTGTGGCCCCCAGGCTTCAGGTTTATTTGGAGCAATACCTTCGCTTGCAATAGGTAAGAACTTAGCGATTTCACGACCTTGATCATATAAGTTCCCCATAAGTTCACCAGAAACATCTACAATTCGAAGTCCACCCTGGTAATATGCTACAAACATAATGTCATCCACAATCCAGATATTATGAGTTCCTGCTTCTGGAACTTCATATCGTGCTACTTCTTTAGCTTCATCCCAGTTATCTAGTTCAAAAAAGTGAATCCAGCCAGCAGCTACACCACCTGGAAAAGCTTCATCACCTGCGGCTATATAAAATTTATCTGAAGAATTACTTTTAAAAGGAAAAGCAGCATGGTTCCATCCACTTGGGTAGGTATAACTTCCAAGTTGAACAGGATTTTCTAATGAACCACCTGCACCTGGCATATCTTCGGAAGCCATACCACCTACATCAACAGCTACAACACCGTCAGACCAGTTTGAAGAATAAGCAATACCATCAACGACCCAAACATCATGTACTGCATGTCCTGGGGTATCGAGTTCAAAATCACTTACCCTATATGGATTCTTAGGATCTTCAATATTTATAATGTCGTACTTCCGTCCAGCATTAATGGCAAATATGTGATCATCATAAATGAATACATTGTGAACACCGCCCGATAGTCCGTCATCAAAACGAGATAGGACCTCAACATTAGTTGGATCTGATACATCTAGTATAACAAGACCATTTTTACGGTCGGATGCTCCTTCTCGTGAAATTACAGCAATACGTCCATCATCAGATACCTTTACATCATTAACTGTTCGGGCATCAACTCTTATAGTATCGATAGCTATAATGTTTGAAGGATCAGTTACGTCCCAAAAATAAGCATCTCCAAGTGCACTCCAAGTTCCTGTTACAGCATAATCACGACCATCAATACCTTCCCAAACCCAAAGATCTGATGTGAAAACATCTGTAACTTTACCATTTCCGACTATTTCAATTTCTCTTTGAACATTCCTCGGGTTAATCTTGACTGTTGTTTCAGCAAATGAACCTGCATTTCTAGCTGTGATAGTGTATAGACCAGATTTATTAGCTACGAATTTTCCATTTTGTTCAATTTGAGCAGGAGCTGCTTCTCCTCGAGCATCATCAGGTCGTGCTGTAAATGAATATGTAATTGGAGCGTCTAAAACAGGAGTGCCTTTTTTGTTTTTCGCAACTGCATTGACGGTTAATACATCTCCTGTTCTAGCTATATTTTCACCAATAGAGATATCAATAGAAGTAACAGGGTTCTTAACAACTTCGATTTCTTGTGCTTTAGTAACAGCCTCAATTCTGGCGCTAATAGTAACCTTGCCAATAGATTTAGCTTGAAGCGTCCCAAATTGATCAATAGTAGCAACTTTTGGATTTGAAGAAGAGTAATCAGAAACTTCTAAATCATCTCTTCTAAAATCGAGTACATCATAAACTCTGCTTTCAACTTGAAAAGATGTTCCTTCGTAAAGTTTAGTTGGAACATCATTGAATACAATACGGTCAAGTTTTGGAAATTTAATATTTACAGTAATATTTTTCCTCATAACAGGATGATCGCCCTGTGCGGTTTTATAAACAATCACAGTGTAAGAACCAGGTTCTTGTGCTTTCATCAATCCATTTCTTGTAACAGAGAGAGAACCGCGGGCTCTCGAAAAATAAATCATAGTATCTGGCTGCACCTCACCATCAGCATCTACCAGCGTAGCCTTAAGTTGCATTTCTTGACCTACATCAAGGGAGATGTTTTCTAGTTCTGTAATAATTTTAAGTCCATTATCATCATCCTGAGCAGATAAAGGATTGGCTAATAAGCTAATCATCAATAAAAAAGTAGCTCTAATTAGGTAAGTAAATTTCATAGGTCAAATGTTGTTACAAGAGTTTATTCCACATTTTATACAATAAATCAAAAAAAAATGACAAATAGTATTTATGCAACAGCTTTTTACGCCAATTTATAATGCATTTTTTTGTAATTTTGGGAGTCTTTTATTCGAATTTGTTGTTAAGAATTTTGAAACCAAAATTTTTGCTTACAACTATTCACAGTTCACTAAATATTTAGGAAGTTAGTTTCATGAATATCAGCTTTGAAAAAGAAAAATTCGCACATCGTCATAACGGGAATAATGCGGACTCAATAACTGAAATGTTAAACACTATCAATGCTGATTCTATTGAACAGCTTATAGATGAAACAATTCCGGATAACATCCGCCTTCAGGAAAAATTGAATTTACCCAAAGCTCAAAGCGAGGTAGATTTTTTATCTAATTTTAAAAAATTAGCATCGAAGAACAAGGTATTTAAATCGTTTATAGGAATGGGATATCATGATACTCATGTCCCATATGTGATTAAAAGAAATATTTTAGAAAATCCATCCTGGTATACAGCATATACTCCTTATCAAGCTGAAATTGCGCAGGGCAGATTAGAAGCATTAATCAATTTTCAGACATTAGTTTCTGATCTTACAGGAATGGAACTGGCGAATGCATCGCTGCTGGATGAAGGAACAGCAGCAGCTGAAGCAATGAGTATGCTACTTGGACAGCGAAAAGGGACTAAGCGGAAAGAAGCTAACGTAATTTTTGTTAGTGAGCTTTGTCATCCGCAAACAATAGATGTAATTGAAACCAGAGCCGAACCGATTGGCGTAGAAGTAGTGGTTGGTGATCATCATAAAGTTGACGTAACTGATTCTAAGTTATTTGCAATGCTGCTCCAATATCCAGCCACGGATGGTTCAGTAATGGATTATTCAAGTTTAATTGAAGCTGCACATGAAAATTCAGTGCACGCCATTGTTGCTGCAGATTTAATGAGTTTGACGCTTTTAACCCCTCCGGGTGAAATGGGTGCCGATGTTGTAGTTGGTACAACACAAAGATTTGGTGTCCCAATGGGATACGGTGGACCACATGCTGCATATTTTGCCACAAAAGAAGCCTTTAAGAGACAAATTCCGGGTAGAATTATAGGTGTAACTCAAGATGCTGAAGGTAAACCAGCATATCGAATGGCGCTTCAAACCCGGGAACAGCATATTAGAAGAGAAAAAGCAACATCAAATATTTGTACAGCTCAGGTTCTTCTTGCAGTGATGGCAGGTATGTATGGTGTTTATCATGGACCAAAAGGTTTAAGAAAGATTGCTTCAAAAATTCATGGATTGACTAAACTGACCAAATCAGGTTTAGAATCTATGGGTATTGATGTAGAAACAGAGATATTTTTTGATACTATTACTGTTAAATCTGTTGAGAAGAAAGTTCGTAAAATTGCTGAAGAGCATAAAATTAACTTTAGATACTTTGGTGATGGGAGAATAGGTATAACTTTTGATGAAGGAAAGGAATTAGATGATGTTAAGGAGGTTCTTTCTGTATTTGCTAAGGCTGA
>Ga0136600_1001023_pt1 | contig 13677 bp, 15 predicted proteins | sample AntRauMFilla2698_FD_104634 | JGI IMG/M metagenome (GOLD analysis project Ga0136600, IMG submission 104634) | Saline lake microbial communities from Rauer Islands, Antarctica - Metagenome Filla 2 #698 | ecosystem: Environmental > Aquatic > Non-marine Saline and Alkaline > Saline | place...
ATTGACTCCGAACTTTGGCTAGAGCCATTTCGAAATACAGGCCTTAGCCTCTTTTATAAATTCAATAAGGCTGGCAGCCCTTTGGCTAAAGTAAAAATAGGTATGGCCTTTTTTGATTATGAACAATCAAAAGTTGTCGCAGCTCCGACTGAATTCACAGAAAGCTTTCCACGATGATCTTCTCTAAAAAATACACTCACCAGAAGTTTGAAAAATTTCAAAGAGAATTTATCAGCAAATTTAGCTGGATGGCCTTTTCGGCCAATAACACACGGCTTGATGAATTTGAAGAGTATTATCACTTTGAGGCCCATCGTGAGAGTAATGTTTATCAACTTCAATTGGGAATTAAAAATACGGAAATTTTTATAGAAGGTTGGATCGCTGGAAAATGTTTATTTAGCTCTTTTGCTGAAAAGACTCAAGAAAACGCAGAAATTATCAATAAGTTTATCCACCAATTTTTGATGAATTGGCGAAACCTCTCTATTGAACTTTTGACCTCAAGCGAGGGAGAGCTTGAAAATCAAAGTAGTGCTGATTTAAGTCTCCAGCACAGAGGTTTTGAGTGGCTAAAAGCGAGCCTAAGAGTACTCGAAGAAGCGTTAAAAAACTTAAAAGAGGACCGAATAAAAGGTGGAGACCTTGTTTTCCAAGGACTACTTTTTACGGGTCAGCACCCCACCAATCAAAATAAAATCATACGACTCCGCGCCTTCAATTTAGATATCGAGCTTTTAATCTTGAAAACCAGCAAGCTCCAATTAACATGCCTAAATAAGAAAATGAATGACCATTTTGATACAACAAAGCCAGAAGTGAGTGCGATTATTTCAACCAAAAGAAATGAGACACTCAACACCATTCTAGAGAGGCTTGAGCCCATTGGCTCTGTGATACTTCTTAAATAAATCGTTAGTTCCTAAAACGTCAAAATCAAAAGTAATTATTGAAATATTTGAAGATTTCTTTATGATAATACTGTGCAAGATATAAATATCCTGATCGTTGATGATGACGAAGACATTTTAATGCTCTACAGACACTACCTTATAGAGGAAGTGTCCCAGGTCGATTGTATAAGCGATCCAAGAGAAGCAATTAAAAGATTAAAGTTTAAAAAGTACGATCTTCTCATTACAGATATTTTAATGCCTTTTCTCAATGGAATAGAGCTGACAAAAGAAGTTCATGAAATTTACCCCGATCTACCTGTTCTTGTGTGCTCGGAGGGTGGCACCACAGAGGCAAGAGAAATTGTTGCAGGAATAGTCTTAAATAAAGCCATCTCGTTTGGTGCAACTTTTGCCCTCAAGAAACCCTTTAAAAAAACAGAACTACTAGCGTCAATTAAGGAATCCACAAAGAAAGACTAGTTCTTGGAATTTAACTTATTGGCCTTATCCAATCTCTCCATCAAAGCCTTGATCATAAGTCTCAACCAGAAAGGTTGATGATTTAAATAAGACTCCATGTTTTGAAGACTTAACTCTAAAACGACAGAAGCTTCTTTTGCCCTAGCTCCAGCACTTCGCTCTCTTTTATTAAGAAGCGCCATCTCTCCAATAATTTCAAATTCTTTTGCCACACCTAACACAAAAACCTCACCATCTTGCTTTCTAAAAATTTCAAGCTGACCGGACTTGATAATATAAAAGCAATTAGCGCTATCTCCTTCAAGAAAAAGGTTCTCCCCTTGCGCCAGAGAAATTGACTTTAATTCCATACTTGAAGCGGAGTTGAGGCATGTTTGAACAGTACCCATAAAATAAGGTACGCGAACGGCTTTAGGCACATTGTGAACTTTTAACTTTTCTAACTCATAAGAGTTATTCTCAAGAATATCGCGAGTTCCCAAAGCAATGACGGGAACATCTTTTATTAAGTCATCATCTCTAAGGTTACGGATGAATTCTATAATCTCGATAGAATTCTCAACTGAAATTTCTAGAATAAAAAGGCTCGGTTTATTTTCCCTTAATTCATCCTTTATATCTTCTAAATTATCCGATGCTATTACCTGATAACTAGGATAGCTCTCTAAGAGAGTGCCTCCAAGCTTTTTTAGCAGATCGACATCTTTATCTAAAAAGAAGATATTTTTATTTTCGTCACCGACATAGAGGATTTCTTCTTTAACATCCATCGTTTAACTCTTTTAAAATTTTATCTTTGTTAAGAGGCTTTTGAAGGTACCCATTAAAGCCTAAATCAGTAATTTCTTCATTACTGTCAAATTTATTTGCCGTAAGTAAAATGACTTTTTGAGAAGTTTTCCCTGCTTCTACTTCAAAAGAGCGTAGCTTACCAATGGTCTCCCGGCCATCCATTACAGGCATATTCATATCCATAAAAACTGCGATATATGTGTTCTTCTTTAGAATCTCGAGAGCATCGCTACCATTTTCTGCGATATCAACCTCTATATTCTCTTTTCTCAAAAGCGCTTTAAAGAGGATCTGCATATCTTCAGAATCATCAACCAAAAGAACCCTTTTCTTGATTCTCTTTGGTTTTTCCTGCGAGTGGAGTTCTTCCCCTGAAGATTCGTTAAGGCCGCTTTTCTCAACACCCTTTCCCCTAACAACTGAGATACTGTGACCAATAAAGGGTCCCCCAATATGAGTTGCTACATATTCATTAAGATTATCAACATCAAAAGGCTTTGGTAGCATCTCCAATATGCCAAGTCTTTCAACAAGGCTTTCCGATAGCTTATCAACATTAGCAGACATTAATATAATAGGAACAATAGGATATTCTTTCTTAATGGCCTTAGAGAGGGTGAGACCATCGACCTCACTCATTCGAATGTCACTAATCACAAGATCAATTCGATATTTTTGAACTAAAAAGAGACCTTCTACCCCATTTTTTGCTACCAAGCAGTTATAACCGATGAAACTAAAGTTTTCCTGTAGTAGACTCCTAATCCCTTCTTCATCATCAACGATAAGGATAGTCCTTTTATTCTCATCCAATTTCTTCTCTAAACTTGTCATTTTGTCGGGACTGAGCAATGAATAAATCCGCTGAAGGACATCATTCACATCTGGATCACTAGGCATTATTTCTAAGACATAGTCTTTTATACTTTCACTCTCAGCACCACTTAATTCCTCAGTCATAAAAATGATTGGAGTCGCACCTATTCCTTTTTCTTTTAATTCTTCTAAAGCTTCGAGACCACTTTTAACTGGCATCTCATTATCAAGTAAGATCAAAGAGGGAGTTTCTGTTTCCAGCACTTTTAGAAGCTCCTCCCCATTTCTTGCCTCTAAAATATTAAAGCCCCCTTTAGAAAGCCCATTTCTAGTTCTCTTTCTAAAGGCTCCATCATCGTTCACAATAAGAATCGTGTTGCTGATTACAGAACCCTCCTCGACATCACGATGTTCAATTAGTCGAGGTAAATGAATAATAAAGGTTGCTCCTATGCCCAATGACGATTGAGCTTGAATATCACCATTATGAAGTTCGCAGATATTTTTACAAATCGCTAGACCTAGCCCTGTTCCAATTTCACGATCCTTCTTTCTTGCTTGTTCAAATTTATTAAAAATGGCTTCAATCTTATCAGGCGGAATACCGGGGCCATTATCTTCAATTTTAATCTCTAACCCATTGTGAGTACCATCGTGAATATCAGTTGTACCATAGCGAGAAAGAGTAATATTGATTTCTCCATCATGTGGCGTGAACTTTAAAGAGTTCCCTAAAATATTTGAAACGATTTGAACGACACGTCCATAATCGGCTATGAGATCAAAAACACCTTCTTTATGAATTTTAACGTTTATTCGTTTCTCTTTGGCTTTTAAGTAAAAACTATCCACGACATTTTCAATTAATTCATCAATTGAAAAGCGTTCAAAATCTAGTTTTATACCACCTTCTAATCTTGCGAGATCGAGAAGATCGGTAATTAAGTTAAGGGCTATTCGAGCGGAATTTTTACTTCGTCTTATCAAATCACTCGCACTGGGACTAAGGGTCGTGCGCTCTTCCTCAAGAATGATATCCATTGAAGTTTCAATCACTGCTAATGGGTTTTTTAGGTCATGAGAAACAATGGCCAAGAGGTCATCTTTATCTTTTCCAACTCTCTCTATTTCGCTTTTTTGCTTCCTTAAGTCTTCTAAGAGTTGTGATTTTGCACTCAAGGCTTGTTCCGCCTGGTCTCTCGCCTCTCTTATACTTCTCTCAGACTTTCTAAGGACCCTGGTACGTTCATTTACCTGACGAATCATGCCCTGAAAGGTAAGGGCCAATATACCTATTTCATCTTTCGACTTAACTTCAATATTTATATCGTGCTCACCTTGAGTAAAAAGTTTTGCTTGATCTGTAATTTCATTTAAGTTCTTAAGCAGGTACCGAATAAAGAACCATCCAAGTATAGTAAAAAATAAGATGAGAAATAAACCCGTCATCATATTCTTACCCTTAATAGCAGGAGTAAAGTTGATGGCATTTCCTTTTAAAATGCCAACACCAATTCCCAAAAGAAAAACATCGTTAAAGAGAACTTTTTCTGTATGAAGAAGTAAAGAGTCTTTTCTATAATCAACCACTGTTTGCAAGTTACTCGCTTTACTATTCAAGAAGTCTCTTACTTGACTACTATTAAATTCTTCTTTAACACTGTAGCTTACGATTTTATCAAATGAGTAAGTTTTCAATATATTAGGATGTTGAATAAAAACACCTTTAGAGTTGAAAAGGTAGAAGTAGCTATTTTGAACCTGCTCTTCCTTAAATATTTTAAGAAAGTAATTAAAGTTTACTCCCAAAATATAATCAAATTTTTCCTTACGTATGAGGATCATCATAATAGGCAAATGAGGCTCTACTACTTGCTTGCCCACCTTTGCTAGGGAAAACCCTACGAAGTAGGAATCAGCGCCTATCTTTTTTAAATTCTTTTTATTTCTTGGGTAAAGAGAATCAAGTTTATCAATCTCTTTAGAGTAGAGAGCTCCTACTTTACTGCCATTTTTTGTGAACGTTTGAATGCACAAATATCGAGAATTATTCTTGATAAATGATGATAGAAAGCTTTGACCCCTTTTATTTAAGCTGCCTTCATAAGCGTGAATACTATCAGCAAAGGAGTTCACCTCATAAAAGAGATCAACCAAACGATGTTTAACGAAGCGGCTATAGAGTGCAAGGTCGTCATATTCCTTTTTTTCAAAGACCTGACTTCCCGAGTAGTAAAATAAATAGCTCACCATTATCGCTGTCATCATAACGATAAAGGCAATAACCAAAGATACTTTGGCAGCAATGGATCTCTTAAAAAATCCCAACAAGGCGAATCCTTTTAGTTTCGGTTATTTATCGTCAGAAGCGTGAATTTTATTTAATTGATTCGAACTCAAGGATTAAAGAAATAAACAAACTGACCGAAAAGCTCAACAATAGGAGTCGAAATGCCCGTTTTAAATTGGATTTATAAGAAAGGTAATGAAAAAGTAGATGGATTGTTGGCCACGGCAACGAATAAAGAGTTTTGGCGTTTATTTTTTAAATTCTATGAAGAAGATGATGACAAGCAAAAAACCCAATAAAAACGAACCCTTACGACTCGCCCGTGTTGTCCTCATTGCTACTTTCATCAGGAAGTTTATCCCCAAATCCTGCAACCATAAGATAAGTAAAGCCAACAACGCAGATAACACCAGTAATGATGGCCCAGTATCCAAAAACCATAAAAATCCCCTAGAGATAGATGATTTCCATCTTACGAATTTCTCTGTGTCCGGTCAATCCGGATTTTCACTTGTTGAGGTTCTTATTGCTGCGTCTCTGCTATCCGTACTCTCCTATTTTGGTATGGAGCTCATGGAAACAATGAAGAAAAATCAAAAGACAATTGAAGCCCGCTTCAATATTCAAACCACCCACAGCGAGATCTCGAGCATCTTATCTCGTTCCGACAATTGCACAGAAACTTTTAACAAAATAGATATAAAGGCCCTTAATCTTAAATTTGATGAACTAAAGAATGTAGAAATTGAATCCTTAAAGAAGGTCTCAACAATAAAAAATGAAGATGAAACGCTGGAACGTCTTGTTACTGAAAAGTTCTCCCTCTTTACTGAGGAGAATAAAAAAATATATGCAGGAAATCGTATATTAAACTACAGTTTTCTTAAGAATCAAGAGGATACTTTAGAAGAGAATTCCATAAATGGAACACTAACATTCAGAATTACCTACAAACCAATTGGAAAGTCTTTTGGAAACCCTACTATTTATAGAGATATTCCGATTACCTTTACATTCGACCAAGAAGACACAAGGAAAATGGTTAATTGTGTCTCTTCAAATAGTAGTGCAACAGACGGCAGTCCGGGTGCAGCGACTTTAATCGATCCCATCAAGCAAAAATCTTTGGAAGGAAAAACAGGCGAAGAGGCCTGTGCGAATATTGGACTCACTTGTACTGAGGTAATAAGTCAAAATTATGCAAGTAAGGTCTACGGTCAAGAAGGTCTCTCTAACCTGTGCCAAATAAGCTATAATATGAATCTTGCTGGTGTCACCAATGGTAGCCCTATAAGTAATAATCATTCTTGTAAAGCCCTTATAGGAATTTATGATACTTATCAAATAGATAAGAAAGACTATGGTGTTAGCTGCCAAGGAATTTTTAAAGCAAGATGCTTTTGAGGATAAGTAAAGTTACTAAAGTATCCTAGATAAAGTTTTCACTACTGCTCCCAGAAATCTCTATAATATCGTTAGGACAACTCTTCTGGATGTCATCTAAGAACTTTGAATCTTTAAACGACCTGTTTATGCACTTATAAGTAAAGTATAGACTCTGCATTTTTTGGCAACGAAAAAAAACTTCCTTTGTCATACACTTATTACTTTCGTCGCTGCTAGGGCTTCTGCCTTTTACATGAAAGGTACCAGGAGCAACATGGCCCTTTAGTTTAGCTTCTACCAGTGGTCTAATAAACTCATAAGCCAAAACGCTATAGTAGAAATGCCAATGATCTTCTTTAACCTTTTCTTGTAAACAAATGTCTATATTTTCAAAATAACCTGAACGAGTAGAAAAGAAATAAGACAAATTATCAGATTTGAACTTATTACGCTCTTCTTTATCGACTCTCTCATGACAAAGACAAAATTGATTAAGCTCATCCAAATGAGGAGAGCTCTTCCACCACGACCGATATGCCCTATCATAAGTCGTCAATGGACTATTCATAATTCTATAAACACACCTATTGTAATTTTCACCAGGTGAATCGATAGGAGTCTTAAGCACTTTGGAATGTGCCAATGTCAGTGAGAAAAAAAAGAGAAAAATCATCCCTAAATGGCCCATGAGTATCTCCCATTTAAAAGAGGTATTGGCCAAATGCCCTATCCAGTGGACATCCTAGTTACTCCTAATTATACACCATAGTTGGACAAAAACCCTCAACTTACTGTTTTTGTATAAAAGAGGCAAAAAATTTACCCATAGCTTGATGTAATTTCGCTATAATAGAAGTCTCATGAAATTAATTTCTAAACGACTTCTCCTTACTACCTTTATCGCTTTAGGTTTAAATTTTAACCTAAGTGCTAATGACGTTTTTCTGTCCCAGATATCCACAGACTACGTATCTAAGACTTATGACTTAATGGTAGTCATTAACGAAAAGAAACTCATTGGCGGCATCAAGACAAGAAATAATAAGAAAAACAAAATAAAAAATTATCCTGTTACTGTTTTGGATAGGCCTATAACACTCGTGAAAGCCGTGGGAGTTTCCCTCGTTTCTTTGAAATGTGAGAATTTTGCGACAAGCAGAGGCTGCGACATTATAATAGAGTATCCTTCAAACATTACAATTGGCAGTTTTAAGAAATTTAAGGCAAAGCTAGAGAAAAGAGAAACGAAGTGGGTTCTTACCCGAAATGGAAAAGCATTTACAAGGATGCACCTCATCTCTAGAAAGGTTCTTGGCCTGCTAATAGGCATTAAAAGAATTGAAGTTTCCTAGCTTTTAATTATATGCCCTGTTATTGAGGCACCTGTACTTATATTCAGCTACTTATTTACAAGCTATTTCCCTATAAAGTCAGAATTGCTCCGAACTCCTTAAATTGCTAGATTTAAGGAGCTATGAGAAAATCAAAAAACCCAACTGCCTACACCCCCCTTAAAAGTTATTTTCCTCGTTGTCTATTCAACGAGTTTCTCCATGACTCATGGGTTGAAGCTTTTGAAGATGGACAATTACTTTTTTCTAAGGACATAAGCTCAGTTATTAAGCGCAGTCCTATACAATATCTTAACGAGAATGAGTGCCATTACTTAATATTTGAAAGATTAAGAACGCTCCATCTTCACTATCGAGAGTTTAAAGCAGTTGAATCTAACGATGTTTTGAAGGTCATCCAGATTATTGATCACTGGGAAGTTAAGAATAATGAAAAACATGTAGAGCTCAAGTCACTTGCCCTTGCCCACTGTTACTTTCTTATGGCCATCAATGAAGAAAACCCTTTTAAAGCAAGAAAGTTTATTCTCCTTGCAAATACACTAACTGATGATCTGACAAGACACCCGTATCTTGAACTATTTAGATGCTTATGCTTTGTCAGTATGAATAATTGGGAGCAAGCGACAAAATCAATTCACACTTTAGCAAAGAATTACCCTAATCCCACTTTAATAGAACTTCTTATAAAGCTCTATGTAAAACTTGATATGCCAAGGGTTGCACAGTATTGGCAAAATAAAATTCACCCCCAAAACAAAGCGGCTTAGCTACTTCTTCTTTTCTTTTGGCTTATTTACTTCACTTTTAAGACCATTAATAAAAGTTTCATAACTCGGATCTTTTCGAAGCTTTGTCAGGTCGCTATCACCTGAAATATGGCCCCAGTCTTTGTAACCACCCATGATTGCCATTCTTAAATACTGTTTTGAAAGATTTAATTTCTGTTTCTTTGAATAACTACAAGCTAAGTTATAACAACCAACTGCCTCGTCAAGAAAACAAGCTTTTGTGTAGTTCTTATCGGCTTTAACCTCTAGACCATCTCTTTGAAAGAGAAAACCAAGATTAGAACAACTTGCTCCCGAGCCCATATCACAACCTTTTTGATACATTTCTTTGGCTTTTGAAGGTCTATTAAGTTCTTCTGAAAGGATTCCTAGATTAAGACAGGCTTCCTTATTTTCTGTCTCACAACCTTCCTCAAATTGAGAGAAGACAGCATCAAAGTCTTTCAGTCCATGCATAATGGAGACTGCTTCCTTTCTATATTTTTGGGCCATATCTGCTGAACCAAATCCTTTTTCTATTTCCCACATACTGAAGCAACCATAAGCATTCTTCGCTTCACATAATTTTAATATATGGCCTTTCCCTGCATCCTTATCACCAAACTCATATTCAACTCGACCAACCCAAACACAGGCCCTTGCATCCTTTAACTTACAACCTTTATTAAAGAGACTCATAACCAGTGGCTTGGTTTCACTTATCTTGCCATTTTTGAGAAGGTAGAGAGCAAGCTCAGAGCAACTCTCTCCATTTCCCTCCCCACACTCTTTTTGCCACTTCTTAGCTTCATTTGCCTTAAGGTCTAATTTGTCGACACTCTTAGCGTCAACATGAATTACTTTAGAGACAACATTATCTAAAGTGACCTTACTAATACCCTCTCCATGGATGAGGTCTTCAAGCTTTTTGGAAGTTGCGCTTAATTCCCAATTCACTTCTTTATACCATGAAGGAGGATTTAACTTTCCGGAGCCACCCTCAGCAGTGAAGACAACACCCTCTTCAGCAGTAAGCGGTATACCAGAGGATTTTTCTGCATGACGAGCTAGAACAACGCCACTTCTAACAGCAACTAAAGTTTGATTATCAGCCGTTGTATGAATAAAGAACTCAGTACCGCGAACGGCCATAGAAGCTGACTTCGTCTGTACTTCTAACTTATTCTTATCTTTATTCTTATTTATATAATTAACGAGAATATTTCCAAGACGCAAAAAGAAGTAGGTTTTCTCTTCATAATTATTCTCAGGGTCTTGCTTCTTTCCCTCAAGTTCCAACTCACTAACAGGACCCACTTTCATTCTTGAAGCATAGCCCTCACCAAATCCTAAAACTACTAAACCATCATTTCCTGTCTCAAGAAGATCTTTTCCCAAAAGAAAGTCTCCCTTAAAAACAGAACGAGTTTCCCCTTGCCGAGTCATCTTTACGCTACCTTTTTTCAAAATCACTTTATAGAGATCTGGTGCAGCAGTGACCAATTGAGATAAGAATAAGCCTATTATGATGGAGAGCTTCTTCATGGTAAGTCCTTAAAAATTTGTCCGTTTAATTACCTTTTTATTATAGGCCTGTGAAAGCAAAAGAGCGAAATTTAGAGGCTAAATAACTGAAATGATGAATATACTGCGACATAAAGATAGGGCTATTGACAATCATATATAAATATTATAATATGTATATATGAGTGATTTAGAAATACTCCAATCAAAATCAAAATCAGTGGCCGAGCTTCTCAAAGTCATGTCTCATCCAGGCAGACTCGTTTTATTATGTCTATTGGCCAAGGGAAAAAACAATGTTGGAAGCCTGGCCACTGAGAGCCAACTCTCTCAAAGCCAAACAAGCCAGTACTTAAAGCTGATGACCTCTCTTGATATTCTCACTGTGGAAAACCAAGGAAAAGAAAGAATTTATGAGGTGAAGAGCTCAGAGGTGCTTAGGCTTCTTAATTCGCTAAAAACTATATTTTGCCCAGAAGTTCTTTAAGGAGATTTTAATGACTATTGTAAATTTCACTCCCTGGCATTCCCTGATTGGAGGAATTCTCATTGGCCTGGCCTCTGGTCTTCTTCTTATTTTCAAGGGTCGAGTATTTGGTATTTCTGGAATAGCTGCGGGAATGCTTAATAGAAAGTCTGAGGGAAAGAATTGGCGCTTCGCTATCCTGGCGGGTCTGCTATGTGGTGGTTATCTTACTCACCTACTGTTAAACAGCCCTAGAATTGTTAACTCTGTTGGGAATTATCAATTAATCATTGCCGGAATTTTTGTTGGTTTTGGCACCAGACTTGGAAGCGGCTGCACATCAGGTCATGGTGTATGCGGCCTCTCAAGACTCTCCTTTAGATCCCTCGTGGCGACACTCACCTTTATGGGCTTTGGGGTTTTAACAATGGCGCTTGAAAATATTTTTTAAATCTTTTTTTTGGAGTCCGAAATGAGTTTACTTAGATACTTCTTAATTTCCTTATTATTTGGTGCAGGCCTTGAGATTTCCGGTATGACAAATCCAGAAAAAGTACGAGGCTTCTTAGACATTTTTGGAAATTGGGACCCTTCCCTTGCTTTTGTTATGATGGGTGCTATTGGCATCAATTTCTTTTTCACAAAGTTTGCTTCTAAAAAAGAAAGACCAACTTTTGAGTCTCAATTTCAATTGCCTTCTAGGAAAGATATAACAGCACCACTAGTCATTGGTTCGGCATTATTTGGAATTGGCTGGTCGTTAGGAGGTTTTTGCCCTGGACCTGCCATCGTATCCCTCTACAGGGGTCAGGAGGGTGTCTTTATATTTGTGGCCGCCATGACCGTAGGTATGCTTGCTTATAGTCTTTATGAGAATTTAACAACGCAGTAATTCTTCTTTCCCTTACGAATAACAAGTGCGCTTTCACTAGCAAGATGCTCCGGAAGAACAATAAACTCTTCATCCGAAACAGTTCCATTGTTAATATAAACGCCTTTTTGACCAACAGAGCGCCTTGCCTCGCCCTTAGACTTAAATAGCGGTGTAAGTGCCAGTAAGTCTAGAACAGGAAGCCCACTTTTTAAATCATCCAAAGAGGTATCAACACTAGGGACATCTTCAAAAATACTTTCAACTTCAGCATCTGTTACGTTTTCAATCTTTCCACCAAAGAAGAAACTTGTCGCTCTTTGAGCTGACTCAAGACCCTCTTCACCGTGAACCATATTAACGACAGTTTCAGCGAGAGCAATTTGAGCCGCCCTCTTATGAGGTTCGTCTGTGACAGAGTTTTCGAAATCTTCAATCTCTTGCCTTGTAAAAAAAGTATAGAACTTTAAATATTGAATAACGCTCTTATCATCACTATTGAGAAGATATTGATACATTGCATAGGGTGAAGTCATGGACTCATCGAGAAAAATCGTCTTTCCGCCTTCTGACTTGCCAAATTTCTTTCCATTGGCATCAGTAACAAGAGGAGTAACAATTCCATAGACTGATTTACCATGAAGCTTTCTGGTGAGATCAATGCCTGCAGTAATATTACCCCATTGATCACTTCCTCCCATTTGCAAACTTACGTCATGTTCTTTTGCGAGAAAGGAAAAATCATAAGCCTGAATCATCTGGTAGCTAAACTCAGTATAACTAATACCAGCTTCACTGCTTAAGCGGGACTTAACAGAGTCTTTAGCTAGCATCTCTGACAGGCGAAACCTTTTTCCTACATCTCTTAAGAAGCCAAGAAAAGAAAACTTACCCATCCAGTCAATATTGTTAACAAGCACAGCTTTATTTTCCCCTTCAAAGGAGAGGAAGCGACTAAGTTGAACCTTAACAGAGGTCACATTAGTTTCAAGTGTTTCTGTGTCAAGGAGATTCCTCTCGTCATTCTTACCAGAGGGATCACCAATCATTCCCGTGGCACCACCAACAAGAATATAAGGCTGATGGCCCTGTTTTTGTAACCTCATCATGGTGACAACACCGAGAAAGTTTCCAATTTGGATAGACTTGGCGGTTGGATCAAAGCCAACATAGTATTTTAGTTTTCCACTATCAAGCTTTTCAAAAACCTCCTCATGAGAGGAGTTGTCGATAAGGCCACGCCATTTAAGTTCTTCTGATAATTTCATTTATACTTCTTTTTTAATTTAATTCCAGTGGTAATTGGCGATGGTAAAAGTCACCCCACCAGATTCTAGCTTTGCTAAGCCTAAAACTGGAAAAGGACCAATCCATAAGACTTCTCCAAGAGCCTCAAGACTACCCAGTGGAAGTGAAAACTTTTCTTCAATAAGATGAGCATTACTTCCCTGTAACTTACAAGTTAGAGTCTTTCCAACTGGTAGATTGAGATACTCATGGACACCCCCAAAATCAGCACACATGGCAACCATAAGTCCGGCCACTTCAGGTGTAATAACTTCATCTGATGCGATATAGGCACTCTCGCTATTAATCACGGAGCCATTGAGAGTTGTTTCCGTATTTTGAAGCATAGAGGAGCCATTAAAAGAAACATATGAACCTTTTAGGCTAGAGTTCATACCCTGAATGGAGCCCTCCAAAATAATCCAATCACCAACTCTCTGACTTGACGCATAAGTTGAGAGGGAAAAGGAGATTAAAATAGTCATTATAAAAGCGGATATTGTGAGATTCATGCATTCCTCCTTAAATCATTTTTGCTGCTATTGTCTAAGGCCGGACTTAAAATGTAAACATCGAAGTCTTCCTTAACGCATAGAAGAAAAGTCTAGGATAGTGGCAACTATCAGGTGCTATAGTTTGAACATGAACAAAGACCCCAAAAATATTGCAATAATTGGTGGTGGCTATGGAGGCTTGGCAGCAGGAGCTCTCCTCAGTAAATTTGGCCACAAAGTCACACTCTATGAG
>Ga0136600_1001025_pt1 | contig 13668 bp, 13 predicted proteins | sample AntRauMFilla2698_FD_104634 | JGI IMG/M metagenome (GOLD analysis project Ga0136600, IMG submission 104634) | Saline lake microbial communities from Rauer Islands, Antarctica - Metagenome Filla 2 #698 | ecosystem: Environmental > Aquatic > Non-marine Saline and Alkaline > Saline | place...
TAGGATCAAAAATATTTTTAGCTTTTTTTACGTTTAAAATACTTTGAACGGGTATAGATATACCACCCAAATCAACAAAAAGACCAAGTGATCTGTTCTTAAATTCGTTTATCATTTCCACCTCGAAAGTTTATGAAAACAAATTAGACGCAATTTAAAATTATGTCAATAAACTAATCTTTTGTCTTCCGCGCCTCGTCCACCAGCATGATAGGAATGCCGTCACGGATTGGATAAGCGAGGCTGGCTTGTTCGGAGATTAATTCCTGCGCCTTGCTGTCATAGGAAAGCGGCCCCTTTGTCAAAGGGCAGACGAGAATTTCGAGTAATTTCGGATCGGCTTTCATGAATTTCTTTTAGGCCGCGGCGGCGCAAAAATCAATGTGTTTTGCCCGATGAACCTTCACTAGCGGTTTTGCATTTAAGGTTCATCTCAAGCATTTGCAAGAATAAATCCGCGCGCTTGTGGCAATCACACGCCTCTAACAAAGCCTGTTTTTCCTTGCTATCAAAGGGGCAAATCATCGATAGAGCGGTAATCAGCTTTTGATCCGAGGATTGATCAATGCGCGACCAATCACAGCTAAGCCCCTCCATCGCGAAGTAATCCTTCAGCATGGCGCTTAATTTATCACGGTCCAGATCAAGGCAGCCTTGGGAGACAACATCGCCGGAAAAATCATCCCACTGGGCGCGGATTTGGCGGTAAAGCGTTGTGGCGCTTATTTCCTCGGCAACGCGAAAACGGCTGATCCCCGACAACGTAATATGATAGCGGCCATCGGCGGTTTCACTGTAATCGATAATTTTCCCCGCGCAGCCCAGCGCTGATAAAGCGGGCTTATCCGCATCATCCTTGGGCTGGATCATGCCGATCATTTTATGCGAGGCCAGCGCATCATCAATCATTTGAATATAGCGCGGCTCGAAAATATTTAAGGGGAGCTGGCCGTGGGGCAGTAGTAAAACAGAGCCGAGCGGGAAGACCGGAATACTGCCGGGTAATTCATCAAATTTGGGGGCGAACGGGTTTTGGGTCATGACTTTCAGATAGGCTTCTCGCCCGAAAGAACAAGGCTTTACGAAAATAAAATCGAAGATAAACGGCGCCGGGCACTCATGGTCAGCGGGTCGCTATGGCCAAGCGCCTCGAAAAACTTCAAAAGCTGGCTGCGGGCGGCTTGTTCGTTCCATTCTGGCGCCGCGCCGATAATATGCATCAAGTGATCGACGGCGTCTTCGCGGGCGCCCTCTTGCCCGCCCGCTGCGAACAAGGCCACCGCCAAATCATAGCGCGCCTGATGATCGTCTGCATTTTTATCGACCGCCGCCTGCAAATCGGCATAATCGCCGCCTACGGGCGCGCCTTGCGCCAGTTCAAGCGCCGTCTTCGCCTCGGTCAGCGCGGATTGTTTAGCGATTTCATCGGGCGCATTTTCAATCATCATCGCCGCCTGATCCAGCGCGCCGCCGGCAATCAGGCTGCGTATAATGCCCGCATAAGCAGCCGCATTTAACTGATCTTGCTGCAAAATCTGCGTATATAAATCCTGCGCGGTTTCCAGATCACCACCGGAAAGCGCCTGCGCCGCCGTTTGCAGCGTTTCGGGAATATCCAGCGCATCGGGCTTTGCCCCGCGCGCCGCGCTAATCAGCTTGGTGATAAATTCCTTAAGCTGCCCTTCGGAAATTGCGCCTTGAAACCCGTCAACAGGGCGCCCGCCGAAAAATCCATAGACAGTCGGCACGGATTGAATTTGCAGCGCCGCGGCAAGCTGCTGGTTTTCATCCAGGTTAATCTTGGCCAGCAACACTTCCCCGCCAGCCGCGCGCACGGCCGCCTCCAGCATAGGGGTCAGCGTTTTGCACGGCACGCATGTTGGCGACCAGAAATCGGCAATGACGGGCATATCCTTCGAAGCCTTCATAACGCGGTCTTCGAAATCCGCAACGCCGCAATCAAAAATAATCTCTTGGGCGGGCGCGTTTTGGGGTGTTTGGGTCGGGTCTAAATTAATCATGCCCTATCATATAAGGCATCGTCTTTAGGAATCCAACTTTAAAATAAGCGGTTTATGACCGGTATGAGCCAGAAATACGAGCAAATCCGGCGGGCTAATCCCGATCGTCATGGCATTATCCAGCGGGTGATAATTCAGCGTTTCGCCCTGCATCATGGCCGCATCCAGCACGATTTGCACGTGGTGATCAGGATCATTAAGCGCCGTGAAAGGACAAACAGAGCCCGGGCGAATACCCAAAAATTGCCACAGCCTGTCCGCCGAACCAAAAGACAGCCGCCCGCTACCGATTTTTCCGGGCAGCGCCTTTAAATCCACCGCCGTTTCATTGGCCGCAACGATAAGAAAATTATTTTTCTTTTTATCGCGCAAATATAAATTGCGGCAGTGCGTTCCGGGGATATCGGCGTTTATGTGGCTGCTCTCCTCCACCGTAAAAACCGGCGCGTGTTTGTGCAGTGAAAAATCAATATCAAGTTGATTTAAAAGAGAAAAAAGATCTTCCGGCGTTGTTGGCAATGGCTCTAAATCGGGCATATCGGCGATAACATATCACGAATATGGCTGGGGATAAATTAGTTCGAATTTTAGCGGTTTATAAGGGTTTCTTAATGTTTGTTCCGTAAAATGGAACAATAATAAGCGCAAAAAGCGCATGAGCGAATAATACGTGTAGAACAGGGGCAAACCACAATGAGCGATACAGATTTAGCTCAGCTTTACAAACAGCAATTGGAAAAATTAGGCGAAAGCGCATATAACGACGCTAAGCTTGCGTCCATAGCTGGTGGTTTTCCACCCTTAGACGGCGCAATCGCAAATCCGCTTGCACTTCAGAAAACTTTAGAATCAAGCCCAAAATTGCAAACGCCTATGACATATGCGGCGAAAGTTCTGCAAAAGAAAGGATATGATGTAGATTCTTCAACTCAAGCTCTGGAATCAAATAATGAAAATATCCCAACGGTGGGGATATAAAAATGAATCTTGAATTTGGAGTATTAAATGACGGACGCATTACATTGGTTTGTGACTCTCCCTTACCAGAAATTGTAAAACGCGTTGAGTTTTATAGAGATCAAAAACTCTTTATGCTTGTCTACGACAAAGACGAAAAAAGCGCGTGTGAAGACGATAATTTAATGGAATGTGAAATTCCTGAACGTTTACTGGGGCCTATTGAAAAAAACCCCAGCGTTGCGATTTTTACGATATTTCCAGACTTAAAGCCATTGGTCTATGATGTCCCGCTCATCAAAGTTCACAATTAATCCGCTTATTTCCCCTTGATTTACAAAAAATTTTAGCTATAGTCTGGCTCATCTAACCCGATTGCGAGTGTAGCTCAGGGGTAGAGCGAAACGTTGCCAACGTTTAGGTCGAGAGTTCGAATCTCTTCACTCGCTCCATTAGCTTTTCTTATGAGTGTAACGAATTAGAAATGCTTATGCCCTCCGAAGCCCAAAACAATTGGTGCGAAGGAGGGCTTCGTGTTTCTGCCTTGAAATTTAATACAGGCCGCCTGTGCCTGTACGTGCCTCGAAGCCCGACTGGGATTCGGGAATATAGGCATTGCCATCGGGCGTTGTCACGGCCTGCCCGCCGCCTTGTAGGCCGTAAGAGCTGCCGCGCCCGTAATAAGGGTTGATGCCCGTCCCGTCGAGAATATACATTTGCTCCGTCGGCTCCGTGCCGATCAGGAAGGATTCCCAAATCACTTTATCATCACCCAAATCCGCGCGCGCGCCGGTGCGTGCATTGATTTGCACCTGCCGGATACCGGCGGGCGTTCTGAACGGAATAATCGGCTCGCCCTTTAACGCTTGAGCCATGAAATCCTTGAAAATCGGTACGGCCACAGATGAGCCCGTCTCACGCTTGCCCATCGAGCGCGGCTCGTCAAAGCCAACAAACACGCCGACAACAAGGTCAGGCGAAAAGCCGATAAACCATGTGTCTTTGGATTCGTTCGTCGTGCCGGTTTTTCCCGCAAGCGGGCGCCCAAGCGAGCGAATACGAACGCCCGTGCCGCGCTGCACGACACCTTCAAGGATGCTCACCATTTGATAGGCGGTGCGCGGATCGGCAATTTGCGCGCGCATATCGGGAACCACAGGCATGGTTTGCCCCCGCCAGCGCAATTTCGGCCCGCAATTCTCGCACGGGCGCGCATCATATTTGAAAACCGTGGAGCCGTTGCGGTCCTGAATACGGTCAATGAACGTCGGCGTAATGCGCTTGCCGCCATTCACCAAAACACCGTAAGCACTGGTCAGCTCCAGCAGCGTTGTCTCCCCCGCCCCCAGCGCATTGGCCAGCAACGGCGGCATATCCTCGTCAATGCCCAGCCTGGCGGCGTAATCGGATATGACATCCATGCCGACATAATCGGCAAGCCGCACGGTCATAAGGTTCTTGGATTTCTCCACGCCCACGCGAATGGGGGTCGGGCCGTAATATTCGCCGGAATAATTGGATGGCTTCCACACGCTGCCGGGACGGTCTTCAATCACAAAGGGCGCGTCCAAAACCAGTGTCGCGGGGGTAAAGCCTTTTTCCAGCGCCGCCAGATAGACAAACGGCTTGAACGCCGAGCCGGGCTGGCGCTGCGCCTGCACCGCGCGGTTAAACTCGCTGCCGCCATATTGATATTGCCACCCGCCCTGCATGGCCAAAACGCGCCCCGTATGGGGGTTGAGCGCAATTAATGCGCCGCTAACATCGGGCACCTGACGCAGCATATAAATCTGCTCATCACTATCCGGCTTATCTTCGGCGGGTACAGGCTCGACCATAATCACGTGGCCTTTTTCCAAAACCTGCGACACACGCGCAATTTCCGGCCCCAGCGCATAGCCCTCATCCATATATTGGCGCGCCCATTTCACGCCGGATAAGGTCATTAAATCCTGCGATCCGTCTTTAAAACCGATGCGCGCCTGCTCCGCGCTGCTATCGAGCACCACCGCCAGCCTCCAGCTTTCGAGCATGCCGCGCTGAACCGGGATCGCATTGAGCCCTTCTTGCCAGCTCTCCATGGCCCTGAGCGTGGCCACAGGCCCGCGATAGCCATGGCGCTTATCATAGGCCATAAGGCCGCCGCGCAGGGTTTCGCGGGCAATATCCTGCAGCGCGGGATCAACGGATGTTCTTACCACCAGCCCGCTTTGGTATAAATCATCCTCGCCATAAACTTTGGCCAGCTCGCGGCGCACTTGCTCGGCGAAATATGGTGCTTCTGCGATATAATCATTACCGCGCGGGGTCATTTCCAATGGCTGGATTTTGGCCAGCTCGGCCTGCGCCGCAGCGATATAGCCATCCTCGGCCATGCGGTCAATCGCCCAGTTACGCCGCGCCACCGCCGCATCATGCTTGCGCACAGGATGATAATTATTGGGCGCTTTGGGCAGCGCGGCCAAAAACGCCGCCTCGTCAATGGTAAGCTCGGCCAGTGATTTGTTGAAATAATAAAGCGCCGCCGCGCCCACGCCATAAGTGCCGCCGCCAAGGAAAATTTCATTGAGGTAAAGCTCCAGCAAACGATCCTTGCTCATCGCTTTTTCCATGCGGTAGGCGAGAATGGCTTCCTTCACCTTGCGCTCATAGGACACCTCGTTGGTGAGCAGGAAATTCTTGGCGACTTGCTGGGTAATGGTCGAGGCTCCGCGCGGACGGCGGCCCGTTCCCAAATTTTTTACATTGCTGAGCATTGCTCCGGCAATGGCGCGGTAATCCACGCCCGGATGAGTGTAGAAATTCTGATCCTCTGCGGCGATAAAGGCCTGCTTTACGCGCGGCGGGATATTTTCAATCGGGATATAAACGCGCTTTTGCTGGGCAAATTCGGCGAGCAACCGCCCATCCCCCGCATAAAGCCGCGTCACCACAGGGGGCTCATAATCTTTAAGCTGCTTATATTCAGGAAGATCTTTGCCGAAATAGCTGATGAGCGCAACAAAGCCCAAACCACCGGCAATCAGGCCGATAAAACCAAGCGAGAAAAGTCCTAAAAATCCGTACCAAATGTAGCGCATACGGATTTATGCCAGAGAAATGAGTCAGGTTAAAGGCGAATTTTACTTCACATGCCCTGCGTGTTTGGTGATCGGGCCATCGGCCTTGCCGTGTATAAACTGATCGACATAGGCATTGCCCGAATTATCCAGATCATCGACGGGGCCGTGCCAGATAATGCCCCCGTCATGGATGAGCGCCACTTCGTCGGCAATCTTGCGCACACTGCCCATATCATGGGTGATCGATAGCGCCGTCGCGCCAAGCTCATGCACGCATTTCACAATCAGCTCGTTAATCACATCGGCCATAATCGGGTCAAGGCCGGTTGTGGGTTCATCAAAGAAAATAATCTCCGGCTTTGTGGCAATGGCGCGCGCCAGACTGACGCGTTTTTGCATACCGCCGGACAGCTCGGCCGGATATAATTCCGCCACCTCGGCGCGCAAGCCCACCGCCTCGATTTTCTCGATGGCAATATCGCGCGCATCATTGCGGTTCATGCCCCGCCCCTGTACCAGACCAAAGGCGACATTCTCCCATATTTTCAGGGAGTCAAACAGCGCGCCGCCCTGGAACAACATGCCGAATTTGCGCATCATTTGATCGCGCTCTCGCGGGTTCATTTTGGTGGTTTCCTGCCCGTCCACTTTGATCGAACCGCTATCCGCATTCATCAGACCCAAGATGCATTTCAGCATCACGGATTTCCCCGTACCCGAGCCACCAATCACCACGACGGATTTCCCCTCGGGCACCACCAAATCCACGCCGGTGAGAACATGTTTAGGCCCGAAGGATTTATTCACGCCCGATAATTCGATTTTGGCTGATGGTTTATCGCTCATGAAAAGAATACCTGCGTCAGGACATAGTTGAAAATCAGGATCAGGATAGAGGATGACACAACCGCATTTGTTGTTGCCGCGCCCACGCCCTGCGCGCCGCGCGCCGAATTAAAACCGTGATAACACCCCATCAGCGCCACAATAAACCCGAACACGCCCGCCTTGATAAGGCCGGAGACAATATCCATCGTCTCTAAAATATCCCATGTCTGGGAAAGATAGCTGACCGGGCTAAAGCCCAAATCATAAATGGCCACAACATAGCCGCCAAACACGCCAATAATATCGCCAATAAATACCAAAATCGGCAGCATCAGCGTCCCCGCAATGACGCGCGGGGCAATCAGATATTTAAACGGGTTCACCGATAATGTCGTCAGCGCATCAATCTGCTCGGTTACGCGCATCGTACCGATCTCGGCGGCAATCGCCGCGCCCACGCGGCCGGCCACCATTAGCCCCGCCAGCACCGGTGCCAGCTCTCGCGTTACAGACAGCACCACAACACCGGCAATCGCGCTTTCGGCATTAAACCGCGCAAAACCGGTATAGCTTTGCAGCGCCAGCACCATGCCGGTAAACAGCGCGGTCAGCCCCACAACAGGCAATGAGTAATAACCGATATCAATAATTTGCCGCATAAGCTGCGCGGGGAAATATGGCGGCACGATGATATGCAATAGCGAGCGCCCAATAAAAGAACTGAGCCGCCCCACAGCCGCCAAAAACCCCAAGACCGCGCCGCCAATGCCTTCGCATATATCAAGCGGCAGCGCGAGCAGGCCGGATTTGTTATTATTAGAAGCTGATAAATCTGTCATTGAATAAATCTGTTATTAATAAGCGGTTTTCTTTATCCTTTAAAAAGACTAGTCAAATCAATCCGTAACGTCCAGAGGCAAATGAGCCAGAGCATAATTGACCCCACAGATCTTACGCAGATGCAGGAGCGCGATAATATCCGCATTCATCTGGCCTATGCGTATGATGCGCCGCCCAATATCTTTGGGCAAATATACCGTGAGGGCGCCGGATTATGGCTGCATGAGGATATGGCGGCAATCGTTGAGCGCGCGGCACAGCACGCGGGGCAAGCAGGATTTGGCTTGCTGCTTTATGATGGGCTACGCACAATTGAGGCACAAGCCGCCATGCAAAAAAGCCCGGTCGTGCAGGCCAATCCGCATTGGTTGGAAGACTCGCGCGAAACCGGGGGGCGATTGCTTTCCCCGCCCGGCGCAGGGGCGCATCCGCGCGGTATGGCGATTGATTTAACATTAACCGATCATGATGGCGCGCCGCTGGATATGGGCACGGAATTTGACTTTTTAGCCGCCGATAGCTGCGCCGCCTATAATCCCGCCCACCGCGAACATCCGGATTTGAGCGAATCCGTGCGCACTAATCGTGCCGCGCTCAATAGCTTTATGATACGCGCCGCATCGGATTTAAGCATGAGATTATTATTACTGCCGCAGGAATGGTGGGATTTTCGCTTTGCTCCTGAAATTTACGAGCAATATGCCCCGCTTAGCGATGACGCCCTGCCGCCCGCCGTGAAAATGGCCGTTAATACCCGCCCATAACGCCCTAAATCCCTCATAAATATAAATAATCGCCTTATTTTTAAAATATGGAAACATATTAACCGTTTTTTAAACCTATCCCCGTAATATCGGGGGGAATAAAGAAAAAAGGCCGCTCAAGGCCTGTGAAAAAACAAAACAAAAAATAAGAGTTAGAGGGTAGTAACATGGCAACCACAGTAACGCGCGATTCTGAAAATTCTAGGATTTTTAATATTTCAGATGAAGAAACGGGCTTATCAGTTCGTTTCGAATATTACGTCCATAATGAAAACTTCCCTTTAAGTGGCGGCGGCTGGGAGCAGGGCTTTAACCGCCTACAGTTCTTTGAAGGCGAGAGGAAAATGACCGATTTAGAGAGCTCTGCGCATCTGGATTTAATTCGCGAGAATGCCGCTGCTATTCAGGCAGAAATGTTACCATTACTAAGCCAACGTATTCAACTTGCTAACGGTGTTGAAGATGATGTTGTTACTGGAAATGGGAACCTGTTTGCTCAAGGTGACCTAAGTGAAATCCGCGAAGAATTTGTAGAGCGCCTGTCCACAAGCTCAACTGCACAAAATATTATTAACGCACTGGCCATTCCAGCTTTTTATGATGCGGTTGATCAGCTTGAAACACTAGGCGTTGATAGAACAGTAACCACAAGCGTAGACTCGGAAGAGTGGGGTGTTGATTCTGTATCACGAACAGTCACAGATATTAATGCCAATAATATTTCGCCCGAAGATAAGAGTCGGTTTTTAGATAATTTCCGTGATCGTGACATAGCCGCGGCCACAGCTATTCTGAATAGCGCAGATATTAATTTAACTGCTGATGAGCCAACTGCGCCGACACCAAGCGAAACGGAAGTTGATGCCGCCGCGCCAGCAACGGATGCGGCCGAAGCGGCTGCGGATGCAGCAGCGGCACGGGCCGCACAAGCTGCTGTAATGGGTATGAGGCAATCAGAAACGCCAGAAGACGAAGCAGCGGCGGATTCGGGAGAAAATGTAGGTGAGCCAGAGCCAAACGCAAATACGACGGCAGCAGAGCCACAGCGAGAGCCCGAGCCAGACGCGCCAGAATCCGAGCCAGAATCCGAGCCAGTAGAAACACAAACGCCGGAGATCATCACCTTAGCGCAAAGCGAAACAGCCGAGCTACAAAGCCTGCTTCTTGTCTTGGGGTATTCAGGTGTTGGCCCGATTGATGACATTGAAGGAGACATGACGCGTGATGCTGCGAGCGCTTTTGCCGTCATGGTTAATAATTTTACCGAAACGGACATTGATATCCCCAATGATGCGTCGACAGAGGAAATTCACGCTATCATGGTTGATTTGATGAATAATGATAGTGAGTTTCGCGATACCCTTATAGAGCGCGCGCAAAACGAAGTTTCTCAAGGCCGCATTGGCGCAGACCCTAATATGGTGCGCGCCATTCAGGCAATGGTTGGCATTGGCGACCGCGAAGATATCGCCATTGACGGTATATTAGGCACACAAACATTAAATGCTTTGCAGCAATTTGCGAGTGAGGCTATTGCGCCAGCAGAAGAAGCTGCGTATGCAACTCCTGCTGCGCATCAACAAGGCGAACCCGCCCAACCAGCACGCTCAGCGACGCAATCAGGGATTGTCGTGGATCCGGCGCTTATTGAAGCCATTCGCACAGAAATTGAAGAGAATGTGCGTACTCACCGAGTAGGGCGTGACGATCGTATTATTGTTCCCTCTCATGTCAGCGTTGATGGCGTTCGCTATGAAGTGCCAGATGATTATGACATTGAACAAGAGCGCAATGGCGACTTTACTGTGACATGGCAAGGTAGTGATTTTAGAGAAGATGTTAGCGTACAAATTGGTGGTCGCACACCAAGCCCTGCGGCGCCGCAGAGTGAAATTGTAGCGAATAGAGCGGAACTACCGGATCCAAACCTTGTTCAGATTGAATTTGCTGATGGTTCTATTCTCTCTGTTAGCCGTGATGATCTTTTGGACACATTGGATCAAATGGATTATGGACGCTATCTTCGAATTCATTTTGAAGATGTGCGAGGCGATGACCGCGAAGATCTTGCTAATTTATCAGACAGCCTGAAGGAAATGATTCGCAATGGTGAAGGTGGCGCTCTCTCAGACGAGTTTAATAGAGGTAATCATGCCGCAGGCACAAAGGCAGAAATAAATACTGGGAATGGCGAAACTTACGTTATTGACCAGAACCTTGCAGATGCCATTCGCAGAGGCTTGAATATTCGCGGTCACGAATTCGAGGTTGAGCCTGCTGCTCCTGCTGGAATGAGCGCTTAAACCTAATACTCATCCCCGCCAGCGCCATTATAGGCGCTGTGGTGGGGGTCAAGGTCGGAGAAGCGCGTGAAGTTCGGATCAAAATGCATCCGCACTGTGCCGATCGGCCCGTGACGTTGCTTGGCAATGATACATTCCCCGATATTATGCGCGCGCTCCATGCTTTCCTGCCATTGCATATGTTTCTCTGTGCCCGGCTCGGGCTCGGTGCGTGACAGGTAATATTCCTCGCGATAGACAAACATCACCACATCAGAATCCTGCTCGATCGAACCTGATTCCCGCAAGTCCGAAAGCTGCGGGCGTTTATCTTCGCGCTGCTCGACCGCACGTGATAACTGCGAGAGGGCCAGCACCGGAATTTCCAGCTCCTTCGCGATAGCCTTCAGCCCCCGCGTGATCTCGGAGATTTCCAGCACGCGGTTGCCTTCGGATTGGCGCGAGCCCGTCCCTTGGAGTAATTGCAAATAATCGATCACCAGCATATCAAGGCCGTGCTGGCGTTTCAGGCGCCTTGCCCGCGTCCGCACAGCGCCAATGGAAAGCGAGGGTGTATCATCAATATAAAGCGGCACCTGGCTCATGCGCTGGCTGGCCGCAACGAAGGCCTGAAAATCTTCCTGCTTGATCGCGCCACGCCTGATAGAATCGCCCGAAACGCCCGATTGCTCGGCCAAAATCCGGCCCGCAAGCTGATCGGCGGCCATCTCGAGGGAGAAAAACGCAACGCGCCCGCCTTCTTTGCCGCCGGTTTCCGCATATTTCAGCGCCGCATTAAAGGATATATTCACGGCCAGCGCGGTCTTCCCCATAGAGGGCCGCCCCGCCAAAATCAGCAAATCGGAATTTTGCAACCCGCCCAATTTCTTATTCATATCGGTCAAGCCTGTGTCCACACCTGTGACATTGCCATCGGCCTGATAGGCTTTTTCCGCGTGTTCAATGGCGGTTAAAACAGAATCGCGCAGCGTGATAAACCCGCCCTTAATTTCACCGCTTTCGGCCAGCGTAAAGAGCTTTGATTCGGCCATCTCGATAGTTTTTTGCGCGTCGCGCTCCAATGTTTGCTCATAGGCGTCATTGACGACATCCTCGCCCAGAACGATGAGCTGGCGGCGCAAATGCAAATCATAAATGGTGCGGCCATAATCCTCGGTATTCATCACCGAAATGACATTGGCGGCCAAATCGGCCAGATAACCCGCGCCGCCAACATCGGCCAGCCCTTCATCTTTTTCGAAATAACCCTTGAGCGTCACCGGCGACGCGTTTTGCCCGCGCTCGATCATGGTGAGAATGGCGCTATAAATCCGCTCATGGGCGGGGGCAAAGAAATGCTCGGCCTTGAGGAAATCGCCGATACGCTCGACGCCGCGATTATCAACGAGCAGCGCGCCCAGCAACCCCTGCTCGGCTTCTAAATTATGCGGAAGGGTGCGATAGCCCGGTTTTTGGGTATCGTTATCATTGGGCGCGGTGCCGGCGGCGCTGCGTAAAAGAGTATCCTGAGCCATGGGCTAGATGTAACCACACACGGGGCGCGCGATTCCAGCTTTATCGCGCATAAGCCTGTGAATAGCGGGCATAAAAAAACCCGCACGCATGTAAATGCAGGCGGGTTTTTAAAATTATCGGGAATGCACCGCTTATGCGTCTTTTTCGGCCTCATCGTTTGAAGCAGAATCTTCGCTGGCCGCGTCATCAGATGCCTCGGCAACCTCGGCTTCGGCATCGGCTTTCGCCGCGTCCTTCTCGGCTTTTGCGGCCGCTTTGGCTTCAGATTTCGTGGCTTCCTCGGCAGCTTTTTCGGCGTCTTGAACCTGACGCGTTTTCTCGGCTTCCAAAGCGCCCTCTTCCAGCACACCGCTAAGCTGCTCATCCATAGCCTCTTCGGCTTCTTCTGCGGCTTCGGCGACAACTTCCTCAAGAATTTCACCTTCATCGGCAATCACGGCTTCGCCGGTCGCAGCCTGAATTTCGGCTTCTTCTTGTGAGCGGGCAATATTCACTGTCAAATTTACTTTCACCTCGGGGTGAAGAATAACGTCAACATTGAACAGGCCGATCATTTTGAAGTTCTGGTTCAAATCAATCATGGAGCGGGCAATATCCAGACCTGATTGCTCGGCCAGTTGTTCGGCAATATCGCGCGTGGCGACCGAGCCGTATAGCTGACCGCTTTCCGATGCTTGACGGATCAAAGGAATTTTGATTCCTTCGATTTTCTTGGCCAGCTTCTCGGCTTCGCTACGCTTCTTGTCATTCTCGGCTTCCAAACTCTTACGCTGGGCTTCGAAATAAGCGATATTTTCTTTGCTGGCACGCAGCGCTTTACGCGTGGGCAGCAGGCAATTACGCGCATAGCCGGGCTTCACGGACACAACATCGCCCATTTGACCCAGTTTTTCGATACGCTCTAACAAAATGACTTGTACTGCAGACATTTCTTTTTCCTTTCTGAATTCCGGGCGCTCTAGCGATTGCCGCGTGAATATTGTGGAGCATCATGATCTTGGCGAACATAAGGCATCAAAGCCATGAAACGGGCGTGCTTGATCGCTTTGGCCAACTCGCGCTGTTTCTTTTGGGAAACGGCGGTGATGCGGCTGGGCACAATCTTGCCACGCTCGGAAATATAACGGCTCAACGTTTTTGTATCTTTCCAGTCAATCGCCGGCGCGTTCTCGCCTGTAAAAGGGCAAGTTTTTTTACGACGGAAAAATGGTTTTTTCACTGTTGGTGCATCTGCGGCTGACATTATGCGGCCTCCTTCTTGTCTTTATTATCATCACGATTTGAACGCGTATCGTCATCATCGCGGCCACCTTTGTCCATAACAACGGACGGGCCTTCGGATAATTCTTCTTCGCGGATCGTCAGGTAACGCACAACA
>Ga0136600_1001027_pt1 | contig 13663 bp, 13 predicted proteins | sample AntRauMFilla2698_FD_104634 | JGI IMG/M metagenome (GOLD analysis project Ga0136600, IMG submission 104634) | Saline lake microbial communities from Rauer Islands, Antarctica - Metagenome Filla 2 #698 | ecosystem: Environmental > Aquatic > Non-marine Saline and Alkaline > Saline | place...
GGAACCCGCGACCTGTACTTGGTCGACGTGGCGATCTATGTGTGCCAGACGCAGTACCCCGTGCTCTCCTGGTACGAGGATCGGGTGGCCGGCATCGAGGCACCCTGGGCGTACTCCTACGTCGTCGGGGTGCAGGTGCCGTGCCTGCTCGCCGCGGGCTACCGGGTTCCCGCTGTTCCCGAGCGCGCGGCGTTCCTCGAGTCCTGGCGGGGCGACGACGGCTGGAACGCTTTCGCGCTCATCGCGGCTGACCCGATCCAGGAGCAGCGTGCTCGCGCGCAGTGCGCGCCTCCCGAAGTGCTGCTGGAGTCAGGCACGTGACCGCGTCGCTGCGGGGGGTCGGGATGCTCGCTCTCGGCCTGAGCGTCCTTGTCACGGGCTGCACGGCCGCGCCCGCTCCTGCGGTGACGCTCGAGGATGTCGCGCGCGAGCGAGTCGAACGGCTCGACGCCCGGGTCGAGGTGCTGCTCGAGAGCCACGCGGGCTATCTGCAGAGTCGCTGGCCCGACATCGTGTTGCCCAACCCTCCCCGCGAGGCGTGGCTGGAGCCCGGGCAGTGGCAGAACGTCTTCTCGCAGTGCGTGGAGCGCGCCACGCCCGAGGGAGCCGACTCTCGAGCGCTCGACGTGGCGACGTACACGTGCGAGGCCAGGTTTCCGCCTCCCAGCCTCGCCGTGAATGAACCGGGTCCGCTCGAGAGGGAGTGGGTCAGTCAGTATTGGCGTTCGGTGCTGCCCTCGTGCCTCCGGCGCAGCGGGGTCATCGTGCCGCCGTTGCCGGAGGGCTCGCTCGCGATGGTCGCTGACGAGGCGGCTGCGGGCTGGGACCCGTACCGCGAGATTCGTGACGACGCAGTGCAGCTGGCGCGACTCACGGCGCTGTGCCCGCCGCCGTCGAGTGTTCTGTCGAGCGTCCCTCGCCAGCCCGTCGGGGCAGCCGCGCCGGGGGTCCCGTAGTGTCACGACCACGGGCAGTGCTGAGAGCCCCGCTCGGCGGGTGGGGCGCCATCCTCGTCTTCGCGGTGAGCATCATGACGATCGGCGCCGTGCCTCTCCTGCTCGAGGGGCTCCTGGTGGGTGCTGCGCGGCTGGCTGCTTTTCTGGGAGTTCTTGCCGCCTTTCTCGGTGTCGTTCTGGGCGTCACGATGGTGACGCTGCGCTGGCGCACGAGCCTTCGGTCGGATGGCGAGGCGCTCGTTCTGCGCGGCCCGTTCGGGGCAAGCGTCATCCCCTTCCACGACCGACTCTCAATCGGGCGCTGGCTCAATCACCGTCAGCGACCCGTGCTGTGGGTACTCGACGGTTCCCGACCGCTCACACCGGTGAGTGGCAGACTGGGCTCCGCACGCATCGAGGCCTTCGCCTCTCGCGTACACCTCGCCGTCGTCGATCTCGAGGGCCTTCCTCCCACGACCGACGACCTCGTGCACCCCGACTCGTCCCCACCAGAAAGCCCCCAGTGAGCTCCCCAGAATCAGCACACTCGACGATCGATGCCGACTCGGGCCTGCCGACCTCGCCGCTCGTGAACTGGCGTGATCTGGGTGGCATCCCGGTGGGCGACGGTGCCCTGCGCGACGGAATGCTGTGGCGCAGTGACGACGTGTCGACGATTCCGGAGCACGAGGCCGCTCGGCTCCACGATGCCGGGCTCGCCGACGTCCTCGACCTGCGATCACCCCATGAGACGCAGGTCGCCGGTCGCGGACCGTTGCGCCGCTACCCCGTCGAGTACCACCACTTGCCGCTCAGCGCGACGGCGGCGGCGCCGGGAATGAGCCCCGCCGCGGTCTCCTCCCTCACCCCCGAGGGTGTGGGTACCTGGTACGTGCAGATCGCAGAGCAGACGGCCCCTCAGCTCATCACCGGGCTTGAGGTCGCGGCGCGATCTAGGGGCGCAGCACTCTTCCACTGCGCTGCCGGCAAAGACCGCACGGGTGTCTTTGCGGCCGCGCTCTTGAGCGTGCTGGGCGCTGCCGATGACGCGATCATCGACGACTACGCGCGCACCGATGCGGTCATGCCCGACATCATGCGGCGCATCAGTCCCATGATGCAGGCCGTGGTGCGCGAGCATGATGCGCCCCGGCTGGATCCGGCCGCGGGAGGCGCACTGTTTGCGGCACCGGCCGAGACGATGGCCGTCATGCTGCGCGTCATGCGCCGCGAGCACGGCAGCATTGTCGACCTGCTTCGCGCTCGAGGTCTCGACAACGCCACGATCACGACGCTCCGCGAGCGCGTCGTTCACTAGGATCGCGCCGGTCAGGCTGATAGCCTGCTCTGCGGCGCAGTTCTGCGCCATCAATCGAATACCGCACGGAGCAGGCCGGCTCGAAGCTGGTCACCGGTGGTGATCTCCCGATTCAGGCGCGCTGCGCATCGAAACGGTGGATGTCTACTGTTGGCCAGAGCAGACCGGCGTCGATCGCGACACCGTCCCTTCCTGCCCGCTCCTGTTCTGCGCGTGCGCGCACCTCGCCATACGGGCGTCGTGCGCACAGACGCAAAGGAGAGAGACCTCGTGGAAGGTCCTGAAATCAAGTTCGCCGAAGCCGTGTTGGATAACGGCAAGTACGGCACCCGCACTGTCCGCTTTGAAACCGGCCGCCTCGCGCAGCTCGCGCAGGGTTCGGTCGCCGCCTACCTCGACGAGGAGACGATGCTGCTGAGCGCGACGAGCGCCGGCAAGCACCCTCGTGAGGGCTTCGACTTCTTCCCCCTCACGGTGGATGTCGAAGAGCGCTCGTACGCCGCCGGCAAGATCCCCGGCTCGTTCTTCCGTCGCGAGGGCCGCCCCTCGACCGACGCGATCCTCGTGTGCCGCCTCATCGACCGCCCGCTGCGCCCGACCTTCACCGAGGGTCTGCGCAACGAGGTGCAGATCGTGATCACGGTTATGAGCATTGCGCCCGACGAGTTCTACGACGCCCTCGCGATCAACGCCGCGAGTGCCTCGACGCAGATCTCGGGCCTGCCCTTCAGCGGTCCGATCGCGAGCGTGCGTCTTGCGCTCATGCCCGACAACAACGGTGGCGGGCAGTGGGTCGCGTTCCCCAAGCACAGCCAGCTGCAGGAGGCTGTCTTCGACATCATCGTCGCCGGTCGTGTGGTCACGAACGCCGATGGCTCCGACGACGTCGCGATCACCATGGTCGAGGCCGAAGCGACCGAGAACAGCTGGGAACTCATTCAGGGCGGTGCCGTGAAGCCGAGTGAGGCGATCGTGGCCGAGGGCCTCGAGGCATCCAAGCCGTTCATCATGCAGCTCGCGAAGGCTCAGACCGAGCTTGCCGCGCAGAGCGCCAAGGAGGTTCAGGACTACCCGGTCTTCCTGTCGCACAGCGACGAGCTGCTCGCGGCGGTCTCGGGTCTCGCGCACGACGACCTCGCGGCCGTCTACCGCATTGCAGACAAGACCGAGCGCCTCACCGCCGACGACGCGCTCAAGGCGCGCACGAAGGAGGCCATCGCGGCCAAGGTGGAGGCCGGCGAGTTGACCGAGCAGGACATGAAGGACTTCGGTGGCGCCTACAAGACGCTGTCGAAGAAGGTCATGCGCGCTCGCGTGCTCACCGAGGGAATCCGCATCGATGGCCGTGGCCTGAGCGACATCCGCGCGCTCGACGCCGAGGTGCAGGTCATCCCGCGCGTGCACGGTTCTGCGATCTTCCAGCGCGGCGAGACCCAGATCTTGGGCATCACGACGCTCAACATGCTCAAGCTCGAGCAGCAGATCGACTCGCTCGGTCCGGTCACGAGCAAGCGCTACATGCACCACTACAACTTCCCGCCCTACTCGACCGGTGAGACCGGCCGCGTGGGGTCGCCGAAGCGTCGCGAGATCGGGCACGGCTACCTCGCCGAGCGCGCCCTCGTGCCGGTGCTGCCCAGCCGCGAGGACTTCCCCTACGCGATCCGCCAGGTCTCTGAGGCGATGAGCTCGAACGGCTCGACGTCGATGGGCTCGGTGTGCGCCTCGACGATGTCGCTCCTCAACGCGGGTGTGCCGCTCAAGGCGCCCGTCGCGGGCATCGCCATGGGCCTCATCAGCGATGTGGTGGATGGCGAGCGCAAGTACTCGGCACTGACCGACATTCTGGGCGCTGAGGACTTCCTCGGCGACATGGACTTCAAGGTTGCCGGCACGCGCGAGTTCGTCACCGCGATCCAGCTCGACACCAAGCTCGACGGCATCCCGTCGTCGGTGCTGCAGTCGGCGCTGGGTCAGGCTCGGGATGCTCGCCTCGCGATCCTCGACGTCATGAACCAGGCCATCGACGCGCCGGACGAGATGGCGCCCACCGCGCCGCGCGTCATCAGCGTGCAGATCCCCTCCGACAAGATCGGTGAGCTCATCGGGCCCAAGGGCAAGACGATCAACTCGATTCAGGACGAGACCGGCGCGCAGATCTCGATCGAGGAGGACGGCACTGTCTATATCGGTGCCGTTGATGGCCCCTCGGCCGAGGCGGCGCGCTTGCGCGTCAACGCGATCGCGAACCCGATCAACCCCGAGGTGGGGGAGCAGTACCTGGGCACGGTCGTCAAGATCGCCCCCTTCGGTGCGTTCGTCTCTCTCATGCCGGGCAAGGACGGCCTGCTGCACATCAGCGAGGTGCGCAAGCTCGCCGGGGGCAAGCGCGTCGAGAACGTCGAAGACGTGCTCGCGGTGGGTCAGAAGATCCTCGTCGAGATCACGAAGACCGACGACCGCGGCAAGCTCTCGCTGTCTCCCGTGATCGCCGAGGGTGAGGGCGGCGACGCCTCGTCCGATGCGGCAGCCGAGGGTGAGGACGGCTAAGCGCCGCACACCGTCTGAGAACGACAGGATGCCCGCCCCGAGATCTCGGGGCGGGCATCCGTCGTTCGTGCCGGTGCGAGGGGGTCAGACCCCGATGTCGCGGCGGCGGAAGGCGAGCACGGCAGCGGCGCTTGCTGCGATCGCGACCGCGTACAGGAGCGCGATAGCCGGGTCCCACCCCTCGGCGAGCGGGCTCGCACCGAAGGCCCAGTGATAGGGCGAGATGCTCTGCAGCCACTCCAGATCGCTCGACTGGTTGCCCAGCGCGTTGAGCGCGTATCCGGCCACCGCGATGCCGGCTCCCGCGCCGATCGCGATCATGCGGCGCCCGGTCAGGGCGCCCCCGAGGAGCCCGAGGGTCGCGGTCACGAGCCCGGTGCCCAGCAGCGCGAGTCCTCCGGCGAGGATTCCCTCGGTGCTGAGCCCAAGCTCGCTGGGCCCGTTGAGCACTGCGACGAGGAGGGTGACCCACCCGACGAGCGCGAGCATCTTGACGACGATCGCCCCCAGGCGCTCGAGCACGAGCTGGTGTCGGCTTACGCCGTGGGCGAGAGTGAGTTCGAGAGCGCCGCGCTCCTCGTCACCGGCGATAGCACTCGAGCCCCATGCGACGGCGGCGATCGTCACGAGCACGAAGCCGATGAGCCCGTAGATCGTGCCCTGCGTGTACCCGGCGCCCGTGGTGATCTGGTCGTAGCTGAGCGCCGAGACCAGCTCCTGGGGCAGGCTCTCGATGATGGCGATGAACTCCGGATTACCACCGATCGAGGGGTAGAGCGGCAGGTACATGCCGACGACAGCGGCGAGACCGAGGGCCCAGCCGATGAGTCCGCGCCACGAATCGGCCAGCGCACGGCGGAACAGGGGGAAGGCGTTCATGCCGTCGCCTCCTCGCTCGACGCCGTGCCGTAGAACTGCAGCACAGCGCGCTCGAGGTCGGGCTCCTGCACGACGAGGTCGAGTACGTCGGCCTCCGTGAGCGCAGCCAAGAAGTGGGGAATGCCCTCGCGCAGGCGAGCGCTCACGATGTCGTGCCCCTGCGCAGTGACGACGGTGACACCCTGCGCCCCGTCGAGACGCTCGAGACGGCTCGCGAGCGTCGCCCCCGCGGAGGCGGGCACGGTGACGCGCACGTCGCGCAGAGCGGCCGCACGCAAGCGGTCCACGGTGCTCACGTCGACGATTCGGCCGTCGCGCAGCACGGCGACCTCGTCGGCAACCTGCTCGATCTCACTAATCACGTGCGAACTCAAGAACACCGTCTGGCCGGCGTCTCGTGCCTCGCGCACCATAGTGAGGAACTCCTGCTGCACGAGCGGGTCGAGACCGCTCGTCGGTTCGTCGAGGACGAGCAGGTCGGGGGAGTGCGCAAAGGCCTGCACGAGACCCACCTTCTGCTTATTGCCCTTGCTGAGGGAGCGCACGGGTCGACCCAGGTCGAGGCCGAGTCGCTCGGCGAAGGTTGAGATTCGCGCGGTGTCACGGCTGCCATTGAGCTGTGCGTAGTGGGTGAGGAGGGCGCGAGCGCTGAGCCGCGCATCCATGGTCAGTTCGCCCGGCAGATAGCCAATGCGACGGCGCAGCGCAGGCCCCGCGGTGCGAGGATCCTCCCCGAGAACACGCACCGAGCCAGACGTGGGTCGGATGATGTCGAGCAGAATCCGCATGGTCGTGGTCTTGCCTGCCCCGTTGGGGCCGATCACGCCGAACACTCGACCGGGCTCGACGGCCAGGTCGATGCCCTGGAGGGCGGTCTCGCGACCGTAGCGTTTCGCGAGCGCGTGGGTCTCGATCGCTGGGGTCATTCTCGTGCGGTCCTTTCGTCGAATGCTGCTCGGGCAGCGCTCAGTGCAGAGTCGTCGGCGTACAGTCCATGGGTGTAGAGCTCGAGAGTCGGGATGGTGAGGCGCCGCACGACGTCGCGCGTGAAACCCGTTGCGCCGAGCGCGCGGCCGACGTGTCGTTCGAGAACGAGGGGCACTATTCCGTGCGTGGCGACGATGACGGCCGTCGTACGGGGGTCACTCGACGCATTCATGAGGCCTGCGGCGACACCCTCCCGGATCATGGCTTCCGTGCGGTCGACGAAGGCGTCGAAGAGCTGCTCTCCGGGCTCGCCGCCATCGGTGATCATGCGCGCCAGATAGTCCAAGCTGGGGCGAAAGGTCTCCATGTCAGCGAGCCACGCCTGCATGGTCGCGGCCAGATCTGCCGGTGAGGTCATCTCTGCGAGGGCGTCGTCGTTGCGGCCCATGATCTCGTCCACGATGACGGCATCGCACGCCGAGCGGAGAGCGTCTTTGCTCCCGAAGTGGTGAATCACAAGCGCGGGGCTGACGGTCGCGCGCGCAGCGATGGCACGCACGGTAGTGCCGTCGTAGCCTTGTGCGCCGAAGAGCGCGAGTGCGGCATCTCGAATGCGCGCACGCGTCGTGACGTCGTCCACTGCTAAACGCATGTTCAGCATGCTAAACAGCTGTTCAGATTTCGTCAAGACGTCAGGCAGTGACCGTGTCCGCATCGAGTTTGCGGGCACCGACGCTGCTGACCACCCAGAGCTGTCAGAGTGCGTGCAGAGAATGAACAGGATTCGCACGGCCGAGAACTCCCATATTTCGGGGAAGTTACATAGACTTGACGTAATTCCACCCGAGCGGGTCCCGATCCCCTCCCGGCGACGAAGACATTTGCGGTATCTATCCATCCCACCGTTGTCGCGTGCCTGAAAAGTAACCCTGCTGAGTTCGTCAACGGCCTAGTAGTTCGAAGGAGAATTGTGGAATTCGAAATCGTCCAAGCGTTCTTTATGCTCGGTTTTGTCGCCATGGCGGCCGGCACGTTCTGGTTTTTCATGGAGCGGAACGATCTGAAGCCCGAGCTGCGCACGATCGCGACCTACGCCGCGGTCATCACGTTCGTGGCGTCGATCATGTACTACGTCATGAAGGACGTCGTGCAGTTCCCCGGGGGCAGCATCACCGCCGCCGACGTGGATGCGACGCTGCCGTTGCGCTACATCGACTGGCTGATCACCACACCGCTCCTTCTGGTGTCCTTCGCGCTGGTCGTGGCCATGGCGGGCCCGCTCAAGAAGGGCCTCGTGCTGAAGCTCATCATCGCGGACATCATCATGATCGCGACCGGTTACCTGGGTGAGATCGGCGAGCCCGGCTCGGCGAACAACGTCATCTTCTTCGTCATCTCGACGCTCGCGTGGCTCTACATCGTGTACGTCGTCTTCGGCGTCAAGCTGCCGGGTGCCGAGGCGCACATTCAGGTCGCTGTTCGGGCCATGAAGTGGTTCGTCATCGCCGGGTGGGCCATCTACCCCATCGGTACCGCGACCCAGGAGTTCATCGAGCTCGGGGGTGGCGACGCGAGCCTCGCCATCGGAGTCGCGGCGATCATCTACGTCATCGCCGACGTGCTCAACAAGGTCGGATTCGGTCTCGTGGCGGTTCGCGCCGCAAAGATCTCGTCCGGCACGATGGAGAAGGCCAGCAAGTAGCAAGTTGACCCGCTCGACGCGGCCGTGCCCTGGTGGGTGCGGCCGCGTCGTCGTTCCGCCGCAGTGGGCGCGGCGCAGCACGCGAACACTCACGAGCACGCGAGGCTGTGCACGGCACCATAACGATCGCGCGCCGATAGGGCGAAAGAGTTCGTCAGCGCGCTACCCTCGCCTCACCGACCGCACGGCCCTTCGATAAGGGTTGTGAGAGAGACGTTCGTACTGTGATCGACCCCCCAGGCCACGCCGTGTCGCCCTCACCCAGTGCGGCGAGCGATTCGATGAGCCTCCTGCGTCGCATTGGGCCGAGTGCTCTCGAGGTTTTTCCCATCGCCCTGAGCGGCACCGTCTTCGGCTGGACGACAGACGGCCCCACGACCACGGGCATCCTCGACAGATTCGTGGAGCTCGGGGGTACGTATATCGACACCGCTGACTCCTATGCCGGTGGCCGCAGCGAAATCATGATCGGCAACTGGATGCGCGCACGCGGCGCTCGCGAATCACTCACGATCGCCACCAAGGTCGGCAAGAATCCTGACAACCCGGGGCTCTCGGCGCGGTCGATCGCCCCAGCGGTCGAGCAGTCGCTGCAGAGGTTGCGGGTGGAGTCCATTGATCTGCTGTACTTGCACATCGATGACCCCGCCGTGCCCTTTGACGAGACCCTGCTGGCCGTCGATGAGCTGATCCGCGCGGGAAAAGTGCGCTATTTCGGGGGCAGCGACCACACCGGCAATCGACTTCTCGAGGCGCGCATCGCGTCGGCGCAAATGGGCGTGGCCCACATGGTTGCCCTGCAACAGCACTACAACCTCGTGCACCGGTCAGAGTACGAGGGCCAGCTCTCTCGCGTGGCGGCGCAGCTCGACCTGGGTGTCATGCCCCGCTTCGCTCTCGCGGCCGGCTTCTTGACCGGCAAGTATCGTTCGCGGGCTGATCTCGACCACCATCGTCGGGGGCGTGAGGTGGCGTCGTTGATGACGCGCGCCAACCTTCGAATCTTGCACGTGCTGGAGCGCGTGGCGACAGAGTCGCAGAGTTCGGTGGCGACGGTCTCGCTAGCGTGGCTGTTGAGCAGACCGCACGTCGTGGCACCCGTCGTGTCGGTGAGCGACCCGAGTCAGCTCGACGTTGCGATGGCGGCGCCCCAGCTCGTACTCAGCCGTCAACAGCTCACGGAGCTGGATCGCATTAGCGAGTAGGGCTTGCGGCTTCAGCGATCAGCCGATCGACTGTGGTGCGGAACGCGGCCGAGGCCGCAATGACGTCGCCGGTGTAGCTCCAGGCTTCGAGGCCCATCGCGGCGAGCAGCATTCGGTCGGCCGCAGCGCCGGGCAGGGGGTGCCCGAGGTCCTCAAAGATCGTGGCGAAGCGTTCGGTGGCGGCCTCGAAGTGTTCGGTGATGCGCACGCGCACGGGGTCGGCCGGGTTGGCGAATTCTGCAGCGGCGTTGAGGAAGGGATTACCGCGAAAGTCGTCAGCATGCACTCGCTCGACGAGCAGGTCTGCCCACTCGCGCAAGAGGTGCTCGGGTTCGGATGCGGGGTGCGTTCGATCATCCCAGTCGGTGATGTCTCGCTGCGCGAGAGCGTCGACGTAGTCACGAATGAGACGATCTTTCGAGCCGAAGTGCTTATAGAAGGTCGCCTTCGTGACCGAGGACTCTTGGATGAGCCGGTCGACCCCCACGCTGCGAATGCCGTCCTGATAGAAGCGAACGATGGCGGTGTCGAGGATTCGTGCCTTGGCGGGGGCGACACGCCGCGTCGGTACGAGGGGGGTAGTGACCGACACGGCGTGCCTCCTATTCGTGCGGCGACTTCGCCGTAGGACGCTATTCGGGGGACAGCGTCGTGGATGACTATATCAGAGGGGACAGACAACACTGTCTGTCCACATCCTCTCCTCTGCGGGCGATGCGAGCATGGCCTAGGCTCAACGGGGTCATCGAAGGAGTTGAGCGTTGTGTCGCGGTACGTGTACTTGGTTCGTCATGGGGAGCAGCAGGACGCCGAGCACGGCCTGCCGGATGGCCCCTTGAGCGGGCGAGGCCAGCGTCAGGCCCGAGCGATCGCGGAACGCTTGAGTGGAGTGCCGTTCGCGAGCGTGCACACTTCCCCGCTGCAACGGGCGGTCGAGACCGCGTCGTACATGACCGAGCTCATGCCCGCCATGGAGCCCCAGATCTCGGCGCTCCTCATGGATTGCATTCCCTACGGTGCGACCGCTGACATGCCGCATGCCTTCGAGCCATTCTTCGGCGGGGTGACGGAGGAGGAGGTTGCGGCGGGGCAAGCCCAAATGGCGGACGCGGTCGCGGAGTGGTTGTCGCCCTCGCGCGAGGATCGGCACGACTTGCTCATCACCCACAATTTCGTCATCGCGTGGTTCGTCCGCGAGGTCTTCGGTGCTCCGTCGTGGCGCTGGATGGGGGTCAATCAGGCCAACTGCGGCCTGACGATTATCCGCGTCCGCTCGGCCAAGCCCCCCGTGCTGGTGACCCACAACGACCTCGGGCACTTGCCCGCCGAGCTGCGCACCGGTCTGCCCGTCGATCAGCCGTTCTAGCGCGCCGTTCTCGGGCACGGTCCTCGGCCGTGCAGCTAGGCCACGAAACGATCGGACGGCTCGACGTCCCTGCCGGCGAGACGGTCGAGGCGTCGACGCGTGTAGTACCGACTGGAGGATTCGGAACCCAGAAGCACGCGCATCCCGATCAGCGTCAGGCGAGTGAGGGTCACGGCAGGCCACCACGGACGTCGCAGACCCAGCAGTCGTCGATACCGCGGCGGCAACGAGGCGACGGCGCCCGCGAATACGATGCCGTAGAACGGCGCGACACCAGAGCCCAAGGGCGGGCGTCGCAACCAGCGCAGCGCCTCATCGACCCGATCGTCGCGGCGCAGCACAGGCTCGAACGAGGCGATGGCCGCGTCGAGCTCGTCACGGGAGCGCGGCGGGTTGTGCACTCCCATGAGCTCACCCGCGCGCGCCCACTCGGCCACGTACTGGTCAGAGCCTCCAGGTATCGCGCCTCCCCAGGTCTCGTGGCAACCGAGGAAGGCATCCGCGAAGACGCAGTGCACCCACGCCAGGAGGTCGGCATCACTGGCCGCGTAGGTGCGGTCGGCTGCGGCACCGACGTCGGGTGTCGCGTCATCCCCACCGGTGCTGTCGGCGGGGTAGGTGCCTGCGACGCGCTTGTGCAACTGCGTCACCCACTCGCACCCCGCGCGCGCTTGCTGGGTGTCGGCAAAGGTCGTCGTGAGCACCCAGCGCACGGTGCCGGAGAGCCGACCGAGGGGGTCCTCGCGATAGCGCGAGTGGTCGTGCACTCCTGCCATGGCACCGGGGTGGAGGGTCTGCATGAGGAGGGCGCGAACGCCTGCCACGACGGTCGGCATGCCGCTGTGGACCTCCCACACCGCAGAGTCGGGGCCGAAGAAGCCCTCGTCGTCGCCCGTCTCGAGAGAGCGTACCCAGTTCGGCGCTCCGGAGGGATCACCGGAGAACATCGTCAGAACACGACCCCGGGCTCGGGTGATCACAGCAGGTCGGCGCACGGTCTGACTGTGCCACACGCCTCTGAATGACCGTCGGCAATCGGCTGGGAGACCGGCGCGTGGTCGTGGACAAAATACCCCTAGGGGTATATGGTGAGACGATGACCTCCCCACAAACCTATGTCGTCATCGGTGGCGTGGCGGGCGGAATGTCTGCCGCCACGCGCTTGCGCCGACTCGACGAGTCAGCGCACATCATCGTCCTCGAGCGCGGCGAGCACGTCTCGTTTGCCAACTGTGGATTGCCCTACCACGTGGGGGGCGTCATCGAGGATCGTAACGACCTCGTCCTGCAGACACCCGCCTCGCTCGGCGTGCGCTTCGCCCTCGACGTGCGGGTGCGCTCCGAGGCCATCAGCATCGATCGCGATGCCCGTACCGTCGCGGTCCGCGACCTCGCCACGGGGCACGTCACCGACCTCGCCTACGACGCCCTCGTCCTGAGCCCGGGTGCCAGCCCGCTGCGCATCCCGATCCCCGGCGTGGAGCGCGGACTCGTCCTGCGTGATCTCGCCGACATGGATGCGATCATCGCGGCGGCGAAGGATGCCCGGCAGGCAGTCGTCGCCGGTGCTGGCTTCATCGGTCTCGAGCTGGCCGAGAACCTCGTCCACGCCGGGCTCGACGTCACCGTGGTCGAGCTCATGCCGCAGGTGCTGCGGCCCTTCGACGTCGAGATGGCGCACATCGTGGCGGAGCACCTCGAGGCCCACGGCGTGCACCTGCGACTCGGCTCGGGCGTCACCGCGATCACGGAACACGGAGTTGAGCTCGACGGGGGCCGCGACAGTGTGGGCTCCGACAGTCTGGACGCCGACCTCGTGATCCTCTCCGTCGGGGTGCGCCCCGATAGCGGCCTGGCAGCCGCAGCGGGCCTCACGCTCGATGAGCGCGGCTATATCGTCGTCGACGAGTATCAGCGCACGAGCGATGCGGCCATCTATGCCGTCGGCGACGCCGTCATCAAACAGCGTGCTGATGGGCCGGCCTCACCCGTGTGGCTCGCCGGACTCGCCAACCGTCATGGGCGGCTCGCGGCAGACGCGATCGCAGGAACCCCGCACGCCGCCGTGCCCGCACTCGGTACCGCCGTGATCGGGCTCTTCGGGCTGACCGCTGCGGCCGTCGGGCGCACCGAGCGCGAGCTGCGTGAGGAGGGCCGTACGATGCGCGTCATTCACACCCACCCCAGCGATCACGCCGGCTACTACCCGGGCGCGAGCACGCTCGCGCTCAAGCTCATCGTCGACGCCGAGACCGACGCCATTCTGGGAGCCCAAGCGATCGGGAACGGTGCCGACAAGCGCATCGACGTGATCGCTACGGCGATGGCGGGAGGACTGAAGGCACGAGCACTCGCCGACCTCGAACTCGCCTATGCCCCGCAGTACGCCTCGGCCAAGGACCCCGTCAACATGCTGGGGTACGTGGACGACAACCTCCTGGACGGCGAGGACAGCGTGCAGTGGCACGAACTCGACGACAGGGTGGCGGAAGGCTGGCGTCTGCTGGATGTGCGCACGGCCGCGGAATACGAGGAAGCAGCCATTCCGGGGGCCGAGCTCGTGCCTCTGGATGAGCTGCGCGAGCACGCCGACCGGTTGCGAGGGGAGCGCGTCATCGTGCACTGCAAGGTGGGGCAGCGTGGCCACACGGCCACGCGACTCTTGCGGCAGTACGGTGTGACCGTGGCGAACCTCGATGGCGGCTACACCACGTGGCGAGCCGGCACCGCGGCCCGAGCCCTGACCCCCGTGCGTGTCTGACGCACCCCCACTGACGCACC
>Ga0136600_1001028_pt1 | contig 13656 bp, 14 predicted proteins | sample AntRauMFilla2698_FD_104634 | JGI IMG/M metagenome (GOLD analysis project Ga0136600, IMG submission 104634) | Saline lake microbial communities from Rauer Islands, Antarctica - Metagenome Filla 2 #698 | ecosystem: Environmental > Aquatic > Non-marine Saline and Alkaline > Saline | place...
CCGATGATGTTTTACCGCCAACATAGATGACCCCGCTCGAAGGAGCGCCACCAAGAAACACCCGAATACTCATGCCTCGGCATCCACTGACTGAATCCCGGTCCATGTCGTGCCGCCATTTGTGGTCAAAAACGAAAATGTATCTGTCTCGCCGCTACCCGGTGCGGTCGGAGTAATGCCGCCCTGCCAAACCACCGCCCCCGGCCATGTTAATGTGTGCGCCCCGCCGCTCGTAACCCGCAGTAGAAAAATATGAGCGTCACTGACAGTCAGCCCCACGCCGGAATAGTCGAATGTAAACGTGGTATTGCCGGTTGTCGTTAGCGTGAAAACATTGCCTGCGTTGCAGTTAATTGTCGGTGTGGTGCCGGAAAGGGCGACGACAGTTTCAAGGTAGCAAACCGCCTGCACTTCTTCGGGGAATTTGATGTTGTTGTTTGCGTCCATGATGACGGCTTTTGACGCCGCCGCCGTGCCTGCCGTCGCGGACAGCTTGGTTTTCTCCGTGTCCAGGTTGATGGCACCCGTCACGGTCAGGTAATCGACCTTTGTTTCTTGGGCGTCGGTGAAGGCATTCGTATCCGCGTTGTTCTCATAGGCGGTCTTGATCTCAGCATCAGACATGGATGCGTTGCCATTGATGATCGATCGCACCATTGACGTGATGCGGAAATAGCCTGCGGTGTCGTCGTATCGCAGACACAGGTAATCACCGGAGGTCAGATCGCCTGCCTCGGGGTCAGTGCCGTTTGCCGCCTTGATGGCCTTCGCGCCAAGGCTGTCTACGTTGATCGTGCAGGCCCCGGTGTTGGTGGCGTGCGCCTCGATGTCCAGCGCCATACCGTTGTAGTAGGCCGCCGCAGTCTTGTGCAGAGCCAGGGTGTAGACATCTGCCGCGCCTGCAGTCACCGCGAAGGTAACGCGGCCCGTGTCCAGAACTGCCTTGTCGGGCAGGCGACCGAAGCCGGTTTCTATCCCGGTCAGGTTCGTGTTGACCGCTGATGCGCGCGCAAGTGTCTGCGGAACGAGAGCGGTCTTGGTGAAATAATCTGCTGAACTCATGCTCTTCTACTCATCCTGCGGGGGGTGAAGTTGATGGTGGCCGAAGACAGCGTGTGCGGTGCATCACTGGCCTGATCCGAGAGAATGGCGAAGCTTATATTGGTGCCGTAGCCATCCAGATCGACGTTCAAGGTCTGCTGCACCTTGCTGTCCCAGAAGAATTGATCCCAGAGCGCCACGTCCCAGATACCGCCAGAACCCGGCACCGCGACCTCGCCGTCAGTGTTCGGTGCGATCTCGTCATCGCCGTAGGTGTATTCTACGGCTGCCGTGAGAGTTACAGCACCGGCGCCGCTGTCCAGTTCGATGCGCAGCGTGTGGTAGCGCTTGTTGTTGTTCGGCGCGCCCTGGTGCAGCCACGAGAACCGGATATAGCTCTCGATGCTCGCCCCGTTGAAGCTGGTGCCCACGTCCATCTGGTAGACCCAGCCGTCTGAGGTGCCGCAAAACAGGATTTCCGCGCCGTTGGCATCAATACCGCGCTCCACACAGGATGGCGTGAAGTCCAGCACGATCGGTGTGATCTCGGGCTCATTGCGGCCAAGGTAGATCACCAGCACATCGCCATCGCTGAAATACAGCCTGTACTGATCCTTGGCACGTACAGCCTGCGCCCCAACAGGCGATGCGTTGCTGGCCTTCTTGGCGTCCAGAAGGGGCTGCACCATGCGTGTGAGAGTGCCGCGCTTCCAGTTGCCGAATGCCTGACTGGTGGAGAGCTTGCGCACGCCTTGATTGTCGAGGTAGAGCGGCTGGTCTGCCATCACGATGCTGTCGGTCTTGCCGCCTGCCTCTTTCGTGATCGTGTCCAGTTTGAAGTCGCCGCTGGCTCCCGGCACGGTGCCGGTGAGATAGGATATGGTTGTTTCGCCGAAGAACACACTGGCTGTCGACGCTGCGGAGATGATGCCCGTCAGATCCTCGCCGATGCCGATTTCACCCGCACCGTCCACAACGGCCCATCCCAGAGGGTTGCCGGTCGCGGAGTGCTGGATTGAACCACCCGCATACCCAAGCAGCAGGTGCATGGCGTGGACCCCGATGAACCTTGGCTTGTCCATCGCGTCAGGCAGTCCGGTGTTGATTGGAGTCAGTGTCGCCCCATCCCACTCGAAGGCGCGCCCGTTTGTCGTGACCCCGTACATCCGAGACAGATCGCCGCGGTCAGTGCCGAAGAAGTTGTGGTTGACGCAGCGCACCCGGCCAGATGGCGCGAGTTCGATGTCGCCTGCCGTGCCGTTCTCCGTTGCCGACCCTGACGATGTGCCGCCGGTGATTGTCTCGTTGTCCTGAAACGTGCCGGTGACGCTGGACAGGATCAGGTAGCCCGTCTGGTCGCTGTCGCCCCAAGCGCCTGCCTGTGTCACGATACGGTCGATTGTGGCCGTGGCGCCAGAGGTTCCGCCCGTCAGGGTTTCATCCTCTTGAAATGCGGCAGTGCCTGCATCGAAATTGACGACCTTGCCGAATGTTTGCTCTACCCACCCAGAGGATGTGGCCTTGTGCATCACGCACTTGGTCCCGCCTGCGTTGTTGCGGAAGGCATAGGTTTCACCGTTGAAGGTGTGGACCCCAAGGATGGCGCCGGACCCCGGAACCTGAGAAATGTTGGCGCGCAGGGCCGCAACAGAATCTGCGGTATAGGACAGATGCAGGTCGTTGTTCGCGGCGCCGTTCAAAACCTGAGCCCCGTTTGCGACGGCTTTGGTCGATGCGGATACCTGCAGGTTCTCATCATCCTGAAACGTGCCGGTGATTGAGTGTAAAACCACGAAACCTACTGCGTCACTGCCACCGTAAGAGCCGCTTGAGACAGTGGCATCGTAGACCGCTATGCCAGCAGCAGATGATGTCGCACCGGTGACGGTATTACCTGCGGAGATTGCTGCGACACCTGCGTCAAAATTCAGGATCGAGTAGGACGCCGCAGATGGCGATGGCTGACCGTCATAGGCCTCATATCCATCACAGCGCCGGTAACCTCTGGACGTGACCTCGTAGTTTTTGCAGGAAATGCACTTACCCTTCGGCACGTTGATTGCTGGCGTGACGAGATCGAGGCCGCCGCGCAGCTCGATGATTTCCTCCTGCTGGCTCATGCGAGTGGCCCCGGCATTTCGATCGGCGGCAATTGATGTCGCATCAGTTGGCGATAGATGCGACGATATTCCTTGTCCCACGCTGGCAACTGCGCGCCTGCCTCATCGAAGATGCCGAGATGCTGCAGCGCCTTGAACTTGATCGCGTCATGGAATTGGGTTGGCATTTCCGGCGTGTCTTCATCGTCGGACAGCGCCTGCGGGCTCTTTTGGAACATCCCGCGCACCGTGAAGGCGGCATTGGGGATCGGATAGAACACAAGCTGCTGTTGCGGGTCCATGCTCACCACCGTAGGCATTCCGGTTTCGGTCGCGTTCGACCCCCAGAGATACATGCGCCGGAAGCGCTGGAACGGAACATAGTCCAGCGACTGCTCCCTCGATTGTCCGCCTGATGTCAGGTAGATCGAGAAGGCGAACATTTCATCGCGATCCATGAACACCCAGTCAGAGAACCTTGCGGCATCTCCGGCGCTCAGGAGGGACGCAGCGCTGTATCTTTGTGTCGCCGCCGTCAGCGCACCGGAAAACTCGGAGACCATCCAGAGCCAGTTGTTCTGGGCGTTCTGAATGTCCCGATGTGCGGAGTTGACCCACTCCCCGATCCGCGCGATGCGCCCCGTCTGGTCTTGCATCGTGGATATGGATGCCCAGGTCGGGACGACGCCGGACTCTCTGGCAACATCAATGCTGATCGAGAGGTAGGTGCCCATGACTTAGGCGACCGCGTGCGAAAATGGGTAGTTCTGGACTTGCCGCGGGTCTTCGCTCAGTCCATTGCCGGTGTTGTCGTAAACATCGCGCACCGCGTTCTGCAGCACCTCGACGTAACGCTTCGGCACCCAGACCTTTTGACCGCGGGGAATGAGGAAATTGACGCCGTTAACCCGTGCGCAGACGGGACGATCGCCACCTTCACCTTCGGCGGCAGAGACCACAATGCAGTGATGCTCTTCCATCCGTCCGCTTGATGTCTTCATCATCTTGACCGAGCGGCTTTCGTCAGATGCGGCAGCTGGCTGGGCCTTTTCGTAGAGCGGTATCATCGCGCCCTCGGCTTGAGTGTCAAAGCCGATCAGCTTGAGTTGTTCCCGGATCTTGGGTTCGCCCCAGTTTCCTTTGACATCAAGGTTCATCACATTGACGGCGAAGTCGCGGAGCTCTTCAGCCGTTGCTTCAGCAGCAAGTTTCGTTTTTGCCATGTTGGCCTCCTGGAATGGGTAAAGGGGCGCAGCCTAAGCCACGCCCCCTTGTGGTGTGTGGTGCCTTACGGCTTGCCAAACGCCGTGTAGTGCAGCACGTCATCGTCCGCGTTCATGTCGGTGTCGGCGCCGATGGTAAACCCAGCGGAGTTGCCATTCACCGTCCCGGCATAGGCGGAGATACCGCCCGTTGTCGGGAATGTGGTCGTGCCGTCACCGATGGTTTTCTGCATCTCGCCATCGGCCATCGTGTCCGTCCAGACATAGAAGCCGGGATCGGTCTCGTTGATGATTTCAACGCGAGCCGGTACGAAACCAAGCTCCACGTTGAGCGCAGCGCCGGTGCCAGTCACGGTCCCGGTCTTGAAGTGTCCAATTTTCATTGGCCTGATCCTTTCAAAAGGTTTGGGCAGCCGCGCTCAGGGCGCGACCGCGTGTGGTTTAGGCGGCGGCGAGGTCCGTAACTGCTACCTCGTATCGTTCCATCCAGCTCTCGTTCAAGATCAGAGCGGCAAACCAGGTCTTCCAACCAACAGTGCCTTTCTGTGCCAGAGGATCGCTGGAACCCGCCTTGCCCACGGGGTTGATGATCAGGCTCACCGAGTTCTGACCGGAGGTCTTGGTGCCTTTGAGCGTCACCGCTGCATAGGCGTCCTGACCAACTGCAATCATCGGGTAGACATCTGCGCTGGTGCCGGTGGTGGACACCATCGAGCCCTTGGCCGCGCCCACGTCGGCGATCGGGGTCAGGTCAGCCGATGCGACGAAGCGGAAGTCTTCCCACGAACCAAACTCATGGTCGCTGACCAGATCGCGCTTGCCGTAGTCCGCTGTTTGGATGAACCCAGGCAGGTTGCGGATGTCGGACATGCAGTCGGTGTGGCAGAATATGACGTAGGACGCCTCGACGTTCTTGGTCTCGTAGTTCTGCGAGCTGGACAGAACCCGAGTGATCGGCTTGGCCTTGTTCGCACGCAAGGAGCGGGCGAGGTTGCGCAGGCCGTTTGCCGAAATCGCCGTGTTGACATCGCCGCGGCCCGTGCCGTTGGCATAGGAGACCGACATGCCGCCCTTGACCACCGCGTAAAGCAGAGCTTCACGGGTACGCCCCAGGTTTTCGCCGAGCGCAGTCGTCGCATCGCGAAGGACGGGATCTTCCGCGGTGTCTTCGATGTGGTCGGTGATTTCGACATACTCGCCGAACTGCTTCAGCGTGGCGTTGACGGTCTCGTAGCTGAACTGGGTGGCGCGAGGTGCGACACCTTCGGTCAGCGGTGTGGTTGCTGCCGAGAAGGTGACAATCCGGCGGAACTGGATGGTCTTCTTCTTGTTTTTCGGCATCATTACCTGCTTGGCCATCGTGTCGAGAACGATGTGAGGGCCAGCGTGGTCAAGCAATTCCGCGACACAATGGATATTGGTCGAGAGCGAAATGCCTGTATCGGTGCTCAGAGTGGTAGTCATGGTGTTGATCCTAACGAGCGGGACCGCCCATCGTTACCTGCGGCGAGCCTTGTCCAGTTTCGCGGCGGCTTTGTTCCACAGCGCAACCTCATCGCTCTCATCTGGACGAGAACGTGTTGTTGCGGCCTGCGAGCCACGATTTGGGACAGTGCGTGCGCCATCAAGGCGGCGTTGATTGGTCCGTTGCGATTCAGGCTCCGAAGAGCCGGGTGCGGGATGGACCTCCCCCGTAAGGTGCGTCTTGAAGCGAGACAGTAGATCGTGGAGACCTTCGCCATCGACCACGTGTTCCTGGCTGGAATATGCCAAGTCGCGGTCAGCGCGAGGCTGATCTTCGACCCAGGACCAGAACGCGCGACGGTTATCCTTCACGGTCTTTTCCCAGTCCGGCATCTTCTCATTGAGAACGTCGGTTTCGGCCTTGTATGTCTCCCGGCTGCGCTCTGCCGCCAGTTCCGAGTGGGAACCGACTTGTTCGGTCAGCGCCGCGATCTGATCTGCTTGGCTGCGGAATTGCTCCACAATGCCATCCATCAGGTCAGGATACGTTTCCTTCAGTTCGTCCAGGGACGAAATGTCTCGGGCGGTCGGCTTGTCCTTTTGGGAGAAACCGGCGATCCGCTCTTCAAGGTCGCGTATCTTTCTGTTCTGTTGGTTCAGCTTTTTGTCGCGGGCGCTGACAATTCCTGCCAGCCGTTTTGCCTTGTCGTCGCTATCTTGACGCTGCTTTTCGGGTTTGTCGTCCGCGTCCTTTGGATCTTCGGAAATGGCCGGATCATCACCTTCATCTGAAGGCTCTTCGGCGATTTCTTCCTCTGGAACGCTGGCGTCTTCGGGTTCGCTGTCGTGAGATTGTGAGGTGGAGTTTCGGGCTGATTGCACTTCGTCCCAAATCTGCGCCTCTGTTCGATCTCCAGACGTGTCGGAATCATCCGAGTCGTCTGCGAAAGTCTCTTTACTGCTCATCCTTGTTGCCTACTTTTGGGGGCGGAAGCCTTAGCTTGCGCCGGTTGAACCCTGACCTTTGAGGTGAGGGAATCTATCCGGTCTCGCCGGATTTCGGGTCTGCGAGGGACAGGGTGTACCGATGGGCCTTGATGATCCCTCGCAAGAGTTCTGTCTTCATTTCGCTGACACCGGGCTGCTCAAGCATGTTGCGATGCTTCTCGATCTCTTCAGAGAGAGCGCGGTGAACTTCCTGCCAAATGAATGTGTTGGGGTCGATTTCAGGCGATGCCACCAGAGGGTTTCCCTGTTCTTTCGGCCATACCGATGTCGGCGGCGGTTACACGCTCTTTGCTTTCGGCAGAAATTGCCGCGGCACGGGCCTTGTCGCCGTCGCGTGATTCCTCGACAACCATCTTGGCCTCGCGGTCCTCGGCTTTCTCCGAAGCATTCATGGCCGCGATCTGCATATCGCCATCGTGTTTGACATCCTCGACCTTCATCTTGGTGTCGTTGTTCATCGACGCAATCGCCACCCTGGCTTCGATCTCGTCGTTCTTGAGCTTCAGCATCTCCTGAGCTGCAATCATGGCGGGGTCGGGCTGCTTGGCTGCCTTCTGGCGCAGTTCCTCGGCCTCGCGTTCCGACCGGATCAGGCCGTCTGCGGGCAGCATGTTGGCCTTGACCACCTGCTTGAGCAACTCGGGCTTGTCGATGTAAATCCCGTATTCAGGATGGTCTCCGAAACGATCGGCAAGGTGCATGAGGTTGGCGGCCTGCATTTCACGGACCAGCAGGACCGAAGACCCGCGAGCGTCGACCTCGTAGTCGCCCTTAATCTCGTCCTTGTCCGAGAACTGCATGTTGAAGTCGTAGATGCGTCGAAGGTTTGGCACCGTGATGTCGTCGTCCCAGTTGCGGATGTAGCGCCGGAAGTTCACGTTGGCGCTGTTCATCAGCATCGCCATGCCCTGCGCGGTCTTGGTGACGCCTGCGCCTTGCTCGCCCTGCGCAATCATTGGCATGGACGACATCTCATCTACATCGCGGCGTGCCATCTCGATGATGTTTGCCAGCAAAGCCTGATTGAGCGGGATGTTGTATATCTCAAATGCGGGACGCTCGCTGATACCGTCAGAGTCGTGCCAGACTTTCATCTCGGTCAGTTCATAGCTGCCGTTCTCGGGTGTCAGGCGCTCCTTGTTGACCACGATCTGTGGCCCCACCGAGACGCAAGCATTGTCCATCATCATCCGGTGCGCGGAGTTGATTGTCTTCTGCGGGTCACGGATGATCCGAGGCATCCCGAGTCCACCGAGCACATAGGTCTCGGACTTCTCGATGTTATAGACCGAATAGATCGGCTCGTTGCTTTCCAGCGGGTGCAGGGCGAAAGACAGCACCTCGTTCTGACAGAACCATACCTTGGCGTGGATCTCTGTCAGCATGTCACTCTGCGACAGCTCGTCCATCGTCTCACGGTCTTCGTAGACATCGGCAAGAAGCGCCATCTGCTCTGGCTCGACCGGGCCGGTGTATTCCCAGACCTGATACTTGCCCTTGAGCTGGTGCGATTCATCGTTGGTGAGCGAGAACAGTTGATCCATGCCGTTCGGCGCCAGATCATCCGGGCCCAGATGCAGCAGGTTGTTGATCGCGTCCTTGTCCATGTCGGAGCGGCGCGCGAGCTCTCGCAGCTGCTTGCGGTTCATCAGGTGGCGTTCATAGAACCCTTCACCCTCTTCGACCGTGCGGGCATTGGGGTCGGGGAAGAACGACCACGGATCGACGCGCACAAAACCCGGCTTGATGTCCAGAACCTCGACCAGAGCGTGACTGCCATCGTCCTGCTGGACCCAGCGCTTGCGCACCTTCTCGGTCAGGACCGGCCCCTTGATCACGCCGGAACCAAGCTTGCAGGCGTCTTCGATCACATCGCGACACTGCGCCTGATATGAACTGGCCTTGAGCTGGTCGTAGATTTCCTCTTCCATGAGATCGCAGGCCAGCTTGGCCTCCTTGCGCATGTCCGTCAGATCATCCAGCGCATCTTGTGCGGCCTGGATATTCTGGTTTGCGACCTGCAGTTCCTCATCGGCCTCTTGCAGCTTCGCAGGGTCTGTCTCGTCCTCGTCGTCAAAGCGCTCCTGCGCGTTATGCGCGACACCCTGAAAGCGATCCATGATGTTCTGCGCCTGCGTCTCGCGCCGACCCATCTCCGGCACCGGCGTAGGCTGAATGCCCCAGTGCTTGTCGTCGGTCGGAAACAGCAGGTCGATGATCCGTGAGACCATCGCGTTTGTCTTGGGCCGGGTGATGTTGATAAACAGGCTGGATCTGTTCTTCTTCCCCTCAAGCCACTTGGCTGTCAGGTCATCATACTGGCCGTGAAAGTGCTGCAGGTCTTCGATCCATCGTTGCTCGACCAGATCGCGGAGGCTGACGCGCATCTCGGCCTCTTTGTGCAGATACTTGACCAGCGCCAGAATGCCCGGTTCGGTCTTGTCGTCCCTGCGTCTCGACTGCAAACGCTCCATGCCATCAAGCATCAGAAATGAGCCGCCTGAGCGGATGTGCCATCGTTGATCATCATTTCAGTGCCTCTCAGTAGATTCCCGCCGGAGCGGCGGTCGTCTTGACGCTTGTGTTCTCGTTGCCCTCTTTGATGCTGGCAACGGTGCGGCCTGACTTGATCCACACGCGGAAGCAGTTCATCAACATGCCCGTCTCGGACAGGTTGCCAGCCTCATCGCGCTGATATCCGCGGTACTCACGTTCAAAGTTGGTCAGGTTGCTGAACACGCGGACGCGGCCAAGGTTGACCTGATCCACGGTTTCGGACACCTCTTCGGCAAACGGCACGTTGCGCACGCGCATCTTGCCGTCATTCATCTCTTTCATCAGGGCCTTGCCGTCCCGCTTGGATCGTCCCGGCGCCTCGGCTGCGAACATGCCGGGTATCCAGTCGCCGCGGGCATTGATGCCAGCGGCCTGCAGGGTCATCGTGCTGGTTGGCATGACGTGCTCTGCGTAGAAGTGCATCACTCCATCGGTCGGGTCGATCGCGCCCCAGAGAACAGCGATGCTGCCATCGCGGCGATCCACGGCGTATGCGCGCTTCCAGTGCGACGGAATGGCAAAGGGTGCGACCGCGATACGGTCAAAGGGAACATCAAAGATGGTCTCGCCTCCGAAGGAGAGTTCAGTCAAGGCCCAGACAAGGGCGTCTACCCGATCCGGCGACCCGTCTCCGATATAGCCATCGGGTCCGAAGTCGCACATTTCGTCTTCCAGTTCAGAAAACGCGCCGATGTGACTGACCTTGCCCTGCTCATAAAGTGCGGCGATCGGTTCGGCCCGGACAACCTTGCCCCTGCTTGCAGTCACGCTCTTGTAGCTGACGGTTGGGTCGGCGGTGCGGATGGTGTGTTCCACCATTGCGCCACCGAAGTTGCGTTCCGCGACGATCCGGTCGGCCTTGAACTCGTGGTAGGCGTCGACGGCTGCCTTGGCCCATCCCGCCGGTCCCTGGTCACTGGTCCGGTCAGCAATCACGTAGCCGCGCCCGTCTGCGCCCTTACCGACGACAACGATACCGACGCTATCACCACCCTCGCCATCGCCTCCGGTGCCAGAGGGGTCAACAGCAACGACAATGCGGCGCATCGAGGGAAGCGGCCTTGCATCACCCTTGTCGTCCACCGCCCGAAGTCGAAACGCATCAAGATTTTCCCGCGTCCAGAGGGCACCGGGCAGATCATCCAGCATCTCTGCATGGAGTTCCTGACGGCCAAGACGGGTGCCTTCGTATCTGGTGCGGATCTTGCGTAGAAACTTGGGGGCCAGGTTGCCCGCGTTGTCGAATGTCGATCCCTTTGTGACAACCGTATCGCTCTCGCGCAGTATCTCCCGCAGCACGGGGATTGGTCTCGGTGTTGTTGTTACCAGCGCCCTTGGGTCATCGCCCAGACGCAGGCCAAACTGCAGCATGTCCCATGTGTCTCTGGCGTAGCGCCACTTCGCGAGCTCATCGGCCCATGCGCAGTTGTGAACCAATATGCCGTTTGCATAGAACTCCGCCGCATCCTCAACATCTATGCAATATACGTCTTGTTGCCCCGCTGGTCGCCAGATTGACGCAACGCTGGCTGCATAGTGTTCCGGTCCTTGTTCTGAACTCAGCCCCGCAGTGTTCGCATTGTTTGGTTTTTTTTCTAGCCTCTTCGGCCCGTCTACTTGCGCACTTCTTGCAAAAGCACTTGGCGTCAAGTTTTCTCCGCCACTGCAATGTACCGCATGACTCGCATTTAGTTTCGACCAGTGGTTTTTGTGGTGCCTTTGGTATGGGGCTTTCGATCCTGTGCAGTCGCATGTGCTCTGAACGTGTGATTGCCTCAAGGTTTTGCACGTCGTTATTAAAGCAATCGCCGTCGATGTGATGAATGTCGTGACCTTCAGGTATAGAGCCGTGGTGATCTCGGTAAACAGCCCTGTGCAGAACGTCCCGATCTTTGCGGCCAAGGCTTCTTGTCCCGCGATATTCGTAATACTTCCCACTGTACGAGTGCCAGCGCTTGCCACCCCATTCAACGCATCTATTGCACATACCTGATCTCCGAGTTTAAGGGAGCCAGCGGCAACCCATCTACCCAGACTATAAACCGGATGGTCCGCAGTCGCAACAAACTTTGCGCCATTGCTGAACTGTATCTCCCCGACAGGCTTGTGCGTAGAGTGCAGACGATAAATGCGCTTTGGGCCTTTTCTTGTCAAAACCAGATTACCAACCTTTAACGATTCAATCGGAACCTGCCCGTTTGGCGTTGCAACCATCGTCCCGGCAACAAAGCAATCGAACTGCGGGCCCCGAAGCTGTCCAGGTTGCGTGGCGTTGTAGCCCAGCCCGATTGCGCCGGTGTGAAACCGCACGGACACGTTCGGGTTGGCAATGATCTTCGGCCTTTGATGCGGGGGAAACACGCTTACAAGGCCACTATCTCCAAAGCACATGACCTCGACCAGATCCTTGTAGGTCTCGGCTATCAGGGCGATACGTTGCTTGCCAGCGTCTACCTGCTCTCGAACCCACTCGGCGCCGGATCGGGTTTTCCCAAACCCGCGACCGGCATCAATGACCCATGTGGACCAATCGCCTTTGGGTGAAATCTGCTCGGGCCGCGCCCAGAAGCGCCAGTCGTACTCAAGCTGCGCAAGTTCTTCTTCGGTGAACTCATCAAGTATCTTCAGCCTCTGCGCTTCGGGCAGAGAGGCCAGCGAGCTTGCCAGCGATGCGGTCACGTGTGCTCACCTCTTCTACCTGTATTGCTCCGCCGCCGGGTCCGGTGTGTTCGTGGCGCTCCGAAAATGCTCGCACATCAACGTGCTTGCCTATCATCTCAATTCTCTTGATCCGGTCGGACAGCTTGACCTTGACCGTCTGGCCGATTTTCCTGCCCTCGACCATTTCCTCGTAGACATCCATCCCGGCAACAAGGCCCTGACGCCAGATCAGCGGCCACTCCTTGATCGGCAGCAATGCCCCGTCATCGGCATAGAGGTCTGCAAGGTCTGCGGTCGCCTCTGATGCAAGACGGGTCAGAACCCAATCGGCGTCAATCTGAACTCGATCAGACCGGCTTGCCTGTGCTTCTGAGAGCAATTTTGCCACGTCAACATTCGTCAACAGGCGCTGACCTTGAGATTTAGCCGTCTTTTCGCTGTATCCGGCCCTGATAGCTGCCTGCGTTGCGTTGAGGTCAACCAAGTATTCCTCGACAAATCGGGATTGCTTGGCTGTGAGGGTAACGGCCATCAGTGAACCTGTGGGTCGCCTTGGGACAGGTGCTGCTGCAACGTGTCGATCACGGCCATGACGGCATCATCTGACAGCTGGTGCAATTCGATCCCGATGTGACCGCTTGTCCATTCTGTAATTGCCATTGATCCGGTGGGCACGTCAGTCTCGGCGCCCTGGTTGGTGAATATCTGCATGTGCTATCCCCTGGTTGATTATCCGGCACTATCCGCATTCCTCGCCAAAAATCAGCGCAGCACAGAATTAACGCTTCGAAAGCGCATGTGGATTGTTGCGAGCGTGCCGGTGCCCGCTGGGAGTAGCTGCGAATGATGGGATGCGGAGCGTATCGCCGCCGCGTTGGCGCTACGTGCGCGATTAGATCACATTAGGTGTGATATAGGTATTGACAGTAACACCACTCAGTGTTATATCTGGTACACCGAAACGAGCAACGCACTCAAAGGACATCAACATGATCTACGAAATCACAGGCGGCGACCACGGAAGCTACAAAATCACCGAAGGCAACAAGGCGGCTCCAGTAGCCTTTGTTCGTCGTAATCCAAAAGGCGGTGGCTATACCGTCCGCACCGCAGACGACAGCAAGTCGATCCAGATGCGCAGCATGCCAGCGACCCAGACCAGCGACGAGCAGGCTGCGGAAATCATGGGCCTTTTGAACAAATGAACTCGCAAGCATTCACACAGTGGCTGGCCGATATGAAGTCGGCTGGCCTTGCCCGCTCAGATGCCGAATGCGCCCGATTGCTTGGGGTGCATGTCAATTCAGTCGTGAAACGTAAGCGCGAGGGCGCAGATACTGAAACCGCACTTGCCTGCCGTGCGTTGCTGCATCGGTTAAATGCTTACGAGTGACGCACTATGTGCGCGTGGTGTTGGGATGCAGATTTACGCAAGTTTTACACCCGCGACGGGCCTGCCATTCCCGAGTGTGCCGTGTGCCTGTCTACTCAGGCTGTGAGTTGAGCGCGGGTTCGCGGGTTATCTAGTATCTACCGCACTGCCACTAGACGAAGCAGTCTCCGCGCTCATGTGGCATATCACAGTTACAGATTCAGTCAGCGCC
>Ga0136600_1001029_pt1 | contig 13648 bp, 8 predicted proteins | sample AntRauMFilla2698_FD_104634 | JGI IMG/M metagenome (GOLD analysis project Ga0136600, IMG submission 104634) | Saline lake microbial communities from Rauer Islands, Antarctica - Metagenome Filla 2 #698 | ecosystem: Environmental > Aquatic > Non-marine Saline and Alkaline > Saline | place...
AATGGATAGCTTCAAGGTGGGAAGTATTGCTAGTTATGGCATTGATGGCTCCGTCCAATTAAGTGCCAACGCTGGCTGGAGTAATTTCTCACTGGCAGGAATTGAAGATCTCAATACACGCGCAGGTCTGGGGATCTCGACTTACTTACGAGGACGCTTCTCCCTTTCACTATGGAAAGAAAGTGAGCGTTATGCCCAAATCAAACTGACCAAAAGACGAGACACAGGGGCCACGATAAACTTTGGCTCTCTTGAAGCAAAACCGCTTCTCTTTGAAGGCTTTGTTGTTCTTGATAGAGATATTTTCAAAATTCAAGAAAGCCTTATTCCCTTTTCAATAGCGACAAATAAAAACTTTTCAAAACAATTCGATCTTGGCTATCGCTACGATCTCCAAAGTGAGCAAGCAAGAGAGGCCTATAATCTTGCGACCCTTGGGCGTTTTAAAAGTAGTGGTGACCTAGCTGAAATAGAAGGTAGTGGAGTTACTAAAACCTTTACGAGAGAAAGTAGAACGAGCTCTCAAACAGACTCTTATAAAATGAGTCTAAGTATTATTTTTCAAAAGGCCTCAAGTCGAAGTCGTGCCAATACAAAGGCCAAAATTGTAATGGACGGAGAAACCCATTTTCTCTACAGTTCAGAGCATACTAGCTATAAGGCTTATGACAGTATATGGGGTGCTAATGAAATTAAGCGCCACTCCTTTGTGACCAAACTAAACGAAAGAGAGTACCAACAAGATCCTGAAACCGGACTTGGGATGCGTATTGAGGGCAGGATTGAGGATAGTCACACTTCTTCTAAAGAGCTTTTCTCCTATATCGATGAACTCGAGACGGCCATTGGAAAGCCAGGCAGCCTACCGAGGCCACCAAAATACTTTCCAACAGTTGGTTGTGAGGCAATAGCAACTGTTTTGAATACTGATATTCGTCAAAGCACTTGTGCAAATGAAGGTGATGATAGGCCCAAGCTCGCTCGCTACGGCAGGACTTCCTTTATCTATCAAGTAGAGCTCAACATAAGTCATTTACTGCATATTCAAAATAGCTCAAAGAAAGATTTATGGCAGGTTCTTGAGAAGGCCTTTGATGTTAAAAAAGGCCGTTGGTCAAACCCCTGGAGAAGAAGCTTTTCACTCTTTGTTAATGCTCCCCTTACCGCTCTTAATATTCCTCTTAGTCTCGCTAATGTGAATCTAGATCGCGGTGGAAGGCTAATTGTTGCCTATCGCTTTTTCCGTGCTTGGAAGAAATTAAAGAAAATTAAAGAACCTCGCCAACTTGTGGATGCCTTTGGTGAGCTTTTTAGAACTGTTCACTATTCACCGGAGCTCGTTAAGGCCATGCGTTTGTTGGCAGGACCTGAGAAGGCCCGCTACTTCTTTACGGCCAAGGCCGATACAGTTTGGGGACAAGTGAGCAATGGTGGTACAGGACTTGGCACAATTTTTCCCATCAGTAATAGGGCGAGAGACCGAATTGACTTTGATAGGATTGGCCCAAGAATTAATGTAGATAAAGAGGCCATCATTAGTATTCTCGATTTTAAGGAAATCAGTCCTGATGAGGTAAAGCTTAGCTTTAAACTCAAAACTCTACCTACTTATATCTACTTAAGAGTTGATAAAGCACCTTCATGGGGTAGGTATCAAAACCTATTGCGCATGATTATAAAAAATAATGGTGAATTTAAAGTGGGCGATAATACAATAACTCTCAAGAGAGATAAGTCTGACGGTTATTTAAAGAAACTCTCTCAAGCTATTTTTAATGGGAGCTATTCTACTTTTTCTATGGCCTATTCTCTCGATAAGACCAATTATGGAGCTGTCTCCAGCGTTCGTTACAGAGTAAAAGACTCCAGAGCGGATAAAGAAAATAAAGAAAGTGGCTTACTATCGCTTGATGAAGCTAAAGGCCAAGACGGGATCGACCAATTTGAGGATGCGCTCTAATACGTCGACCAATTCATCAAGTACTCCACGCACAAGCTCTAAAGCAACCATGCCCCCGACTTGTTCCATAATCATTTGAATGACTGTTTCAAAAAACTCTAGAATTGGTCCGAGACCAAATTTCTTTATTAAGGCATCAATCATGCTTTCCGCCTCTTCTACATCCTGGCCGTTATTAGTCACAACAAAGAGCGGATTAGTAGTATTTTTACGGGCCCGACGAACCATGTTTTCTCCTAAAGGTTATTCCAATTAGAGATCTTTAGCGCAATATCATCAAATTGTTCTCTGAGACCATTAAACTCTTTTGACGAAAACTCATAGACACTCTTTTTCTCTGCTTGAGAGCGCACAAGTGGCGCCCTATTAAAGAAAGGCCCTGTGACACTTCCTAGACCAAATTCTTCTTCAAGCTCACTTTGAATTCTCGCAAGATCATCACTTTCTTGCTTTCTTCTCATATCCACTAAATTAGGAATATGAGCAATCACACTTGGTGAAGTTGTCACACCCATGTCTTCGATATTGTCGAGCATTTCGTAGAAGTGCCCGAGACCCTTACGACTAAATTCATCAGGTCTAAAAGGTACAAGAAGCCCATTAGCAGCGCACATTATATTAACGACAATTAAACCAAGAGTCGGTGGACCATCAATGACGATATAATCATAAAGATCTAATAATCTATTTTGTTCTAAAAATTTCTTGAGGATCAATTGACGCGGACTTGAGATACCAGCAACACTCAATTCAAAACCAGAGAGTTCCTGACCAGCGGGAAGAACATCAAGTCTGTCACCTTTGACGATACAATCGTGAACCAGCGCCGGCGTATGGAGAGGAGCAAGCTCACGGATAGAATTGATAAGCAGGTGATGAATATGAGGGCCGGCAACTTCCATTTGATCGAAATCTACACCGCATAGTAAGGATAGATTCGCCTGAGGGTCCATGTCGAGACAAAGAACTTTATGGCCTCTCTCGGCTAGGGCGTGGGCGCTATTAAAGGCCATGGTGGTCTTACCAACCCCACCTTTTTGATTAAGAAAAGCAAGGGCTTTGCCCTTAGGGCTATGTGACTTTTCTGAGTTATCCGACTTTTTCAATCTATTAAATAGACCCATCTTTTTGTCATCCTTGAAAGAAGGTTCGAGATTAATGACCCAAGATTAACACATGGAAAATTATTGTGGCAATAAGACTATTAAAGACGACCTTCTACCGCGCCTTCTTTAATCCAGCGCTCTATAAAGTCTACTTCATCATCACTGAGAGGATTCTTTGGAGGCATGCGGCCTTTTAGGACTTCGACATAAGCTCCACTGCTGTCAGGGTCACCTTTCACAACGACTGGCTGGAAGAAGTCACTAAAGTCGAAAACTTTTTCATAAACTTCCAGGTTTACACCTAGCTTTTGCCTAACATTGCCATGGCAGCGAATGCACTTATCTTGAAAAATATATTTTTTAACATTGGCGAACGAGGCCTCAAGCTTTTTAAAATCAGGAGTGTCAATTTGATCGGAGTCGTCTGGCAAGGCAAGACCATCACCAATAGATTTAACCTGAAAGCTTAATGGTCCTTTAGTAGGATTGATACAGGAAGAAAGAAGAATGAGTAAAACAAATGGAAACCCTCTCATAAAAAACTTTTTAACATTTCTTTAAAAAGAGAGGGTCATTGAGTGAAAAAATTACTTAGCCATTAATTGATGAAGGACAAGAACTCATCTGTTCCAGAAATAACCTTTCCTTCTAAATGAAGGCCCCTAATGCTCATGTCTTGCAGGTTTACGCCACTAACTTGGCAATTGACGAGTTTTACGTCTTCAAACTTCACGTCTGTGAAATTACAATCATCCAAGCGACTCTCTTTCAGCTGAAAACCCTTAAAAGAAATATCGGTGGCCTGAATCCCATTCAAATCACTTTTTTGAAGATTCACTCCATGAAAAGAAATATCTGTGAGATGACAGCCCTTAAGGGAGATGGTCTTGGCATTGGTTCCGTGCCACTTTAAGTCCATAAGTTTTGAATCAATAATAGTAAGCTTACTCATTTTACTACCATGAAAGCTAACATCACTTACTTCACTACGAAGGGCACTAAAGTCATCCATAGAGCTTCCATTAAAAGAGGTGTCTAAAATCTTTGAGTCATCCAACTGAATACCACTTATCTTTGAAGCATTTAACTTATTATCACAAAATGAGCTTTTCTTAAACACGGCCTTTTGAAAGTGAGAGACCTGAAAACTATTATCTTCAAATAAGAAATTTTCACCATCTGGTGTCCCTACTTTTGAAAGGTTTTGATTATTAAACCCTGTGGCATCGTTGAGGCTAAAGTTATTTAAACTCTCTTTTACTTCTTTTAGAGATTGAGTAAGGGCCTCTCCTACAATTCCAGAGACGAATTTACCAAGTCCAGCAAAAGACTCCTCTTTAATAGGGTCCTCAGAGTTGTTTATTTCATCAGAAGAGCTTTTCTTGAGCTCCATTAAAAGCTCCGCCATTTGCTCATCACTTAAGTGACCTGCTTTATTCATTTCCATTATTTTGAGTATTTCTTCTTTCATGATTTTTATCCTTTTAAGTTTTTTAATTTTTTAATACGATTCAGTCCTTCCCCATACTCAATGCTTCCCTCTTCCATGCCCTTAAGGACTTCCATAATGACAGACTCTTGAGTGTGAACTGCATTTGAGGCCCTATCCTCCTCAATGCTCATCATCTCCTTTAATTTTGCCATCTTCGCCTTAACTGTGGGGTAGCTAACCCCTAGCGCTTTTTCCATATCTCCAATCTTTCCCTCGCACATGACGAAGACATGAAGAAAGTGCAGCCATTCACCTGAGAGTTGAGCAAAGGGATGTTTTTCAAACTCTCCACGAAGTTCAACATCGCAATCTCTGCAGTGATGCGAAGCGATCTCCATTGGTTTTTGGCAGCAAGGACAGGGGGCATTGATAGGAATTTTCTTTTTCATGCAGGGAAATTAATTAAAAATATCAACTTATGCAACATTATTTATTAAAAATTTTAATTATTTAACATTTTCTTGTATTTTCTATAATTTGGGAGGCCTTGTGCATTTCCTCAAGTCGCTTTCTTAGGACTTCTACTCAGCATAGGCCGAGTTATCAACTTCCATTACACAGCGAAAGCCAACATCGACACGCTTATTAACGGCCTCCGTTCTTAAGTCAGTGAAGCTTACAGGATTTGAAAATGCTGCTTGAGTGGCAGTGGGAGTTCCAGAAACAAAGGCTTCAAGAGTTCCTTCTGTGAGTACTGAGGCCACTACAGCTGCTGCAGAGTTTCCGGTTTCCGCCAAATCAATCATCAGCGTACCAGCTTGAAGCTGAACACCTGCGACCGTGGCATCACTATCGACAAAACGAACCTCTATATTCAGATCAGCTGCAGTATTGGCCTTAAAGGTAATATCTTGCACCGTGAGTACACCAATACCACCAGTGCAAGCAAGCCCTTCAAGGTTCCATACTCCTGCGCCATTACCAGATTCGAAAGAACCACCGCCTACAAGTCCACCACAACCGCCACTAAGATCAGAGGCGATAACACGACTGTTAAAGTTCACAGTATCATCGTGTAACTGTAGAGAGGTAATCCCTGAAGTGGGACCAATTTCAAAAAGATCATAATTAGTAGAGAAGGTTGAACCTGCGCTCACATGTGCTGGCAACCCCATAGGAGTCATAAATCGACCAGCACTAAAGCGTTCGTCTTCTACGGCCCAAAAGCTAATATTGCTGTCGCAAATGGTATCGGCATCGCTGTCCACACAAGGGCCTTTAAGACCATCAAGACTCCAAAATCCATAATCATCAGTAGTATCACTTGAAGAGAGACTAGTGTCATCCGTTCCCGTAACCTCAGCACCAAAGGAAGCGCCATTTCCAAAAATCGTTTGAGTATTTGTCGTGCTTCCAATGACTCTTGCACTCAAAAAAGTTGGACCACCACCCCCATTAATGACAGAAACAATATCGGAGGCGACAGGAGTTCCACCACCAATATCAGCAAGGTCAATAGTTACAGTGCCCCCAGCAATACTTATTGTGGCAACAGCACCTGAGCCATTAAGATAAACTACCCGCACAGCTAAACCATCTGCTGCTGGTCTTACCTTTGTAAACTCTACATCTTGAATAATAAGGGTTTCATTACCAAAGCATTGTGAAAGCAGTGGACAATTGAAACCATTTGTCAGCCACTCACTCACATTACCAACGGCATCTTGAACACCAAAGGCACTTGTGCAATTAGCTGTCTCGTTAGAACCAGTGGTAATAGATCGAATATTTGAGCTTGCTGTTCCCGGAAGGGAGTAGAAATCATTACTATCTGGTTTATCAAAGTCTACATAACCATCATCAAGCCCAGAAGCTCCACTGGAATTACACTTTGAATTGGAATTTAGAGATAAACCAGTCTCTAGCGTCGCAACCTCACTATCATTAGAAGTGTTACTATCCCATAAAGAATAAGCGACCTGCTCTTTTCTGCCAGGAAGCTTATGACTAAGAATAGAGTTTACACCAAGGATTTCTCCTGCACTGAGGTCCTCTAAAGAACGACAAAAAGTATTCGCATCTGCTTGAGTTACATTGGTTAAAGGAGGCTGGCTCGAACGGTGGTAGCGCTTATCTGAGTTCGTATCGAACTGTGGGTCAGAGCTAACAAGATTAGTCGTATCAGGTTCAACATTGGCAAAGTAATTAGCAAAGACGCCGGAACCAAATTCATTCCATGTGGCGCCATCGGCCATATAACACTTACCTTCTCCACGACTATAGTAAATCAAATTTGCAGTGGCACTTAGCCCTGCTGTTGTTGGATCATCAACACCGATACAAGAGTTATCAAAGGTACCAGGACAATTAGGCGCTGAAGAAAAAGGGCAACCTGCTTCAAATCGATCAATAAGTAAATCTTTACCATAATCATAGTACTGGGTGCCACTCACAGTGGTATCACCTGCACCTTTATAAAGGCAGCGGTAATTGTTGGTACTATCACTTGTCCGATTCATCAGCGAACAAATATTCTTATTAATCATCCAACGATGGGCAAAGGCCATATTCTTTGGTGGCGCCATCATCCTTACTATTCCCGTCGCATTCGTTCCTGTTTCAGCTGCTGTTGAGGTAAGAATACTACCCACGACAGGTCTGATGACATAGTAATAAACAGTATTTGGTGCCGGAGGTATAATTGAGTTCGCAGCATTATCAGTAAAAGTATAAGTCAAAGAGGAGCCCGTAATAGAGCTCTTATTAATGGGTTGCGAGAAATCAAACTCTTCATTTGCAAGTCTTCTGAAAACTCTATATTCACTTATCGAGGCAGAGCCATTAACAGTGAATTGATTCCATGAAATCTCTACCTCAGCTGGCGCGTCGTATGCAATCCAACTGGTATTTGTTGTCCCTGTAGAGCGGTAACAAACATTTGCTTCTTCATCCCAATAACGACTATCAATTTGAGTAGGAGTAATAACACCACTAGGACTTCCTTCTCCCATACAAGACTTGCGATCACTAAGACTTCCCGCCGAACAACCAGGCTCTAAGGCAGCAGGTGTGGCATTACAGTAAGTTTCGAAGGACTCCCATGAAGTATTTGACAGTGGCGCGACTGATGTCACGCTTTGGTTATCTTGAGTCTCACCAGCTTTTAAATTTATAACTTTAACAAGAGCATCAGCAGAGGCATTGCCTCTCAAAGCTGTTACAATTGTATCTGTGGTCGTTACATCATCATAAATTGTTACAGTAATTGCACTTCCTGTAACACTGACAGATGCCGTGTTTACGGCAGCTCCCGTGCCTTCAACAAACTCAATTGTTGGAGAGCTAGAAGTCTTACCGACAAAGGCTAAGTTTTGAATTTTAGTTCTCTTCATACGAAAACATGTTGTGGTTGATCCAGACTCTTGTCTAAATATAGCATCTGGATGATCTGGATCAGCGCTTGAGTTTGAGATTGGACTTGAAGTGCCTGAGCATATATTCCCACTCTCACACATATCAAGAGAATAAGGGCAAACACTACGGTCCTCATTCACGAGGCCTAGAGTATCAACTTTAGGTCCTGTCGCCTTAAATGCGGCCCAACCACCATGGGTGGCCGATACTTTTTGAACAGTAACATTAAATACAACCTCAGTTGTTCTTCCTGTAGAGTCCTGAATTGTGATTTCGATTTCACTCATTTTTTCATCAACGGGTGGGTTGATCGTTTGTGGCGTAATAACAATTTTCATATCTTGAAGATCAGCCGATGCGCCCCCACTCCCTGCGAGAGCAAAAGGGGCCGAAGCACCAGTACCTGCTGCTGAAGAGAGGTTATTAAAGAAGATTTGAATATTTCCTAAAGGCACTAAGTCTTCATCGCTACTATCGATACCAGTAATCGTAAGACTTTCGGTATCTTCAGGAATTCCTCCCCCTTCATCTATTTTCACTTTATCAATAACAATGGGGTCAAGCTCATTAATGGTTCTGTCGCCAATATAACTTTCAATCGGTTGCCAAACGCCGCCACTACTTTTATAGCAGGCTCCTGATAAGAGACTATAGAAAGTCAGACCGTCTTGATCTGGAGTGATACTCGCTGGCGTAGAGTTCGCGATACAGCCATTGAGTCCACAAACTTTCGTATCAGCATAGCTACTATACTCACAAAGAGTTGGCCTATCATTAACCGGAACAATAGAAATATGAACGGTTTGAGTATTGGTAGCACCACTTGAGTCTAATGCTTGAAAAGTAAACTTGTCTGCCGTTGCCGCACCACTTGCCAGATTGATGGTACCCGTGGCCCCTTGGGTGGCCACTATGGGATCAAAGCTAATGAGCTTACTCACATTAGAGTTGGCGTTAATTGCTGCTTGTATATCTGCCCCTGTTGTTAACCCGCTTTGAAAGAGAATCACAACTTTTGTGCCATCTGTTTGAGCGTAAGCGTTTGCACCATAGAGAGTATTAATAGACTCATCAGTATTTCTAATATTGACCAGCTCAATAGGGAAACCATCATAACTATCCCCCAAAGTCGTCGCATAGAAAGTCCCACTATCAGTAGCGATCCTTGCGAGGTTTACCGAGGGTGGTATGCCATCGAGGTTAGCACTATCCGCAATATTTCCATCTTCTGGGGTATAGGTACAACTGAGACCAGTGCTTCCGTTTCCGAGGCAACCAGTAATTGAACCACTGGCGGGCGCTGTAATAAGACTATAATTAATAATACTATTACCATCGTCATCGGTAGCACCATCGAGAGTGAAGGTATAAGTACTTGGTTCAAAAGTATCACTTTCAAGACCTTGAATGAGAGTTGTTGTCGTCACACTTGGAAAAACAATAGGAGAATCACTCACACTATTTATGGTGAAGATCGCCGTTGTTTCAGGCGGAGGATTATTGGCAGCATCGAAAATTTTATAGCCAAAGTAACCTGTACCACTTTGATTTGGCAGACCGGTAATGACAACCTGACAAGTTCCACCAATACAGAAGCAGCCTCCATCAGGAAAAACTTTATTGGCCGTCGTAATATTACACTTTGTTGCTAAGTCCCCTTCCTCATCATTATATGTCAAGGTAAGAAGACCAGCACTGCCGTCTTCATTAAAAGCGGTTAAAGAGGTTAAGGTGCCTACAGGAGGGTCATTAACTGTGGTGACCACTATTGGGATTGTCAGATTAGAACTGACTCCACCCTCTGGGTCTTTAAGCCTAACAATAAATGAATCAGTTGTTGTATGACTGTAGGTATAATAAGAAAAGTTTCCTGCAGAATCCATGGCAAGAGTTCCAAGGCCCGGTGAGGAAACTAATTCAAAACTTAGTAGGGCGCCAAAAACATCACCATCAGCGGTATCATTAGCAGAAACAATTCCAGATCCGATAAGACTTCCCGTTACTAAGGTAGAAGTATCCGTATCAAATCTTTCGGTAGCACCTATACTACCAATGACAGTACCAACAGGAGCATCATTAACACTTGAAACCACAACGCTCACAACTTGAGTAGCGGAAGTGCCGTCATTATCAGTTAAAGAATAGGTAAATTCAGTTGTTCCATAATAGTTATCAGTAGGAGTAATTGTCGCCTGACATTTTCCACCAAAACAAGTGCAGGTGATATTATCTAAGGCAAGTGAACTTGCATTAGCAGTGACCACCTGATTCGCCGTGGCCGCAGCAGTCATCCATGTTGAGATTACAGGATGAGCATTAATCGCAGAAGCAATGGCCAGTGAAGAAGTGGTAGGGCCTACGGTAATTTCAACTTCTCTAATGCTTGAGATGGAGGTATCTGGAACGAGTGCGAGTGCGCCTCCCGCTTGAATGGTGACGCGAGTATTATGGGCATCAACGATGGAGGAATTAGAGGTATAAATTAATCCTTGATCCACTAACCTTTTAACAAGACCAGACGAAGCTGCAGCTGAAATATTACAGCTCGTAGCAAAGTCATTTCCAATGTCAGTATAAGTTAAAGCGACGGTACTCGCTCCACTATCTTCAAGAAGCGAAAGAGATTTAAGTGTTGGGATTGGTGGACCATCGCTTATGGAAGCACCTTGGCAGGTTCTTGAAACAGAATTAAAAGTTTGTCCATTAAGACAATTCGCTTTCTTTTTTCCACCTTCACCGGCAACACAGCCAAGTAAAAGTGTTAAGCTAAGAAATCCCGTGACCTCAAAAAGGCCTACTCGGAAATTCTTCCTAAAAGTTTTTAATAGCTTCTCTAATTCCATTTATATTCCATTTCTCCATCTAACTTATCGAAAAGATTTGATGTAAAATTGAGAAGATTTCATTTGAATAAATCTCTCAAGCTTTATTTTCCCCCCTTTTTGGGAGTCAAATGGCTTAAACTGGCTAAAGTGCTGGAATTTATAGATTTTTGAGAAAGTAAGGAGAAAATGTCTGATCTCTTTTCGCTATAATATGCCCGACAAAGAGAGCAGGTTATAGAAATTATAAAGGTTTCATTAAATCTTAATGGCCAAGAATGTTAATTCTCCAATCGACTAAGTTACCTGTTTGAGAGGCAGCATCATCAAACTCAGTATCCGTTGCACCTCCAAGACCATCAATAACTTTAAGGGTCCACACCCCGCGTGCACTTTCTCCATAAAAGGCGTTAGAGGACATCACAAACTCATCTAAATCAGCAACCCAAACTGGTGAGTCGCTTGAATCAAAAGGAATGAGGAAACTATTATTAACATTCAATAAAATGCTCTTGGTGCCTGTTGGGCTGGTCAGCTCAATTCCTAAATCTCCTGGTCTGCCATGGGTAACATTAACCATGACCTGGACTCCTTCAATTGTTGTAAAGTCACTGATAAAAATGGAACTACTCACCCCACTGGCCGAGCTATCTGGAATCGAAACATTCGGCGCCACCATATATCCACTTTGATCAAACTGCGGATTTGTTTGAAGCTGAGTTCCCCAGCCAGAAGAATAGGATTTGGCCAAAGTAATGGCGGCATCAATATCGACTAAACCAAAGCCAAAGTGATTGTGAAAGTTAAAGCCAGCAGCATTGGTGATCCAATCTTGTTCATAGGAGTGGCCAGCAAGATCAAAGAATCCTCCCTGACTTTGGGGATGGCCTGTCGTAAAACTTGGATCATTAACAACTCTTGCCGTCTTCGCCAAAATATACTTTACATCTCTTGCGGTAAGATTTGAATTTGCTTCTAGTATCAGAGCAATCGCCGCACTAATCATAGGTGTGGCTGAAGAAGTCCCATTAAAAGTATGGGTATAATCACAATCAGCATTGAGACTATCTGTACCTTTTTGAAAAGCTGAATTGCTGCTGCTTACATTATCACGGCTATAACCTCGATCACAGCTTTGCTGATCGAGAGTAACGATGGCAGGATCCGTCTGACCATACTCTCCCCCAAAAGCAGATATCCACAAGCTTGAACCGGTTGATGAATAACTGGCCTTTTGACCATTACCATTAAGGGCACCCACAATGACCATATTAGATATAGCATTGGAGCGGTCAACATTGGCGTTATGTGGAAAGCACAACCCTATATCTTCAATGAGGTAATAAGACGAGCTGAAGTAATCGCACTCTTCGTAAGAGTTACCAGCAGCTTTAACATAGAGAGAGCCCTTTCCAAGGCGGCCAGTGCTAAAACCACTATTGACTTGGTCAGCGTAATCCTGATCCCATAAGAGATTAAAGTTGGTGAAATTAAAACCATAACTATAATTAAAAATAGAATAATTGCCACTTGCCTGATCCAATTCCATTTCAGTGCTTTGATCACTTCCAATATAATTATTTCCGGCAATCACTGAGCCTGGTGCAATACCACGGACTCCAATATCATTCCATGCCTCTGCTGCGATAATACCAGCGACACTTGTTCCGTGACTGCCACTATTACTGCGACCCCTAGGGTCACCATAGAATGGGCTTAAGGCATCATAGTTCTTATGATAATTAGTAAAAAGATTTGCATCGATATCGGGATGAGTGATCTCTAGTCCATCATCACTGACGAGAATTGAGCTTCCTGTTCCAATGATCCCCTCATCTATTGTTGATTTCATATTAAGGTCATTGCCACTTCCGGCAGGGTTACTGGCAAAAGCACTTTGTCCTGTGTTTACGAGGTGCCATTGATAGGGATAGAGAGGATCTCCAAAAACTCTTAAACTAAATGGTCCCAGCTCACTATAAGAACTTCCTTTAATGGCAAATACTCTAAGGTTATCAGTGGTTACCGAACCAGATGCAGTACCCGAGAGAACGCCCGTAGTTCCATTGAGAGAAAGCCAACTTGGTATATTCAATCCACTAACAATGACCCCGCTACTAATAGTCGTTGGAGTAAAGATATAGCTTCTGCCTTCATAGGCAATAGAGGCTGGAGTTCCCGAAATAAGTAGTTCTTGGGAACCGACTTTGCTCGTAATATCTGTAGGAGCTGGTTCTGGTGCCTTAGATTTAGTCGAACTTTTTGGCCCACCGACACAACTCGATAAAAAGATCAAAGAGAGAAGAAGGTAAATCACACTTCTATTATGGGGTATTTCCATAGTAATTTTATCGGCTTTTTTGAGAAAATTATTGAGGCTTTATCGTGAAATTAGGAACTTAGCAGACGTAAAAAAGGCCGGACAAAAACTATCCGGCCTAAAATTCAATTCATTAAATTTTAGTGACACTCAAAGGGCTCACTATCGCTGTGACGGTGACAACTTAGATCCATAGAATCAGAACCTTTAACGTAAATCTTCACTTTAATTCCACCAGAAACAGGCCACGCCTTAACGCCATTAAATTTAGAAATAGTATCCGCTGATGCCATAGACTGGAAGTCAACAAGTGCTTGTGCAACTGCTTCTTCAGTATCAACGATTTTTACATTTGCACTGGCCATAACTGACATTGTAAAAGCAAGTAGTAACATTAATTTTTTCATATTCTCTCCTTCATTGTTTAAAACTCAAAATGAGCAATTTATCATTATTAATCTTTTGGTTCATCATCACTAGGTTCACTATCATCGCCAGGCTCGTCATCGTCACCAGGCTCATCATCGTCACCAGGCTCATCATCATCGCCAGGCTCATCATCGTCGCCAGGCTCATCATCGTCGCCAGGCTCAT
>Ga0136600_1001030_pt1 | contig 13634 bp, 13 predicted proteins | sample AntRauMFilla2698_FD_104634 | JGI IMG/M metagenome (GOLD analysis project Ga0136600, IMG submission 104634) | Saline lake microbial communities from Rauer Islands, Antarctica - Metagenome Filla 2 #698 | ecosystem: Environmental > Aquatic > Non-marine Saline and Alkaline > Saline | place...
AAAGTGTTGGGCTGGGTGCCAGAGATTACTGCGCAGGAGATGTGTACCGAGATGGTCGCCGAGGATTTTAAAACCGCGCGCCGATACGCATTGCTCAAAGAGCATGGGTACGAAATGCCGATGAGCATCGAGTAGGGATAACATTATATGCAGAAAATTTACATCGCAGGCCATCGCGGCATGGTGGGGGGCGCCATCATGCACCAGTTGCAGGCGCGCAAGAACGCAGGCGAGGATCTAACCCTGACAACCCGCACCCATGCAGAGCTGGACCTGACCGACCAGGCGGCAGTGCGCGCCTTCGTGCAAGCCGAACAGCCTGACGTCGTCATTCTCGCGGCGGCAAGGGTGGGTGGCATACGTGCTAATAATACCTACCCAGCCGATTTCATCTATGAAAACCTGATGATCGAATGCAACGTTATCCATCAGGCCTTCACCGCAGGCGTGACTCGACTGTTACAGCTAGGCTCATCTTGCATCTACCCGCGCGCAGTGGCGCAGCCGATGAAGGAAGACGCGTTGCTGACTGGCGTGCTAGAACCCACCAATGAGCCGTATGCCGTTGCGAAAATCGCCGGTATCAAGCTGTGTGAAAGCTACAATAGGCAACATGGCACTGATTACCGCAGCGTAATGCCGACAAATCTATACGGTCCCGGCGATAATTTTCACCCCGACAACTCCCATGTGCTGCCCGCCCTGATCAGGCGCTTTCACGAGGCCGCACAGGCGGGTGACGAGGTTGTGACTATCTGGGGCAGCGGGACACCGCGCCGCGAATTCCTTCATGTGGACGACATGGCAGAGGCGAGCTTGTTTGTGCTGGACCTCGACCGCGCCACCTATGACGCCAATACTGAGCCGATGCTGAGCCATATCAATGTGGGCTGTGGTACGGATGTGTCGATCATGGAGCTGGCGCAAATGGTGGCCGATGTGACGGGTTTCAAAGGCAGCATCGCCAACGATCCATCCAAACCCGACGGCACCATGCGCAAGCTGATGGATGTGTCGCGGTTGGCCGACATGGGCTGGCGCGCACGGGTCGGGCTGGAAGAGGGGTTGCAGGGAACTTATGATTGGTTTTTGGAAAATCAGGACGCAGTTCGCCGCTGATCGTTTGTTTTGAGATCGGACCAGAGCCTGGCGAGGCACACTGCGTAAATTCGTGAGCAAACTGCAGCGGTCTAACCCCAAACGTATCAAGCTCGGGGTTAGACCCCTGCCTGCGACGTCATGGCGTTGGAAATCTGCGCGATCTGAAGATCAAGAAAGCGCGTCCCAAGCTCGGCGGTCTCAAAGCCTATGAGCCTCGATACCTTCATATCGACATGAAATATTTGCCGTGCCCTCTCGGATTATCGATCCACTGACCGACAGGGCATTGCACAGCAATGTCCCGACAGCTTGGTTTGATCCGGAGATGGACTAGACACCGCCACCAAGCGGAAAGCCAAGCGGCACCAACCCAGCGAACGGTCGATCGGGGGATGAGTCAAACCACCCAAGAACTGGTTACCATCATATGACTATCCGTATTCATGATCTCGGGCGTGCCGAACTGGTGGAGGGCCTCGTTCAGCGTTTCGACGCAGAAGTCGGCCTCCAGCGTGTTCGAGATGCGCCAGGCCAAGACCTTGCGGGTGTGCCAGTCCATGATGGCGACGAGATAGAGGAACCCGCGCCGCATCGGCAGATAGGTGATGTCCGAGCACCAGACCTGATTCGGGCGATCCACCCTCGGCCCCCTGAGCAGGTAGGGATTGGTCTTATGCCCGCATCCCGGCCTGCTGGTGTTGGGCTTCTGGTAGATCGGCATCAGCGCCGTAAGGCGCATCAGCCGACGTATCCGTTTCTCGTTCACCAGATGACCGTCGTTGCGCAGGCGCCAGGTCATTTGTCGGACGCCGAAAAATGGCGTTTCCAAGAACTGTTCATCGATCAGCCGCATCAGGCTGAGGTTTTGCTCCGTCTCGCTTTTGGGCGCGTAGTAAAAGGATGATCGTGCGATCGACAACAGCTTTCACTGCTGGCCGATCGACAGCTGTGGATGATTAGGCTCCACCATGCCCCGCCTCACTTCCCGCCCCACGGCTTGAGCTTTCTTTCCAAAAAAGAGTTAGCCACCGCCTGCTCCCCGATCTTGGCGTGCAGTTCCTTCACCTGCTCCTCGTCGATCTCGGGCTTGTTCCGGCCGCCGCGCTCGAACACGCCCGACGCACACTCGGGCACGGCACGCTTCCATTGGTGGATCATCGTTGGATGCACCCCGACCCGGCGCGCCAGCTCAGCAGCGGTTTCCTCGCCCTTCAGGGCTTCCAGCGACACCTTCGCTTTGAACTCGGGCGCATGTTGTTTGCGTTTCGACATCTCTGATCTCCTTCGTGTTGAAGATCAACAAACTGCAAATCGTAGCTTATGTCAGTGCTCGAATTTCGGGGGGTAGCCAGTTCAACCAGACCTGATTGGGCAAGTTCACGCGAAGGCCGCGCAGTACGTGCGGGTAAATCTTGTGACCTTTCGCGGCTTTTCTGGTGTTGGGCTTCTGGTAAATATGCATAAGGCCCATCAACCGCATCAGGCGTCTGATCCGTTTCTCGTTCACGAGATGATCTTCATTCCACAGATGATAGGCCATCTGACGAACGACATAAAAACGGGGTTTCCAAAAACGGCTTGTCAATCACCCGCATCACACCAAGGTTTATCTCGCTCTTGCCTTTGGGATTGTAGTAAAACGACGAACGCGAGAGAAACTCATGGAGAAGTTCGGGTCAGTCAAATAGGCATATAAGTGTCTGGCGGATTATGATCAGGTCTCCACAATTTGCCTGTTCCACCGCTATCACCTGACCAACACTGCCTACCGCCAACTACCGCCAAGCCCGATCAATGCCTTCGATCTTTGACACGACTTCACACTCGAATTAACATTTGGCGGGCGGATGCCACTCTGCATTTGGGCAGATGTAAAAAGTTAGCACTACCCATATTAGATGTTCTACATAAATTTACGCTTTAAGCACTCCACTAAAACGTGACAGTATCGGAGATAACTGATACTAGAAGTAAAAACATATACGTTAAGGTACCGAACTTGAGAGTAGAGCAAACGGGACTTCCAGATGTACTTTTACTGGAGCCTGCCCGCCATGGCGATGCGCGCGGTTTTTTCTCCGAAAGCTGGAATAAAAACGCTTTGCTTCAGTACGGAATTGATCTGAATTTTGTCCAGGACAACCATTCACTTTCCCAAAAAGTGGGTACTGTGCGCGGCCTACATTTCCAGTCCCCTCCCCATGCGCAGGCCAAATTGGTCCGATGCGGCAGGGGTGCACTTTTTGATGTGGCGGTCGATATCCGTCGCGGCAGCCCTACCTATGGACAATGGACAGGGCATGAACTGAGCTTTGAGAACGGCTTGCAATTGCTGGTGCCTGCAGGGTTCATGCATGGCTTTGTAACGCTGCACCCCGATACCGAAATTGTCTACAAATGCACCGATTACTACGCCGCCAACTGTGACCGCGCAGTGCGCTTTGACGACCCAGACATCGGGATCGAATGGCCGCTAGCGGGCGATGCTGTGCTGTCCGGCAAGGATGCCTCCGCCCCGTCGTTCCGCGATTTTAGTAGCCCGTTTGTCTGGCGGGAGGGCTAGGCATGAAGATCCTAGTGACAGGCGGCGCGGGGTTTATTGGCTCGGCTGTAGTACGCCTAGCCATTGCGCGGGGCCACAGTGTGGTCAACCTCGATGCCCTTACCTATGCCGCCTGCCTACAGAATGTGGCGGATGCCACGCATAGCCAGCACTATGCTTTCGAGAAAGCCGATATCCGCGATCGCGCCGCGCTTGACGCTATCTTCGAGCGTCATTTGCCCGACACTGTAATGCATCTGGCGGCGGAATCCCACGTGGACCGTTCCATTGACGAGCCGGGCGATTTCATCGAGACCAACATTATTGGCACCTATAATATGCTGGAGGCCGCACGCAGTTACTGGAGCGCCCAGGGCATGCCCGACGGCTTCCGCTTCCATCATATCTCCACGGACGAGGTCTTTGGCTCTCTAGGCGAGACAGGAATGTTCACCGAAGACACCCCTTACGATCCGCGTTCGCCCTATTCTGCTTCCAAAGCCTCTAGCGACCATCTAGTTCGTGCCTGGTTCAAGACGTACGGCCTCCCAGTGGTACTAACCAATTGCTCAAACAACTACGGGCCCTACCATTTCCCCGAAAAGCTGGTGCCTGTGATAATCCTAAATGCGCTGGCCGGCAAACCCCTGCCAGTCTACGGCACCGGCGCAAATGTGCGCGACTGGCTCTATGTCGAAGACCATGCCGATGCACTACTGACAGTGCTGAAAAACGGCGAACTTGGGCGAAGCTATAACATCGGCGGAGAGAACGAATTAAACAATTTGGAGTTGGTGCATATTCTCTGCGCCATTCTAGATCGTCTGCGACCTAAGGCCAAGGGAACTTACGCAGATTTGATAACCTTTGTCGCTGACAGGCCCGGTCATGACGCGCGCTATGCCATCGACCCCAAGCGCATCCGCACCGAGCTGGGCTGGCGACCCTCAGTTACGATCCACGAAGGACTGGAACAAACTGTACAATGGTATCTCGACAACGAGGAGTGGTGGCGCGCACTGCAATCCCGCGCCGGTGTGGGCATACGTCTGGGCGTGACTACATGACCATCCTTGTTTTCGGTAAAACAGGTCAGGTTGCTACCGAACTGGCAACTCTGCCCGGTACGCTATGTCTGGGCCGCGATATCGCCAACCTAAATGATCCCGCAGCCTGTGCTGCAGCGATCATCGCCAATGCGCCTGTCGCCGTGATCAACGCTGCCGCCTACACCGCCGTGGACCGTGCGGAGGGAGACGAAGCCAGCGCTTTGACCATCAACGGTACAGCACCAGGGGTAATGGCTCAAACCTGTGCACAATTGGGTATCCCGCTGGTCCAAATCTCGACCGACTATGTCTTTAACGGAAGTGGCGATACGCCATGGCACCCTGATGCCCCCACTGCTCCGCTGGGCGCCTATGGTCGCACCAAGCTGGCAGGCGAACAGGCCGTGCAGGCCGAAGAGGGCACATATGCCATTCTACGCACCTCTTGGGTGGTCTCAGCCTACAGCGCCAACTTTGTGAAAACCATGCTGCGGTTGGGTGGTGCGCACGACACCCTGGACATCGTCGCTGACCAGATCGGCGGGCCCACTGGCGCGCGCGAAATCGCAGCCGCATGCCACAATATTGCCACACAGTTGGTAGACCAGCCCATCAAAACTGGCATATATCATTTTGCAGGAGCGCCCGATTGCAGCTGGGCAGGGTTTGCGCGCGCGATTATTTCCAAGGCAGGGCTAGCATGCACCGTGCGTGATATTCCCTCCTCGGCCTATTTAACCCCAGCGGTCCGGCCGCTGAATTCAAGGCTGGACTGCACCAACCTTTACACCACTTTTGGCATTCCGCGCCCAGACTGGAAAGATACACTTACACATATTCTGACAGAACTGGGACATTTGAATGACAGAGCGTAAAGGCATCGTCCTCGCCGGCGGCTCAGGCACACGACTATATCCGATCACCATAGGTGTCTCCAAACAACTGCTGCCGATCTATGACAAACCGATGATCTACTATCCAGTCTCGGTACTGATGCTGACAGGCATTCGCGAGATCGCGATAATAACAACACCTCAGGACCAGGAACAGTTCAAGCGAACTCTGGGCGATGGCAGCCAGTGGGGCATCACGTTCACTTATATTATGCAGCCCAGCCCCGATGGCCTCGCACAGGCCTATCTGCTCGCCGAGGACTTTTTGGCGGGCGCGCCTTCGGCAATGGTGCTTGGAGATAATATTTTCTTCGGCCACGGCCTGCCCGAATTGCTGGTCGCAGCCGACAGCAAAACCTCCGGTGGCACTGTCTTCGGCTACCACGTGGCAGATCCCGAACGTTATGGTGTGGTGGATTTCGACACTAATGGACATGCTTTGAGCATTGTCGAGAAACCACAAACGCCCAAATCCAACTATGCAGTGACCGGCCTTTATTTTCTGGATGCCGATGCACCTGCGCGTGCCCGCGCGGTCACGCTCTCTGCTCGCGGCGAGCTCGAGATTACAACCCTGCTGGAAATGTATCTCTCTGCCGGTTTGTTGGATGTCAAACTCATGGGCCGCGGTTTCGCATGGCTGGACACTGGTACCCATGGTAGCCTGCTGGACGCAGGAAACTTCGTGCGCACCCTAGAACAGCGGCAGGGCCTACAAACCGGTAGCCTTGAAGAAATCGCCTACAGAAACGGCTGGATCAGTACAGACGTCTTGGCCGAGCGTGCAAAGATTTTCCACAAGAACAACTACGGGACGTATCTCAAAAACCTGCTGGCACAAAAATAAGCCTCAAACGCTTCCAACTAACAAAACACCGGCAGCAATCAGCGCGCAGCAACATCCCGAATTGTAGTTCAGTCCGAAATCTGCGACACGCGTCGCAATCTTGGGGCAGACGATCCGGGTAATATATTTAACTATGTGAAAGACGAGCATTCAAATGCGGAAAACGCTTTATTTGCACATCGGCAGTCACCGTACAGCGACGACATCGATACAGCAGTTTATGATCAAGAATTTTGATGCCCTGATTGACGCAGGATATCTCTATCCATTCGGTATGCCACGGCATTTGCGGCTGATGAACTCTCTGTTCTCCGGGAACGAGTCCGTGGCCGAAGTGGCCGAAACCATGTCGAAGCGTGCTGATCAACGGCAGGGCGATGTGACAAATATAGTGTTGAGCGATGAAGACGTCAGCACCCGCCCCGATCTGAGCTTGCTGGCACAATTCCAAGACCATTTCGACGTCAAGATCGTATATTCGATGCGCCGTCAGGACCTATGGTTGGAAAGTTGGTATTTCCAAAACATCAAATGGCAGTGGAACCCCCTACTAAGCCACTGCACCTTTGACGAGTTCCTCAACCACCGCGAAGATTTCTACTGGATCCACTATGACCGATATGTCTCCTCCCTTGAGGCGATGTTTGGCGAAGAAAACGTCCTACTCACGGTCTTTGAGAAGCAGCAGATGCCTCATGGCCCCGTTATGGAATTCTGCCGAACGATCGGCCTGACCGACATGTCAGGCTTTAGCGATGCGCCTCATTTCAACTCGTCTATGTCTGCAAGCATGGTGGAATTCGTCCGCCACCTTCCACTAGACACCTTTAATCCACCTGAGCGCGATCTGCTGCGCATTGCACTTGAGCAGGTGGATTGGTTGCACCTCAAGAATACCGATAAGCAAAGCGAGAGATTGATGCCCCGCCAGATGCGCGAAGAAATCATGCAGCTTTATGAAAACGGGAACCAGAAGCTTGCGTCACGCCGGTTCAGCCGCGCAGATCTATTCCTTGATCCCCTGCCTGATGCCGATGCCAAACTAGCAGATCTGGTGCTGCCACCCACCGCGGCGGAATTACTAGAGCAGTTTGTCGCTCCGTTGCTCATACGGCTTGTTCAAAACGGCACCATATCTGGCAAGAACCAAGCGAAATGACAACGCCCGCTCCGACGCGACTGCAGAGCCTCCTCTGGCCCGAGGCAGGCCTGAACACGGAACGTGATGTTTACGTGCGACTGACCCGCGGGGCAGCGTTCTCGATAGCAAACCGACAGGTTTACTTCATTCCCGGCGCCGCAGCTGATTTCGGTACGTACAATAACCTGTTCAATAGCGGCAAATGGCGGACCCACTGCACGCTTGAGACGCTGGAACTGGAACTGACAGGCGATGGCCAATTCGAACTTGCGGTCTTTCACGCCCAACCAGAACGCTCTTCCGAGCGTGTAATCAACCGAATCGTCACGCTGACAAGCGATGCACCGCAAAATTTCGACGTAGTCCCACTAGGCGGGCTTAAAGACATAGGCGTCCTCTTCTTCCAGCTCACCGCTTTGACCGAAGGGCGAATCGATCAAGCCCACTGGCAGACCGCCGATGCTCCCCGCCGCACGCCAGACCTAATGCTGTCAGTCACCACCTTCCGCCGCGAGGACGCTGTCGCCCGCACTTCAAAGCGCTTTGAAGAATTTGCCCGCGATACCGCCATTGCCAAACATGTCCATCTAACAGTCGTGGACAACGGTCACAGTACCGATATCGCCCAAAGCGCGCACGTCAGCGTCATTCCAAATGCCAATCTCGGAGGCTCGGGCGGTTTCGCACGCGGTTTGCTCGAAGCACAAACCCGGGGCGCAAGCCACTGCCTGTTCATGGACGATGACGCCTCGGTACACATGGACTGTATCTCCCGCACATGGATGTTCTTAGCCTACGCTACCGATCCGGACACCGCAGTCGCCGGTGCAGTGGCCAATGCCCAATACCGTTGGAAGCTTTGGGAAAATGGCGCCCTGTTTGATCGGGTGTGCCAGCCACAGCATTCCGGAAAAGACCTGCGCGACCTGCTTGAGGTGCTAAAGATAGAGTTTGACAGCACCACGTCCCCGCCGCACAATTTCTACGGCGGCTGGTGGTACTTTGCATTTCCGGTCGCTCACGTGCAGCACATGCCCTTCCCGTTCTTCGTGCGTGGCGACGATGTCAGCTTTGCGCTTGTCCATGATTTCAACATCATTACGCTTCCAGGTGTAATATCTTATCAAGACGAGGATTTTTCCGTCAAGGAATCGCCGCTGACTGTCTACTTGGACCTGCGTAGCCATATGGCCCACCACCTGTCGCTGCCAGCGATGGAAATCGGGCGCGTTGGTATGATGAAGATCATCGCCCGCTTTTACCTACGTGGCCTGCTCTTCTGCCATTACGATACGCTTGAAGCGATCGGTCTGGCGCTTGATGATGTGCTGGCAGGCCCGGACTACTTCGCCGCGAACCCTGACATAGCCGCACGCCGCAAGCAAATCAGTGTGCTGACTGATGCGGAACGCTGGCGGCCGGTAACAAAAACGCCGCGCAGCACTTGCAGCACTCCGCGTCGTCGGATCGAGCCCGATCGCTGGCTACCCCGCCTGGCAATGAAGCTGACCCTGAACGGTCATCTGCTGCCTGGCTTCCGCAGCTTCGGGAACCGGATCAGCATGGGGGCAGACAAGCGCGGCCAGTTGCGCCCTGTCTGGGGCGCGGCGCAGATCAGCTATGTCTCGGCGAACGGTGCACGAAGCTACACTGTCGAGCATTCCAAGAAGCGGGCCACTGAGACGACTCTGCCTATCCTGCGCGCCGCATGGATTCTTTGGCGGACCTATAATACCGTGCGCGATGATTGGCGAAAGGGCTATACGAGTCTGACTAAACCATCGTTCTGGCGAAAGCTGCTGTCCGTTAAGCCTGACTCGGAAGCGCCGCCCTCTCCCGGCGCATAGCATCGGCAGAGGACCATATGAATGCGCACTATCTATCACCTGGGTTTGCACAAGACCGGCTCGACCAGCCTGCAATTCTTCCTGCACCGCAACCAGCAGCAGCTGGCGCGCGCAGGCATCCTCTTCCCGCCCGTCTCCCAGCAGGGACTAGCGCGTTTCAACGCCGACGCTAAACAGCGGAGCCTGGCATCGATGCCCGTCCTGAATGATTACATGGGCCATAACGCACTAGCCTACCGCATGATAAATGAGGCGGTGCCTGGATTCGTCTTCCCTCCTGTCCACGAGCCAATGACTACCGTCGCCAAGGCGTTGTCGCAGATCTCTGAGCAAGCCCGAGGCGCGCACACGCTGATTTTCTGCTCAGAGGATCTCTGCCGCGCGAGCCTGATGGTGCCTGCGGTGCCAATGCGCTTTGCCCGCGCCTTCGGAACTCAAGATACCACTCTGATTGCCAACATCCGCCGCCCCGACGCAGCCATCGCATCATGGCAAACCCAGCGCCTGCGCTTCGGCGTGCCCTTCGCGCCCCTACACGCTGACCCGCCCGAAGCTTGGCTTGGTACCGTTCATTTCGAATACCGCGCCGCGCTGGAGCCGTGGTTGCAGGCCTTCCCAGAAGCCAACCTATGCCTACAATCCTACGATCGTCTGCATGCGCAAGGCGGATCAATCCAAAGCTTTACCGCCCTGCCCGGTCTGGGTTTGCCGTCGGACCTCGTCACCCTACCCGACACCAATTCAGGTTTGCCATATGCCTTACTAGAGATTGCCCGACAAAGCCTAGATGCGCTGCCGCAAGCCCGATCGCGCGCGTTCATCTCCTATCTCGAACGGGCCGCTGTAAGGCTGGAGCTGCCGTCCAACCATCAGGTGGAGCTCTTTGCGCCCGGAACGCGCACGGCCCTGCACCGCGCGTTCAAAGACATCCACGAGTGGTTGTGCCAACTCACCGGCAGCTGGCCATTCTTCTTTGATCTTGATGCTATGGCGACGCCTCCCGACATGCACATTTTGGACGTCACACGTCAGGCGTTACCTGCCCTCGTCCGCGACGCGTCGATACATCTGCAAGATGCAGACCTGCGGGCGTTCTTGAAACGGATCAGCGTCCTAGCCCGCGCCTAAAGCGGGTTCTGAACGAAGGCAGGCATCGCATCAGGAGCCGTCAAAAAAACCTCTGCCGTATCGAGCGCCTCCCGGATGGTTACGTCCATGTCGAGATAGCGATAAGTTCCCAAACGCCCCACAAAGGTGACACCTTGGGTCTTTCGCGCCAATTCAACATAATCAGCTAGCAGGGCCTTCTCGCGAACCTGCCGGATCGGGTAATAGGGAATGTCGTCGGGCCCACAGGCGCGCGAAAACTCGCGATAGCAGACCGATCCTTCATGATTTTCCCAAGGGCTGAAATGCTTGTGCTCGGTGATGCGGGTGAAGGGCACGTCCAAGTCGCCATAATTCATTACGGCGCATCCCTGATAATCGCCCTCATGGGTGAAACGCTCAAAATCCAGTGTCCGGTAACCCAAGCGTCCCAGCTCGTAGCCAAAGTATCCATCCAACGGACCAGAATAGAAGAGATGGTCAAACTCTTCTTCCTCGCCGCGATTAAACTTGCGGCTCAACTCTATCGTGATGCCCGGGTGATCCAGAATGCGCGCAACCAGATCAGTATAGCCATTCTCGGGCATGCCCTGAAAGCGATGGAAGAAGTAATTATCGTCATAATTGAAGCGCACCGGCAGGCGCTTGAGGATCGAGGCAGGCAGCTCGGACGGCTCAAGCCCCCATTGCTTGATGGTATAACCTTTGAAAAACGCTTCGTAGAGGTCCGGCCCAACAAAACGCAGCGCTTGTTCTTCGAAGGTTTGCGGATCCTCAATCGTTGTATCAGCCTGATCCTCGATAAAGGAGCGGGCCTCTTCGGGCCGCAAGGTCTTGTTGTAGAACTGATTTATCGTGTGTAAGTTGATCGGAAGAGAAAACACCTGCCCTTGCGCGGTAGTTTTCACACGGTTCTTGTAAGGGCGGAACGGCGTAAACCCGGTTACATAGTTCCAGACCTCCTCATCATCGGTATGGAAGATGTGCGGCCCGTAGGTGTGGACCATAACATCCGTATCCGCATCTCGCACGGTGTGGCAATTTCCCGCCACGTGGTCCCGAGTGTCAAAAATGGCAACATCATGCCCAGCCTGAGCAAGTTTGCGCCCGATAACAGCACCAGAAAGACCCGCCCCAACTAACAAGATACGCATATAAAAACCTATTTTTTCCAATTTACCTGCGGTTTCACACGTTTACCTTGCAATAGCAACGGGCGCAAACCCGCTCTTGGCAGGCCGTTCCTCCTGCCCAAGTGAAATAAATTTTATAAATATAAATAGGGGCACGCCCTCAATGTTTCCTTATTACAGCCACCTTAATGTTCGACTTTTATCATTAAGACAAAGAACTGCCTGAAAACGGAGCCCTAAAAAGAGGACAGTCGATGACGATTGCAACAGATCTAGAGCGCTACATGTTCGACCTCGTAAATGAAGAGCGGACATCGCGAGGACTGAACCTTCTGCAACTGGAACAAAACCTCAATGCCTCTGCGGATGCTCATAGCGTCTGGATGTCACGCACCGATACATTCTCGCACACTGGTGCAGACAGCAGTTCCTCGCTGCTTCGGATCCGTGAGGCTGGCATGGATCTATCCGGATCATGGGGATCGGCCGAGAACATTGCCGCTGCGCCAATTTATTCCAGCGACGGCTATCTCGACGAGGTAGACCAGCTACACAGAGGGTTAATGAACAGTCCTGGACATCGCGCGAACATCCTCAACCCCGCGCTGGAGTACATCGGGATTGGGATTGCCTTGGGGCCACTGACCTTCTCGAACGGCACATCGCTGCCTGCCTTGCTTATAACGCAGAACTTTTCATATACAGATGGCATCGCCGATCTTGATCTGATGGGGGATGCCGCAGGCAATACACTTCGCGGTGCGGTCGGTGATGATGTGATTAACGGCAATTTGGGCCACGACACCATCGAAGGCTATGGCGGCGACGACATCCTTGAAGGCGGTAACGGCTTTGATGTGATCTATGGCGGCAACGGTAACGATTTGATTGTGGGTGGCAGTCTGGGAGACAGACTCTACGGCGATAACGGAAATGATACCGTCGATGGTGGCTTTGGCCGCGACACTGCATTCCTGGGGAATGGCAACGATGTATTCATAGATAACGGACAGGGAGGCTGGTTGGGCGGCGACCGCGTTTTTGCTGGAAATGGTGTGGACCGGATCGAGGGCGGCGGCGGTAGCGACAGTTTCTACGGCGGTGGCGGCAACGATGTTATCTTTGGCGGGAACGGTAACGACAGTATCTATGGTGGCAGCGGCGGCGACAGAATTTTTGCCGGCAACAATAATGACGTGGTCGATGGCGGCTTTGGCCGCGACACCGTTTTTCTTGGCAACGGAAACGACAGCTTTACCGACAACGGCCAAACAGGCTGGATGGGCGGTGACCGCGTTCTTGCTGGCAACGGAAACGACACGATCAATGCCTCCGGTGGCAATGATACCCTCTCTGGCGGAGCCGATGCGGACATGTTCATATTTAATGGCGACAAGATCGAAAACGATGTGATCACCGACTATACGATTGGCGTTGATTCGCTGCATTTGGATGACGCTCTGTGGGACGGCGAATTGACGCAAGAACAGGTGATTGCGCAATTCGCCGAAACCAGCGGTGGCAATACTATTTTCAACTTTGGTGGAGGCAACACAATCACTCTTACGGCTCTGGCCGATACGACCGGTTTGGCGGACGATCTGATACTGTTCTAAATTGGCCCATTTATGTCATAAATGGTGTCGAAAATCACACACAGCCTGCCGACAGATAAGCTTGCGTAAGCTTCCGATTTTAAATGGCAAAAATTGATTTAGAGAGGCAGGAATGAAAGCTATATAACTTTGAATTTCCGCCAATCTTCTTCAACGGAGCTGACACCGTGTTTTTTCCCCAATCGTTGACTATCGGTACCACCCACGCACGCTCCTGTGGCTGTGCGGGCTGCATGAACAACGAGGAAAGCCGCATTGTCGCCGAGAACGTCAATGCTGCGGACTCTGCGGCAACCACGAACTCGATGGATGTGGGCGATACATTCAACGGTACACTCGACAGAGGGGGCGATACCGA
>Ga0136600_1001031_pt1 | contig 13632 bp, 12 predicted proteins | sample AntRauMFilla2698_FD_104634 | JGI IMG/M metagenome (GOLD analysis project Ga0136600, IMG submission 104634) | Saline lake microbial communities from Rauer Islands, Antarctica - Metagenome Filla 2 #698 | ecosystem: Environmental > Aquatic > Non-marine Saline and Alkaline > Saline | place...
AAGCCCACCATGCGTACCGCAGGCGAGCCGGTGAGGACCGGGCCGATTCGGTCGGCGGCGCCGCACACCACGTTGAACACGCCGGCTGGAATGCCCGCGCGCCGGGCGAGCTCGGCCAGCGCCAGGGCGGAGAGGGGCGTTTCCGGCGCCGGCTTGACCACCACGGTGCAGCCCGCGGCGATGGCCGGGGCGCATTTGCGGGTGATCATGGCGGAGGGGAAATTCCACGGCGTGATGCAGGCGACCACCCCGATGGGCTGATGGATCGTCCAGCCGCGCGAGCCGGGAAACGGCGTGGCCAGCGTTTCGCCATGGATGCGCTTGGCCTCTTCGGCTGACCAGCTCACAAAGCCCGCTCCATAGGCCACCTCGCCGCGCGCTTCAATGAGCGGCTTGCCCATTTCAGCGGTGATGATGGTGCCCAGATCGGCGACGTTTTCCACGATCAGGTCATGCCAGCGCTGCACCAGGCGCGCGCGGTCATAGACGCTGGTCTTCTTCCATTTTTCAAAGGCGCGTTCAGCCGCGTCCACGGCGGTTTTTGCGCCGGCCTCGCCCACATCGGCGACCCGGGCCACCAGGGACCGGTCGGAGGGGCAGATCACGTCAAACGTCGTTTCACCGGCGGTCCATTTGCCGTCGATAAAGCTCTCGGTTTTCAGAAGGCTCGTGTCCTTCAGGCGGTTTTCCAGAGTCATCAGCCCGTCTTTCATATCCGCCTAGCCTTTCTTATGCTTGTCTTTTCTGGCCTGCATCGCCTTGCGGAAACGCGCGGCCCATCCGTCCTTGACGACCTGCTTGGCCCGGCCCAGCGCCAGGGCGTCGTCGGGCACATTATCGGTGACCACCGTGCCGGACGCGGTCATGGCGCCCTTGCCGATGGTCACGGGTGCCACCAGTGACGAGTTGGAGCCGATGAAGGCACCCTCGCCAACAATGGTCTTGTTCTTGAAGAAGCCGTCATAATTACAAAAGATCGTGCCAGCGCCGATATTGGCGTTCGCGCCGACATCTCCATCGCCGATATAGGACAGATGGTTTGCCTTCGCCCCTTCGCCAAGGCGCGCCTTCTTCACTTCGACGAAATTTCCCACCTTGGCGCCGGTTTCCAGCACCGCGCCGGGGCGCAGGCGGGCATAGGGGCCGACCTCGCAGCCGCCGGCCACGTCCGCGCCTTCCAGATGAGAGAACGCCCGGATCAATGCGCCGGACCGGATCGTCACGCCGGGGCCGAACACCACGTTGGGCTCGATCGTCACATCGGCTTGGATGATCGTGTCATGGCTGAACATCACTGTGTGCGGCGCGATCAGGGTGACGCCGTCTGCCATGGCTTCGTGCCGGCGCCGGTCCTGCCACGCGGCTTCGGCCCGGCTCAAATCAAGGCGGGAATTGACGCCCAGCACTTCGGCTTCCGGTGCCCGCACGGCTTTGGCGGTGAGCCCGCGGGCCCGTGCCAGCCCCACCAGATCGGTGAGATAGTATTCGCCCTTGGCGTTGTCGTTGGTGATCTCAGACAAAAGCTCGAACAGGACCTGGCTCTGGCATGCCAGCACCCCCGAATTGCACAGGCGCACCTGCAGCTGCTCGGGGCTGGCCTCTGCGGCCTCGACAATGGCGTCAAGATCGCCGTGTTCCGTTTCGATCAGGCGGCCATACTGGCCCGGCTCCTCCGGATCAAAGCCCAGCACTGCCACGCTTGCCCCGCCGGACAGGGCGTCGAACACCCGCTCCACGGTTTCAGGCCGGATCAGCGGCGTGTCGGCATAGAGCACGATCACATCGCCATCGAAATCGCTTAAGGCCTCGGCGGCCTGCTTCACCGCATCGCCGGTTCCCTTTGGTGGATCCTGCAGGGCGGGGATGGCGCCGGCGGCCTTGGCGGCGTCGCGAATCGCGGGCGAATGGGCGCCCCAGACGACGATTTTGCGCTCTGCGCCGCTGGTCTCGGCCAGATTAAGCGACCAGTCGAGCATGGAGCGCCCGGCAATCGCGTGAAGCGGCTTGGCGCGGTTCGATTTCATCCGCGTTCCGTGGCCGGCGGCGAGGATGATTGCGGCGCGGGGCCTGTGCGGCATGACGGGGCTCCTCAAGCTGAGGCAAGGTGCGTTGAGGCGGTTGAACGCGACTGGAGCGGCTATAGCCTATCGTTCAATCGCGCGCGACCATGCGCACAGAGATTTTTAGCAAGGACTGGCATGGTGTCTGATCTCTCTCGCCTGGACGGGGCCCGCATCGCCTTTGATCTGGACGGCACGCTGGTGGACACCGCGCCGGATCTTGTGCGCGCGCTGAACGCCGCCGTGGTCCCTGAGGGGCTGGAGCCGGTGCAGGTCGCGGCGGTGCGCGCCATGGTGGGGCGCGGCGCGCGTGCTTTGATAGCCCGTGCCTATGAGCGCGCTGGTGCGCCGGCCCTGTCGGACGCGGCGCTGGAGCGCCGGCTGGATGTCTTCATGGACAGCTACCGCGCCGGCATCGCCGATCAATCGCGCCCGTTTGACGGCGTGCTGGACGCGCTGGACGTCTTCGCGGCCAACGGGGCGGTGCTGAGTGTGTGTACCAACAAGCCCACCAGCCTCGCGCGGTCGCTGCTGGAGACGCTGGGGATGGCGAATCGATTCGTGCGAATCGTCGGGCCCGAAGACGCGCCGGAGAAAAAGCCCGATCCGCGCCATCTGGAAGCGGCCATTGGCGGCAAGGCGGATCGGCGCACCGTGCTGGTGGGCGATTCCGAACCGGACGCGCAGGCCGCGCGCGCAGCCGGGGCCTGGTGCGTGATTTTCGCGGATGGATACAGTGAAAAGCCGACCGGCGCTCTCGGCGCCGACCGGCTTTTCAAACACTGGAACGAGCTGCCCGCGTTGATCGCGGATCTGCTCGAACTCGAGTAAGCAATACGCGTTCACGCTTACGCGCTGCGGCGCTCGGCTCCGCGATCATTGGCGTGACCAGGCATGCCGTTGATCATGTTGGAGCGCACATCGGTACGCGCCGAACGCATGGCGGGCATGAAGCCAGCCTCGTGCAGCTCGATGGAGACATCGAAACCGCGTTCTTTCCAGTAGGCTTCGATCCGTTCTTTCAAACGAAGCGCGCCTTCACGAGTACAAAAATCATTACTGGCCATGGGGAGGACCTCCTTCGCTTCGCGCGCTGCCAGGGCGCCCGTGCGGGGCTTGTTATGGTTTGGAAACGGACGCTCACACGACTAAGTTCCAAGCGTTCGATGGGGATATAGGTGATATTTTTGTTTGACGAAAGTGTGACGATGCCCATTCGGCGAAAAAAATTATTCCACGCCGGGTGAAGTTCTATAATCACGCGCTTCCCGGAAGCTCTCCACGAAGCCGGAGGGTCCAGTCCTGACACACAGAGTCGCGGCGGTCTGGCGATCCTGATCGGGGGTGAATCCCGGTGCCGTAACGGCTTGACCCTGCAGGCCCCGTGGCGTAAACGACGCCTCCTCTTTCGGGCGGCTAGCTCAGCGGTAGAGCACTTCGTTCACACCGAAGGGGTCACAAGTTCGATCCTTGTGCCGCCCACCATTTTTCGGCTTTTAAGGCCGGTCAAACCCCCGCCGGTTCGTCCGAGCGGGGGTTTTGCTGTGGCGATGCGCCGCGCCCTGCATATTCGTAAAATCGACACTGCGGACCCGTGCGCTTCTTACCGGCGTCAGCTCAGCACGTCGGCGACGCCCTCGATGACACCGCGAAGCCGCGCACCGTGGGAGCCGTCTGCGGCACCGGAAAGCTCGCCGGACAGACCGCGCAGGCTTGCCGCCAGGTCTTGATCCTGGTTGCCGGCCTCCATGGGCGCGATCGCCTGCTGCAGCGCGTCGGACAGTGTCCTGGCCTGCTCATCGGTCAGGGCCTCGCTGCGCACCATCTGGTCCACATAGGCCAGAGCGACGACCGGGTGGTCCGGCCAGGTCACCGGCGTTTGAAGCTGGGGATTGAAGGTGTCGCCCTGGTCGGCGAGCCCGGCGGCGGCGATTTCGTTGGCGGTCAGGAACTCGCTCTCTACAAGCGTGAAAACGTCCAGCCCGCGCCCGATCTCGGTGGCGTAGATGCGCCCGTCATACCAGTAGCTCGACCAGTAACCGCCCGACGCCAGAATGTCGGGATGCACCGGGCCGCGGTCGAAATAGCCAATCTCGTACGGATTGCCCGCATCGGTGAAGTCCATCACCGTCATTCCACCCTGATACCAGGACTGCACGAAGATATCGCGGCCCGGCACCGGGATGATCGAGCCGTTATGGGCGACGCAGTTCTCCACCTCCGACTGGGCCGTGGGGATCTTGAAATAGCTGGCAAACTCCAGGCGGCCGTCTTCGATCTCATAGATCGCATTGGCGCCCCAGGTGGCGGGATCCTGAGCCCGGCAGCGTGGCCGGCCGCCACCGCCCCACTCATCGGTGAACAGGACTGCCGTGCCGTCATTGTTGAACGTGGCCGAGTGCCAGTAGGCGAAGCCGGTATCGGTCACCGCGTCGATGCGCGTGGGGGCGCGCGGATCGCTGATATCGAAAATGATGCCATTGCCCGAGCAGGCACCGGCGGCCAGGTTCAGCGATGGAAACACCGTGATGTCGTGGCATTGGTCGGTGCGCCGTGTCGACTGGGTGCCGTCGCCATGGTCACCGCCTTCCCAAAGGCCGGCGATGCGGCCGGTCTCGTCATCGGCGAAGACCCTGGGGCTATCCACGATCCGCGCAGCGGCGGGGCTGGCCACCGGGATCTCAATGACATCGATGCTGAACAGCGCTGTGTCGGTGTCCCCGGGCAGGCCTTCCAGGCATCCCGCGAGTTCCTCGGACGGGCGCACCGAGCTGGTGCCGGAATTATAGATGATGATCGTGTCGTCATCGCTGGCGACAACCGAATGGGTGTGGGAGCCGCGGCAGGTCTGGACCAGGCCCACCTGCTGGGGCGCTGCGGGGTTGGAAATGTCAAAAATGCGAAGGCCCCTGAACCGGTCCTCGCTGACCTCGTCGCTGACGCCCTGGCGCCCGCAATCGACCCGGGCGCGGGTGTCCTGAACGGAGACCAGCAGGAGATCACCGACGATGGACACATCGCCCTGACCGCCCGGGCACACGACCGAGCTGATCAGCTGCGGCGCGTCGCCGCCCAGACGATACAGGTTGAAACCGTGATAATTGCCCGCCGCCAGAAGATCGCCGGCAAACGCCATGTCGGTGTTGGAGAAGCTCAGGAAGGGGGAGCGCTCGCCAAATCGCGGCTCGGCCCCTTCGTCACCCTCGCCCGCGTCTTCACTGGCCAGTTCCGGCGGAAAGCCGGCCGGGTTGTCCGGGTCGAAAAAGCCGGTGGGCTTGGCCAGGCTGGCGACCAGCTCAAGGTTCAAGATCGCTTCTTCGGCGTCGCGGAACCCCGCCGCCAGGCCGGCGCGCGGATCGTCGGACAGCTCGGCCAGGATCGTGGCCATGCGCCGGATCTCGGCGCGTTGCTCGCTGCGCACATCGTTCACAAAATCAAACAGGATCGGATCATACGCCGTGCCGCGCTGGTCTAGCAGGTTGTCCACCATGACGATCGCGCCCTCATGGTGGGCAATCATCAGATTGAGAAACTGCTCGTCCAACCGGGAGCCGGTCGCGGCGGCCAGCGCCTCCATCTGCTGCGGGCTCGCCATGCCAGCCATGGTTTGATGGGCGCCATCATCCATGCCGTCCATATTCCCCATTCCGCCCATGTCATGCATGGCGTGGGGGTCCGAGGCCGGATCGGGCGCGGTTTCGCCGCGCTGGCGCAGCCAGGTCTGCATGAAGCTGATCTCGTCGGCCTGGGAGGCGTCGATGCGCCCGGCGATATCGACCAGTGACTGTGTGTTGCTGCGCTCGCCCACCAGGGCGGCCATCTGCACCGCCTGGTGGTGGTGCACGATCATGCCTTGCATGAAGCGCACATCCTCTTCGGAGTATCGATTGGACGCGATCTGGGAGGCTTCGTCAGCGCTGATCTGGCGGGCCGCCTCTCCGGGGGCGCCAGGCTGGATGATCGGCGCGTCCTGAGCGCTGGCGGCACCAGGGCCCGAAAAGCCGGTCACCAGCGCCGCTAGGGCCGCGCTCACCAAAAACTGTGTCCGTCCAAACATGTCATTTCTCCCAAGGATTATCCACATGCAGGCTAATTACCGGTGCGCCGGCTGCAAGCCCCGCAAAGCACAGGGCCGCAAAAACAGTCTTTGCACTGAACGGCTCCCACGGTGGCCCCTGATACCGCGCGCGGGTTTTCTACGCTTGCCCCCTTGAGCCCGCCGGTCAGGTGCTGTCGGCCAGGCGCTGTCGGCCAGGCGCCGCTGGCCAGGCGCCGCCATATTGTCCGCGCGGCGCACCGTCGCACTTGCGAAACATTCGCAAAGGTGACAAGACGGAGCCAGACATCGCGCAGCCGGGTTTCGGCGCGCAAACCAAGCGGAGACGGCATGACTTTCTTTAGCTCCCCGATCCATCGCCTGGCGCTTCTGGCCGGTGCGGCGCTGTTCGCTCTGTCAGCCTGCGGCGCGCCCGAAGGCGGCGGCGATGCTGGCTCGCCCGGTGACGTGAACGTGTTTTCCGCGCGCCATTATGCCTCGGACGAAGCGGTCTACGCCGCCTTCACAGAAGAGACCGGCATTGCGGTCAATGTGGTGGAGGCTGGCGGCGATCTTCTGATCGAGCGTATTCGCACCGACGGGGACCGCAGCCCCGCCGATGTGGTGATCACCGTGGACGCCGGGCGCCTCTGGCGCGCCGAGCAAGCCGGCCTGTTCCAGCCGGTACCCGAGCTTGAAGACGCGCTCAGCGCCGTGCCGGACAATCTGGTGCATCCGCAAAACGACTGGTTCGGCTTCGCCACGCGGGTGCGCGGCATCGCCTACGCTCCAGGCCGGGTGACCGCCGAGGAGGTCGCCGATTTTACCGATCTTGCCGGTGAGCAATGGCGCGGCCGAGTCTGTGTGCGCTCGTCGAACAATGTCTATAATCAGTCGCTGCTAGCCGCGCTGATCGCGGCTGTGGGCACCGAGGCCGCTGAAGCCTGGGCCCATGGCGTAGTGCGCAATCTCGCCCGCCCGCCCCAGGGCGGTGACACCGATCAGGTGCGCGCGGTGGCGGCTGGCCAGTGCGATGTGGCGATCGTGAACCATTACTACGTGGCGCGCCTGGCGCGCTCCGGTGACGCCGCCGATCGCCAGGTGGCGGACGCAGTGGAGTTCGCCATGGCCGATCTGGCCGGGCGCGGTGCCCATGTAAACATTTCTGGTGCCGGGCTGGCTGCAGGCGCTCCCAATCGCGATAACGCGGTGGCGTTCCTGCGCTTTCTTCTGACCGAAGACTCCCAGCGTGCCTTCGCCGAGCTGACCAATGAGTATCCCGCCGTGGAGGGCATTGCCTACGAGAACCCGGTGCTCGCCGCCTATGGCACGCCCCGGGCTGACCCGGTGAACGTCAACGCGCTTGGCGATAACGCCGCCGAAGCCCAGCGTATTTTTGACCGCGTCGGATGGCCGTAAACGCGCCGACACGCCGGTTCGACCCGGTCTGGCCCGCGGCTTTCGCGGCTCTGATCTGCGCCGCACCGCTTCTGGCGGTTGCGGCGCTCGCCGTTTTCGGGCCCTGGACCGACTATATGGTCCATCTGGTCCAGACGCGGCTGCCGGCCTATCTGGGCCACACAGCGCTGGTGACGATCATCGCCGCCGGGCTCGCCGGTGTGATCGGCGCACCGCTGGCCTGGCTGGTGGCGCGCTACGCGTTTCCCGGGCGCGGCGTGTTTGAATGGCTGGTGGCGCTGCCGCTGGCCATGCCGGCCTATGCCGCGGCCTATGCCTGGTATGATCTCACGCAAGGGTTCGGCCCGCTGGGCGGCTATGTTCCGACCGTGCGCGGACCGGTGGGCGCCGGGATCATCTTTGCCGTGACGCTCTACCCTTATGTCTATCTTTTGGCGCGCGAAGCGTTCGCGGGTCAGTCCGCCGACGCCTATGACGCGGCGCGCACGCTGGGCGAATCGCCGCGCGGTGCCTTCCTGCGCGCCGCCCTGCCGCTGGCGCGTCCGGCCATCGCCGCGGGTCTGGCGCTGGTGGTGATGGAGAGCCTGGCTGATTACGGCGCGGTGGTTCATCTGGGCGCGCCGACGCTGTCTGTGGGTCTGATCCGCGCCTGGGCGGGCGAGGGTGCCACCGCGGACGCCGCACGCCTGGCGATGATCCTTGTTGCCATCGCTTTTGTGTTGTTTGCCGTGGAGCGCAGCCAGCGCCGCCGCGCCCGCCAGAGCGCCCCCAGCGGCAAGCGCCGGCCCCCTCGCCGGGTGAAGCTGGCAGCGCCGGCTGCGGCGCTGGCAGTTGTCGCCTGTTCGATCCCGGTTCTTCTGGGCCTGGTGATCCCCATGGGCCGGCTGGGCGCGCGGGCGCTCAGCGCGCCGCTGGCCAGTGATCTTCTCGAAGCGGCGGGCAATTCTCTGTTTCTGGCGTGCCTGTCAGGGCTTGTGGCCGCGGCGCTGGGGCTGGCGGCGGCCTATGCGCTGCGCAGCGGGCGCAAGCCGGCCGTGTTCGCCGCGCGCCTTGCAGGCCTCGGCTATGCGGTGCCCGGCTCGGTGGCGGCGCTGGGGGTGTTGGGGCTGTTCGGGCTGGCGCAAAGCTGGCTTGATACCGGCTGGACCTTTGCGTTTGGCGGCGTGTTTCCGGCGCTTTTGACCGGCTCGGTCTTCGCGCTGGTCTTCGCCTATCAGTCGCGCTTTGCCGCCGCGGCGATCAGCCCGGCCGAAAGCGCACTGGCGCGGGTGACGCCCACGCTTGATGCAGCCAGCCGCACGCTGGGCGCCGGGCCGGGCGAAACCGCCTGGCGGGTTCACCGTCCGCTGATCAGCTCGGGCGCGATGCTGGCCGCCCTGCTTGTTTTTGTGGAGGTTCTGAAAGAACTTCCCGCCACCATGATCTTGCGTCCGTTCAATTTTGAAACCCTGGCGGTGGCCGCCCACAACTATGCCAGTGACGAGCGCCTGGGCGAGGCGGCTGCGCCGGCGCTGCTGATCGTGCTCATCGCCCTGCCGCCGATGATCTGGATCGCTCGGCGCATTACCGGCGGCGCGACCGGCCGGGAGATCACCCGGTGAAGCCCGGCGCGCTCAATGATCGCCGCCTGGCGGTGGACGGCGCGGTGGTGCGTTTTGCGCCCGGCCGCCCGGCCGTGGACAGGGCCGACCTGACGCTCACCTGCGGGCGCGTCACCGCGCTTCTGGGCCCGTCGGGTTCGGGCAAGTCGACGCTTTTGCGGGCCATTGCCGGGCTTGAAAAGCTCGACGAAGGCGCAGTTCGTTTTGAAGGCCGGATCTGGTCTGGCGAGGGTGTGCATCTGCAACCGGAGACACGGCGCTGCGGCGTGGTGTTTCAAGACTATGCGCTGTTTCCCCATCTGACCGCGCTCGCGAATGTGGCGTTCGGCCTGCGGGGTTCCACCCGGGCGCAAAAGCGTGAGGCGGCGCTCGCCCGGCTTGAAACGGTGGAGCTGGCCCACCGGGCCGGTGCCTATCCCCATGAGCTGTCCGGCGGTGAGCAGCAGCGCATCGCGCTGGCGCGCGCCCTGGCGCCGGGGCCGGACGTGATGCTGCTGGACGAGCCGTTCTCCGGCCTGGACCGGCGCCTGCGCGCGAGCCTTCGCGAGACCACCGCCGAGGCGCTTCGCGATAGCGAGGCGGCGACTCTCATCGTCACCCATGACGCCGAGGAGGCCCTGGCTCTGGCTGATTCCATCGCGCTCATGAGCGAGGGACGCATCATCCAGCATGGCGCACCCGATCAGCTCTATCTCAAACCCGCCTCGGTGGAGGCAGCGCGGCTTCTGGGCGCGGTGGAGGTGTTCGACGCCCGCATCGCCGCAGGCCGGGCAGACACGCCCATCGGCGCGGTGGAGGCGCACGGCTTTGACGCTGGCGCAGTGGTGACGGTTCTGGTGCGGCCCGAAGGCGTGACCGTGGCGCGCGCCGACGCTGAGGGCGCGCTGGCCGACATTGTGTCGCGCCGCGCCGCAGCTGGATACGCAAAGCTGATCTGCCGGCTGGAGAGCGGCCGCGAGGTGGAGGCCCGCGCCTCTCTGGCCGACCCCTTACGCGCCGGCGACGCGGTGCGCCTGGCGCTGGATCCCCACTTTGCCAGCGTGGTGGCTGGGTAGGCGCGCCGCTCAGCCCTGGACGCCCCGCCCACAAAAAAGCCCGCGCCTTGCAGCGCGGGCTTTTCGTTGGACTGGAGTCCCGAGACTTACGCCGCGGCTTGTTTCAGCGCGGCGGCTTCGGCGATGCGCTCGCGGGCGATCTGGTCGGAGACGATATTGGCGGGGCGCCCTTCGCTTTCCGCCTTGTCCAGGATTTCGCCCAGGGTGGATTTCAGGGCGACGAGCTTGCCCTCCACCCATTTGCCGTTGAAGCGCGAATCAAGCTCGCCCATGATATTGATGATGCCGCCTGCGTTGATGACATAGTCAGGCGCGTAAAGGATGCCGCGTTTTTGCAACTCGGCGCCCATGTCGCGGGTGAGCAGCTGATTGTTCGCCGCGCCGGCGACGATCTTCACCTTCAGCCGGTCAATCGTGTCAGGATTGATGACCGCGCCCAGGGCGCAGGGCGTGAAGATGTCGGCGTCCACATCATAGATCGCCTTGGGATCCTCCACGATCGTGGCGCCGACCTCCTCGGCCAGGGCTTTCAGCTCCGGCTGGCGGATATCCGCCAGGAAAAGCTCTGCGCCGGCCTTGGCCAGGTGACGCACCAGATAGCTGCCCACATGACCCGTGGCACCCTGCACGGCGATCTTCCGGCCAGCCAGGTCTTCAGAGCCGAAGCCGCGCTGGGCGCAGGCCTGAATGCCCAGAAACACACCCTTGGCGGTGACCGGAGAGGGATCGCCAGTGCCGTCGGGCAGGCCCACCACGTGGCGGGTGTGGCGGCGCGCGGCGACCATGTCGTCGGGCGAGACGCCCACATCTTCTGCCGAGATGTAGGCACCGCCCAGACCTTCCAGCGCCCGGCCGAAGGCTTCAAACAGGGCCTGGCGGTCAAAATCGCCCTCGGGGCGCATGATCACCGATTTGCCGCCGCCAATGGGCAGGTCGGCCATGATGTTCTTGTAGCTCATACCCTGGGACAGGCGCAGCACGTCGGTCAGCGCCTCGGCAGAGCTTTCATAACTCCACATGCGGCACCCGCCCACGGCCGGGCCGCGAACGGTGGAGTGGACGGCGATGATCGCCTTGAGGCCTGTGGCCGGGTCGGTGGCGAACAGAACTTTTTCGTGGTCGTCGAACGCCTGATGTTCGAACACGCTCATGGGCGGGGAATCCTCTGATGCGGATGACCAAAATGTCGTGGTTCTGAAAAGGCGCGGCGCGCCGCCCCGTCACGAAAGCCGGGGTCTGCTCGCCAGGCGCTCAGCGGAACGCGGGCGCGGTCTACCGCTCCGGGCTCCGCGGCGCAAGTCCCGGAAATTTCTGGACCTTTGTCCGGTCAAACCGGATTTTCCAGGATGTTGCGGATGCGTTTGCGCAGGACCGGCAAAACATCGTTTTCGAACCACGGGTTACGCGCCAGCCAGAAATTGTTGCGGCCGCTGGGGTGCGGCAGCGCAGCAAGGCGGGCGGGGTGTTTTCGCCACTGCGAAACGGTCTCGGTGAGGGTCTTTTGTGCGCGATCCCCCAACCCCCAGCGCTGGGCGTGGGCCCCGATCAGCAGGGTGAGGCGCACACCACCAAGCGCCGCGTCGCAGCGCCCCTGCCACAGCGGCGCGCATTCGCGCCGTGGCGGTTTGTCTCCTCCCTTGTGATGGCCGGGATAGCAGAGCCCCATGGGCGTGATGGCCACCACATCCTCATCATAGAACTCCGCCTCACTCAGCCCCATCCAGGCGCGCAGGCGCGCACCGGACGGGTCACGAAACGGCTCGTCCAGGGCGTGGGCGGTGGCGCCCGGCGCCTGGGAGATGATCCGGATCGCGCTGGCCGGGGTGCCGCGGATGATCGGCCGGCAGGAATGGTCGAAAAACGGCTGGCAGACCCGGCAGGCCCGGGCAGCGCGTTTCACGTCTTGGAAGGTCTCGGGGATGGCCGTCTCGCTTTTAGGCTCGGGCTGAGCGGGCGCGGCGCCGCTTTAGGCGATGTAGAAGAATTCTTCGCGGACGATTTTTGCGTCCTTCACCGTATAGAACGCGACCTCCGAGGTCTGGGTGCGCTCGCCGGTCGCCTTGTCGGTGACGTCCATGGTGAAGTGCACGGCGAAGCGGTCGGGATCAAACAGGAACGGGCCGTCGACCTCCCCGCCATGAAACTCCATATTCGCCTCCCACGAGGCGTGCTTGCCGCGAATCGCCTCGAGGCCCTCGGCGGCGCGGGGCATGTCGCCCATCTGGGCGGCCTCCACCGACACGCAATCGGGCGAATAATGCCCGCCGAGCAGAGCCGTCGTATCGCCACTGCGATTGGCGTCCACGAGGGCTTGGGCGATGTCTTTCAGGGTGGCATCGAACATGGGGCTGTCTCCTTGCGGCGTGAGGGGCGCGCAGGTGGGATGATCGTCTCGGCAAGGCGCGGCGTCGAGCCTGAATGCGATGACCCGGTCAGGTTTCGCCATCAGCCGTTGCCGGCGGCAGGGCCAGGCGATACACGCCCTTGAAGTTTTCCGGGTCCGCCGGCTTGCCCTTGCGCAGGATCGCGATGCGGCCCTGGCGCGCCAGATACACCGCCGTCGCGCGCACATGGCGCATGTTGGCGTTCCACCCCTCACCGAACGCTTCGCGCGCGGCTTCTGACGGACAAATGGATTTTCCCACCCCGCGCTGTTCGACAAGGGTGAGAATCGCAGTCTCGATACGGTCTTCGCTCATAGCCTGGAGATAATCGCTTCCATGCGCCGTGACCACCGCCCTTACTGGATGCACGCGCTGTGGGAGCGCTTCGAGAACGCCTGGGCCGCGCGCTTCCTGGCGCCCCATTTCGAGGCGCTGGGCGATCATGCCAAGATCGTGCGGCCCTGGAATGTCGAGGTGTTCGGTCCCAATGTGCGCGCAGGCCGCGCCATTCATATCGTCAGCCGCGCCGACCAGCCGGTAAGCTTCACGGTGTGGTCGCCAAAGGACGCGCCGGGCGAGATCGAGATCGGCGATTGCTGCTTCTTTGCCGGCGGGATTCGCATCCTCGCCGCCAAATCCATCCGGATCGGCCATGGTGCCCTGATGGCCAAGAGCGTGACGATCACCGATTCTGACTGGCACGGGCTTTATAACCGCATCGATCCTGCGCCCCCCGCCGAGCCGGTGGTGATCGGAGACAATGTCTGGATCGGCGACGGCGCTTTCATCTCCAAGGGCGTGCGCATTGGCGATAACGCCGTCATCGGCGCGCGCAGCGTGGTCACCAAGGACATCCCCGCCAACACGGTCGCTGCCGGCAGTCCGGCGCGCCCGGTAAAAACGCTGGACCCTGATGGCCCGTTCAGGACCCGCATGGAAATGATGGGAGACCCAGAAGGCCTGGATCAGTTCATGGAGGCGGCCTACCGCGAGGTGCTGGCGGACAACTCCACCCTTGGCTGGCTGAGGTCGAAGGTCTTTCCGCGCCGCGGCGATTGAAGCGACGCCAAGGCGGGT
>Ga0136600_1001032_pt1 | contig 13619 bp, 8 predicted proteins | sample AntRauMFilla2698_FD_104634 | JGI IMG/M metagenome (GOLD analysis project Ga0136600, IMG submission 104634) | Saline lake microbial communities from Rauer Islands, Antarctica - Metagenome Filla 2 #698 | ecosystem: Environmental > Aquatic > Non-marine Saline and Alkaline > Saline | place...
CAAACACCGCAGCCAATATTTACGCGCTTGCGGCGAATCTTAGCTCGGCAGGTTCCATCGGTGTTCTCGGTGCAGGTGTCGACAACGCGATCGAAACCGAAGTTTCCGGTCTGACCGCACTGACTGGTGTCGGGGGCGGTATTCATATCAGCGAATCGTCTTCGCTGACAGTCGATACGGTCGCCGCGTTCTCCGTGAACCGTGTCGCTGCCGATGCCACCACTGGAATCAGTAGTACGACGGTTGCGGCACGTTCCGACCTACGCACTGCGGGCAATGGCTCGATTCTACTCAACCTTCTGACTGGCGATCTTATCCTCAATGGCGGTCTGGCTGATGCCAATGCCGACTATGCGCTGGTTGCGAACGGCTCGGGCCAGATTACGATCAATGCGATAGCCGGATCGATCACGGCCAACGCGAACATTCTTTCGACGAGCGGCGCGATCAGCCTGACTGCTGATGTCGACGTCACTTTAATCGCTGATGTGAATGTCTCGACTTCCGGTGCCATCGTGATCGATGCGGAATCTGGTTCGTTGACTATTGATGGCACAGCAACCATTGAGTCGATCGCTTCGTCGGTCAGCCTGACTGCGGCCGATGATCTCTCGGTTGGAAATGTCACTGCAGGAGAAGAAATTATCATCCTTTCCACCTCCGGTGATATCACGATCGATGATACGATCGGTGTTGATGGAGTTGCTCTCGCCGCCACAGCTAGTGGTAATATCCTCGTCGCGGCTCTCGGCGGAGCGATCACTGTCAGCGACACGATCCGTAGTACATCCGGATCGATCTCAATTCTTGCCGGAAACAACCTTGTCTTCGCGGACGGCGCAGACCTCCTGACCGGCGGCAATGGCACCTTGGACCTGTCCTCGAATGCGGGTCTGTTGACATTGCATACGAACTCCAACTTGACGGCTGCTCGGGGTGATGTTCGCGTCCATGCGGCGTCCTCGATTCAACTGGGCGCGCAGATCAGCACGACCGGTTCAATCAGCCTTCTCAGTGACTCGGGTGCGGTTGTCGATGGCACTGCGACGAGCCTTTCTGCCTCAGGCTTGCGCGTCGCAGGCACTGGCTTTGGTTCGATGCTCTCGCCAGTTGATATCAGTGTGAGCCAGTTTGCGGCATCGGTCACTACGGGTGGTATCTATTTCTCCGAGACAGGCGCGATCGTCTTGGGTGCGGTTAGCGCAGAAGTTCAACGAGTCGCGACAGATGCGACGACCTCGCCTGTCACGGATGCGGCACTGACCGGATTGATTGCGACAACCGGTGCGATTGTCGGCACCGCCACAGGTGCTATTACGATTGAAACGGTGGTCAGTGAAACCTCCGTCGACTTGACTTCGACACTCGGTCAAATCCTTGACGGAGGTGAAGCGGCCACGGATCTGGTTGCTCCGAGCGTCATTTTAACTGCCAAGCACGGCTTGGGCTCCACCGGATCGGGCGTTCTTGAAATTGATACGAATACTCTGGATATCACCAATCTCGATGCAGGTTCGGTGTATCTTGAGCTGCTCTCCACTACAGCCATTTCCGGTATTGATATGCAAGGTGCCGGCAACCTCTTCCTCAATCAAACTTCCGGTGACCTGACTGTAAGTGGTGCAGTTGCTGTGACGGATGGTAGCGCGGTTCTTTTGGCCGCATCCAGCGAAGTTGTCGTGAATTCGAATATCACGGCTACCAGCTATCTCCGCATGCTGGCAGACTCGCTTGATGTGAACGGTTCAACGCTGGCTGCAACAGCGGGTGAGGCTGAAATCCGCGTCCGCAATAGCGCTGACTTTGATGCAAGCAGTTCGCTTGAAGCCAGTGGCGATATCGCGATCACTGTGGGTGATACGCTGAACACGAGCGACATCATCTCTGGCGGCGATATCTCCATACGTGCGCGAAACGATATCCTGCGCAACGGAGGCGAGATCAGCGGGGGCAACCTTAAGATTCAGTCGGCCAATGGCCAAATCGGTGCGAGTGATTTGGACCCGATTCTCACTAATGTGGACCGCATAGACGTGACCTCAGCTGGCGAAGCCTTCATCTCGGAAGCCAATGGCGTGGAATTCGGCCGCACCGGTATCAGCACGGGTAGTGGTGATGCCGCGCAGATAGTTAATTTCAAGATTGGCTCAGGGGCGATCGGTTCAGTGAACGGTGGCACAACTTATGCAGGTAATGGTACGCTGCGCCTCGAGGCTGCGGGTGAAATGGTTTTGGCCAACGGCATCACCGCTTCCAACGGAAGTATTCTGATTGTTGCGAATTCGCTCACAGATGGCACGAGTGACGAGGGAGTGCTTCTACAAGCCGCCAATGGTCGAGTTACAATTACTGCGACCAATGGCATCGGCGCGAGCGGGGTTTCCGACATCGAAATTATCTCCAATGAACTCGTCTCGACGACGGCCACCGGCAATAATGCGCTCGAGCTTCAGGCCACATCCACTATCGTGGGTAGCGGTGTGACCATTGGTAGTGGTGCGGGTAGCCTGATCTTTAACCAGGCAGTTGGTAATCTCTTCATCAATGCCGACATTGCACATGGCGGATCGGGAATTCTCGATCTCGATGTGGTAAGCGGTACCCTGAGCATGAACAGTATAGGCCGGATCACCACAAACAGCGGTTCGATGAATCTGCTGGCATCCGGAAATATGACCATTTCGAGAATCCAGGCGGCTACAGGAACCTTGCGCATTGAAAGCCTGACCGGTTCGATACGTAGACTCGAAGGACTGAGCGGCGCACATATTACTGCGGCTCTAACTCCTAGTATCTTTGTTGATACTACAGCGCTTTTCTCAGTGAACTCAAATTCGGTGCGCGTGAACGGCTTCCAAGTTAATCGTACATCTGGGCTACCACTTATTCAGATCTCACTAAACTTCTCCTAGACATGTTTTCTTCTCGAATCAGCAAATGGATCATCGCAATCACTCTCGTGAGTATTGCGGGTTTCTCTGCTTCTGTGCAGGCTGCGTCGACTCTGAATGGAGAATATTACTCTGTGACACTGAGTGGATCAGTTGTTGTCGCTTTGGATCTGAATCGTGAGATCCTGACCTCTACCGATGGTGGGGCGGGCTTTACAGCAAGCACCGGCTTGGAAACTGATTTCCAGGCCGAAAGCGTTGAAGGATTTGGAACCACGGTGGTCGCGGTGGGTGATTCCGGTTTTGTCGCACGTTCCACGGATAGCGGGGCATCATGGGCGACTGCGACAACACCCACGACACCGACGATTAACGGACTGCTCTATGCCTCTGCGGCCCGTGTTGATGGGGCTAACCCCAATGTCTGGCTAGCGGTTGGTTTCGATGGGGTTGATGCGCCTGTTTTTCGGAGTGTTGATGACGGAGCCACCTGGACGCAATCGGCTACGGTGAGCGCAGTGGACTTTCGCGATGTGCAGTGGACGGGTTCCCGATGGGTGGCAGTCGGGATGGATGACCTCGGTTTTGAAGGTATTGTTTACACATCGACCGACGGTGAGTCTTGGAGCGCCTCTACGTTGCCTGCAGACACGGCGCCTTTGCGGTCGGTGGCGTCCGATGGTGCAGGTGCTATTCTAGCCACAGGTGAAGCGGGCGAGTTGATTCGCTCCACCGATGATGGGCTTATTTTCAGCCCACTTTCCAGTGGTGTTACCGAGGATCTCTTTACCGTGCAGTATGATGGCGAGGGCGCCTTCTTTATCGGTGGCGCTGCTAAAGTCTTGATTAAGGTCGACGAGACAACCGTCGCGGTGAACGCACCTCCGGCTATTGATGCCCGCCCGATTTTGGATCTTCTTATTGTCGAGAATGAGCCGCTGGTGGCCGGTTCTTTCTTCAGTGGTGCCGCGCGCACGAGTCCTTTCGAAGTGATTCTTACCAAGGAAGGGGATCTGGATTTCCGCCTGACGGTACCGGAAGCGCTCTCTGGGCTAGCCTACTACGTAGAGACGACCAGCGATTTGACGGCGGATGATTGGACTGCCGTGCCCGGACTTTCTACAAGCGGAATCGGCGCGAGTTTGTTTTTTGATGTCTCGCAAGACGGCGTGCGTCGTTTCTGGCGCGTTGTTGAATTCTGAGCTTTCAATTAGATACCCTACTACTAACATAATGCTTAAATGATGAATATGAATAAAATACTTCCTTCCCTTATCGTTTTCTTCGGAGCGACCGTTCTACTTCACGCACAGAATTCAGAAACAGTTCCTTCTTACGTGAGTGATGGTGAAGCCGGGCTTCAGGCACTTTCGAGTTTCAGTGATTTTGCCAGCTCGCAACTTCTTAGTAAGGGTGGTTTCGGAGTGGAGCTAGGCTATCAAGCTTTGGAAACTGATCCCGCTAAAAACCGGTTTTACGATGGTGACGCGGACTCAATGACTGCGAGTTTAGGCTACACTTGGGCATCGGAGACAATAAATCTGGGAGTCTTCCTTTCATATGTGAGTAGTGATACAGAGATCGAGGCCAACTCAAATGCAGATGTTCGTGATTCGGATGGTGATGGTTTCTTTATTGGAGCGGGACTGGGCAAGAAGTGGGAGAAGCTGAACCTCGTTGCCCAAGGTGGTTTTGGGCAGATGTCTTCCGATAGCGACCGGACGACTGTGTTCGGAACGAAGACAGCTGATTACGACACAGATTTCTTCTATCTCTCAGTCGGGCTTGGCTATGATCTCTATACGTCTGAGTCCAGTGCCCTAACGCCATTCCTGAATCTTGGCTATCAGTCGTCTCAAACAGATGACATTCAAGAGTCCGCTGGCCCCGATGCTGCAAATGTGAACAGCTTTGAAGATGACGTTCCATATGTTCAGGTGGGTGTTATGTTTGAATACATGCCTGATTCAGATTTCTCTCCATACGCATCCGTGGCTTTTTGGTCGGATCTTGGCGACGAAGGAGTTGACGTGGATGGAACAGCGGGAGTTCCATTTGCAGTCGAAGTTGAGGATGTGATGAGTCAAGTGATTGAAGCAGAAATCGGATTTGATTGGACCTTGTCTGAGCGCGCCTCGCTCAATGCAGGCGTTAAGTATTTTTCTGCCAGTGAAGCGGATGGTTACGCCTTCACCATTGGCACAGATTTTAGCTTCTAGTCTCAGTAACAACCGGAAAGTTTATCCGGGTTCTATCGACTAAGTCGCTCATGGGCTTTCGCAGATCTCCCAATCTGCAAGGGCTGAACCGCTAGACTACTATCGGATAAGTATTACAGCTTCCAATGGTTTCCGGTAAAACGTACCGGCTTGGCTCCTTTGTAATACTTGGCCGCCTCGGTCGCCCAGCGGATGTAACGCGCACGCGCCTCGACTGTGGGTTCGACGATGTGTGGGCTTCTCATCTCGGAAGGTTCACTCCAAGGCTTGGTCCTTATAAAAGTCTCGCGATCAGTTTTACTCAGTCGTGCCATACCATGATTTCAATTCAGAAAGTTCGCTGCCTATTTTGAAGAGATCCAGATAATCTTCAAGAAGTTCCCAATCGATGGAGCGCCCTGTTTCGTTAGAGGTCTCCAGCATCATTCTAATGTCGGCGTAGTCTCTGGTTTTACGTCGCGGATCGTTGACGCTTGCTTGGATCTTTAGGCCGACAATGTCTTCTATTTGGACGACAGGAAGGCTGGATTCGCCGCCTGTCTCGATACGATCTGCGCGCTCCAGCATACTGAGAGTTGGGCCACGGTAAGCGTGAAGAATGTCGATACGTCCTAATTCTGTATCTTCTGAAATGTAGTGGGAAACGTTCTCGCTCTGAAAAGCCCTTTGGTAGCCCGCTCGGGTAAAAATGGCTTCAGCCTTTTCAAGGTCCTCGAGCATAAGAATGAAATCCAAGTCGACGGTCGCGCGTTGCACGCCGCGAAGGGCCATGGCAAAACCTCCGATCAAGGCATAACGAATGCCCGACTCATCCAGTTGAGAGGTGACTTCTTTGAAGACCTTTTGAAAGTTCATCTTTGTTAATTAAGCGGTTGAGGGGATACAGTCGAGCCGTGAAAGTAGCCCTCAGGCCAGTCGCGCTGCTTTGCGCGAAAAAAAGAAGGCATCGCCTGAACGGCGATGCGGCCATCCGTAAACGGAGACTCTACGGAGGGCGTCATTTCGTTTTCAAAACAACGCGAGCTGATCATCCTCGTCCTGGGTATCGCTGCCGGACCTCTCCTTCTTCATGCGCTTGCGCAGGAGGTTGTGGGAGGAGTCGTCGGCTTCGAGGCGTTCAAGGATGGTTTTGGCTCGGTCGATCACGGTGGTGGGGGGCCCGGCGAGGCGGGCGACCTGGATGCCGTAAGAGCGGTCGGCCGCGCCTTTGACCACCTGGCGGACAAAGACGATGTCGTCGTTCCATTCCTTGACGGCGACGGAGTAATTCTCAAGGCGGTCGAGAGTCTTGGCCAGCTGGGTGAGTTCGTGATAGTGGGTGGCGAAGAGCGTGCGGGGGCCGGCGGCGTCTTTGGGATGTAGGTGCTCGATGACGGCCCAGGCGATGGAGAGTCCATCTTAGGTGCTGGTGCCCCGGCCGATCTCGTCGAGTATGACAAGGCTGCGGGCGGTGGAGTTGTTGAGGATGTTGGCCGTCTCATTCATCTCGACCATGAAGGTGGAGTTGCCCCTGGCGAGTTCGTCACTCGCGCCGACGCGGGAGAAGATGCGGTCGATGAGGCCGATCTGGCAGCTGCGGGCCGGCACCCAGGCACCGGATTGGGCCATGAGCACGATGAGTGCGACTTGGCGGATGTAAGTGGACTTACCCGCCATGTTGGGGCCGGTGATGAGCGCGATTTGCGGCTCGGCGGCCTTCACCGCTGCGCTGGAGAGGTGGCAATCGTTGGGCACGAAGGCATGCGTCCCGGCAAGGCCTAGGCGTTGGTCGCGCATGATTTGTTCGACGACGGGGTGGCGGCCTTGATCGATCTGCAGGGTTTCGGAATCGTCGAGCACCGGCTTGCAATAGTCCCACTCGCGGGCGAGCCTGGCCCAGCCCATGAGCACGTCGATTTCGGCGAGTGCAGTGGCGGTTTCTTTTAGCGCGTTAGCGTGTTCGAGGATGGCCGCGATGAGGCCGTTAAAGAGGGCTTCTTCGCGGGCGATAGCCTTCTCTTCGGCATGAAGAATTTCGCGTTCGCGCTCTTTGAGCACGTCCGTGGTATAGCGCTCCGCGTTCTTCATGGTTTGCTTGCGCACGTAGTTCTCCGGCACAAGGGCGATGTTACTCTTCGTCACCTCAATGAAGTAGCCAAACGCCCCATTGTATTTGATACGCAGATTTTTGATGCCCGTGCGTTGCTGCTCGGCCAGTTCGAATTCAGTCAACCACTTTTGGCTGTCGCGGGTGAGGCTGCGCACGTGATCGAGGTCCTCGTCGTAGCCGTCGCGGATGGTGCCACCGTCGTCGATTTTGCCGGGTAGTTCATCGGCGAGGCCTCTTGCCAGTTCTTCGCAGAGTGTTTCGAAGCTATGAATACGGCCGGCAATCGCTGCAACAGGTGTGTCGGGAAATTCCAGCAGTGTCGCCGCGATAGAGGGCAGGGCGTTGAGCGTATCGCGCACGCCGCCGAGCTCGCGCGGGTTGCGCATGCGGTTTTGCAGCCGGCCAAGGATGCGCTCAATGTCGCGGATGCCGCGAAGAAGTTGCTGCAGTTCGGTGGTGAGGCCCGGTGCGCCGACAAATTCACCAACGCAGTTCTGGCGACGCTGAATCTCGGCGAGGTCGAGCTCGGGGGCGCAGAGCCAACGCTCCAGGAGGCGCGCGCCCGGTGCGGTCACGGTGCCATCCATGGCTTCCAGTAGTGAGCCTTTTCGGGTGCTGGCGGCGGACTTAAAAATTTCCAGGTTACGCAGCGTCGCCGGGTCGAGCAGGAGGGTCCTCTCGGTGCTGTATTCTTTCAGTTGGCGCAGGTTCTCTGGTTTCGCGCAGAGCGTCTCGGTGGCGTAGTGGATGAGGGCACCGGCGGCGGCCAGGGCCGGGTGGTCCTGCGCGATGCCGAAGCCTTCCAAGTTTAGCACGCCGAGGGTGTCCATGACGGCCTGGGTGCCGGAGGCATTGTCGAAGTGGTAGTCCGGAATCGGGCTGACCGTGCGGCCATCGCAAATGTGGCTGTAGAGCTCGCCGAAGGTTCCGTCTGCTTCCATCCATTTCCCGGCAGCGCTTTCCGGCACGATGATCTCGCGCGGGTCGATGCCTTCGAAGGCGGCAAAGAGGCTTTCCGGATTGGCTTCTGTTGCGATGACAAATTCGCCCGTCGTGAGGTCGAGCCAGGCGGCGTGGAGGGCCTTCTTCCCGAGATCGAGGGCCAGTAAGAAGTGGTTGCGGTTCGCGTCGATCTGGGTGTCGGCCAGACGGGTGCCGGGTGTGATGATGCGGGTCAGTTCGCGCTTAACCAACTTTCCGGGCTGCGGTGTTTCGACCTGATCGCAGATGGCGATTTTGATACCTTGATCGAGCAGCTTCTGGATATAGCCATCGGCGGCGTGAAAGGGGATGCCGGCCATGGGCATCCCGTGGCGATGGGTGAGGGTGATGCCCAGCAGCTTAGCTCCCCGCTCAGCATCCTGCTTGAAGATTTCATAAAAATCCCCCAGTCGGAACATGAGTAGGGTATCGTCAGCCAGTTTGGCACGGATCTCGTGCCATTGCTGCATCATCGGGGTGAGTTTCTTTTCGGCAGTCATTCAGTTAGAAGTCTCGATACAAGGCATTCAGAAGCACAGTTCAACCCTGATGCGCGTAGAATTTTTCCGATTAGAAGCGTAACTTTCATTTGCGATTGAACCATTGCCTGACACGCATAGCGTGACTGCAACCGAATCCAGTGATAATCTATGAAATGTAAATATCTCTTCGCTCTTATCCCTCTTCTGTTTGCAAATCTTCACGGTTCGACTCTCTGGTATGAGCAGGCCGCCAAGAATTGGTATGAAGCGCTGCCGCTTGGTAATGGCCGCATGGGTGCCATGGTCTTTGGTGGAATTGAAAAAGAGTGTCTTCAGCTCAACGAAGAGAGCCTGTGGGCCGGTCGGCCTCTTGAAACTTACCCCGATAAGTTCAGAGAGAACCTGCGGAAGCTTCAGGATATGGTCCTTTCGGGTGATGCCCCTAAAGCGTCTGCCTTTGGCGTTGAGAACATGACGAAGGGGCCCACCTCGTTCCGCTCTTACCAGCCGCTGGCGGATCTGAATCTTGAATTCACTCATCCCGGTGCAGTCGGCAACTACCGCCGCGAACTGAACCTTGTGGATGGTCTGGCAGCCGTTGCCTACACTGTAGATGGCGTCCAATTCCGGCGGGAAGTGTTGATCTCGGCGGTTGATGACCTGATTGCAGTCTATCTCACGGCGGACAAGCCAGGGGCTCTTCAACTCAAGGTGGGGTTGACGCGTGAAAAAGATATGATCGTTAAGGCGTCCGATGACGGTGTGCTTCGTATGGATGGGCAGATCGTGGACGTTTCGAAAGAGGATGGAGGTTTCGACGACAATTCCGGGGGTTCAGGCCCCGGAGGAGCCCACATGAAGTTTGCCGGGCGGCTGATGGCAAAAACCAAGGGCGGCACCGTGCAAGCCGAAGGCGATCAGTTGCTGATTAAGAATGCAAATGAGGTGCTGCTACTTTACTCGGCAGCGACTGATTACAATGTGCAAAAATTAAATTTTGATCGTAGCATCGATCCCAGCGCGGAGGTGGCGAAGATCCTTAAGCGGGCAGCCGGGAAGTCGTGGGCGGCGATCAAGGCAGACCATTTAGAGGAGCACCGTCCGGTGATGAACCGCGTGCAGCTCGACCTCGGTGGATCGGAGCGAAAGGAAATTCCAACGGACGAGCGTCTCTTCGCAATGGAGAAGGGCCAATCGGATCCGGCCCTGATTGCGGACTTCTTTCAATATGGGCGCTATCTCTTGATGAGTAGTTCACGCCGCCCCGGACGCCTGCCAGCCAACCTTCAGGGCATTTGGAACGATAAGATGTGGGCGCCGTGGGAGTCGGACTACCACCTCAACATTAATCTGCAGATGAACTACTGGCCCGCCGACCTCACCAATCTCTCCGAGACGATGGACTCGCTGGTGGATTGGTTCGAGCCTTTGACCGAGCGGGGTCGAAGTCCAGCGCGTACCCTATACGGTGCCGATGGCTGGTTGACCTATCACGCGACCAATGTTTTTGGAAGGGTGACTGGTTCGGGGTCGAACAAAGGTTCCCAGTTCAACAATGGCTTTCTCGATCCCCTGGCGGGCGCATGGATGGCGATGACCTTGTGGCGGCATTATGAATTTACTCAGGATGAGGTATTTCTTGAAGAAAAAGCCTACCCGATTCTAAAAGGTGCCGCCGAATTCCTGCTCGATTATCTTCGTGAAGATCAGGACAAATTGCTCGTGATTGTGCCATCCACCTCGCCCGAAAATAAATATTTTGATCCGAAGACGGGTGAAGCAATTCGCATCACCCGGGGGTCCACCTACCACAACACTCTCGTCCGGGTCGTCTTCGAGGCCGTGATTGCGGGTTCGGAACAACTCATGATCGATCCTGATTTCCGTAGCGAATTAGGTGCTGCTCTAAAAAGACTGCCGCCCATGGGAATCGGTGCCAATGGCACGATTCAGGAATGGATCGAAGATTACGAAGAAGCAGATCCCAAGCATCGTCATGTATCCCACCTTATTGGGCTTCACCCTTTCGCCACTATTCAGGATACTGACGAAGCTCTGTTCAAGGCGGCGGCCAAGACGCTCGAACGCCGCGGATTTGGAGGCGATGTGGGCTGGAGTAATGCCTGGAAAATCAACTTCTTCGCCCGCTTGAAAGATTCTGAGCAGGCGCATTTTTACATCGAGCGGCTACTCCGTAAAAATGCTATGCTGAATTTATGGACGGGGCATAATCGCTCAAAGCTTTTTCAGATCGATGCGAGTTTTGCGGGTACGACTGGAATCGCCGAGATGCTTATTCAAAGCCATAACGGTCAAATTGACCTTTTGCCCGCGCTCCCTGAGGAGTGGGCCACGGGCTCCGTGACCGGATTAAAAGCCAGAGGCGGATTCGTCGTGGATATGAAATGGACGGACGGGAAGCTAAAAGAGGCCGTAATCTATTCTCTGGCAGGTCAGCCTGGCGTGGTGCGATATGGCGCTTCCAGGAAAGAGCTCAACCTTGAAAAGGGTGAACAGGTATCTCTGACGTTTGAGGAATAACTTTTAAAAAAAATAGGGCACCTACTTCAACGCTTCGTAAAAAGCCAGGCACTCTTCCAGCTTCGGGATGCCGTCGGACGGAGTGAGATCGCGGCGGCAGCTGGCGACTGTGGCGAGTCCCTGAAGGAGGCATTGCTGGACAGGTTTCTCATGGTAGAGCCCTTCGAGGAAACCTGCGCAGAAGGCGTGATCGACGCCTGCAGAGCCGACGCGGCGGCTGTTAGGCAGTAGCGCGCCGGGCACATGGTGGAAACAGCCATCCACATCGAGGTAGACGGCAGCCACGGCTGAACGAATCACGACAGCCTTACGCAGTTGACCAATTTCAAGTAGTGATTGTGCAGCTTTCTCGGCTAATTCAGGATCAAAGTGTCCGTCCGCATAAAGGTCGATCGAGGTGAATTTTTCGATGAGCCGGTCGTTGATGATTAGGTAGTCCGCTTCAGCGAGGCTTTCCGTGAATTTATCGAGGCTGTCGTTCTGTGAAATTGGTGCGATTTCGACGACGGTCGTGATCTTTTTCTTACGAGCTTCGCGTAGAAGCTGCGAGGCTCCGGTTCGGCCATAGCTGGAATTGTGATCATCCATTTTACCCAGCGCGCCAAGCGACCCGAGGAACAGAATCTGCGGATTGACTGCGCTGAGTTTAACGTCTTTGCGAGAGAAGGTATCGCCGATCCCGCAACAATGGAAGCAGGTATGCTGTCCACTGGATTCAACGGTGAACACATCGGTGTAGCCGGTGCTGGCACCGTCGGCAGCGGTGATTTGGCTGGTATCGATGCCGTGCTTTTCACAGCACTCAATGACGTATTTACCATCGAGGTCGCGGCCGACCTTGGCGGTGGCATGTAGTGGGAAATCGACGCCCAGCTTCGCGAGATTGATTAAGACGTTCAGCGGTGCCCCGCCATTGCTGATGAGTTCTCGTTTCACAAGAGCGCTGCTGCTTTCATGCGGGTAGTGGTCGAGCACTTTATGGTAATCGACCACAAAGGTGCCAGCCGCTAAAAGAGGGCTTTTTGCTTCTTTACTGCTCATCGTTCTGACTTGCAGCGGTTAAGTAAGAAAGGAGGATGACCCAAATGGTGACGGCAAGAATGGCCATCGGGATTTGAAGTTCCGGGGGGAAGTAATAAACAAGGAAAGCCATCGGAATCCAGAAGGCCCAATTGCTGATGAGCATAGGTAACATTTGGGTGCCCCAGAATGTTTTGAAAGGCGTCGCCAGTCGCCGAACTGCTTTCCACGAAAAGTTGTTATTCTTCCAGAGGTAGAGAATCGCCTGATAGGGGTTCGCGAAGAAAGCGGTCCAAATGAATTGGTCGAAGCCGACTTTCGTGACGAGTTCCCGGAAGCTATTGCCTTCGCCAAAGACTTCGACCTGCCAATTATAGCGGTAGTATTGAGTCAGCCCCATAAAGCTCCAGATGGTGAAATTAAAGCCGGCGTTGACTGAATTCTCCAGCGTCCATTTTTTACGCTGGCTCATGAGCACACGCACGCATTCGACCAGAATGCCAACAGAGAGTCCCATGCCCAGCGAAGAGAAAAGCAGACCATAGTTTTCCTGGATCCCGGCCAGCGCATCAAAACCTGTGTGGGAGGCGGGTACCAGATAGTAGAGTGCAGCTAGCCCCATCATGAGAGCCCAGACGCAGAGAGCCGGCTTAAAGGTGCTTTTCGCTGCGGCGACCCCAATCCGGATACTGTTACTGAACATATCGTCCCAGTAAGGTTGGTCCGCTGGCAGTGAGGGGCTGTGGCTCCACTCTGCGACGTCGGATTGAAAGTAGTTTCGCCCACGATAGTGGCGCCGGGTTGTCGACCCGGAGGCGCTGGGCAGGGCGCCGTGGACGACCATGGATTCTGTTATAGCAAACATTATAAGATTAAGAATTGTGTGTTATTGTACTCTGGGCGGCTGTGCATGAGCGCGGCCATGCTCTGATTTGCGAAGTGAAGCATATGCGAAGCCAATCTGTGAGATGCTTTAAAAAGGTGCTGGCCAATTTTGCAGGAGGCTTTTCATAAGGAGTCATGCCGCCGCTCCCTTTGCATTCAGTCCGCTACGAAAATCCCGGTCAACCGGTTCTGGTCATTCTTCATGGTTTGCTCGGGTCGTCGCGGAACTGGACGACAATCGGCCGCGCCTTACAGGATCGCTACGACGTGCATACGCTGGACCTTCGCAATCACGGGAGCTCACCGCATAATGAATCAATGCGCTGGGCAGAGTTGTTGGCTGACCTTATGGCTTATCTGGATGCGCATGGCATCGAGTGCTGTGTGTTAATGGGGCACAGTTTGGGGGGCAAAGTGGCGATGCGTTTCGCCTGTGAATATCCTGACAGGGTCGAGAAGTTGGTTATCGTTGACATTGCGGCGAAGGCCTATCCGCCCTATCACGATGCGG
>Ga0136600_1001036_pt1 | contig 13572 bp, 15 predicted proteins | sample AntRauMFilla2698_FD_104634 | JGI IMG/M metagenome (GOLD analysis project Ga0136600, IMG submission 104634) | Saline lake microbial communities from Rauer Islands, Antarctica - Metagenome Filla 2 #698 | ecosystem: Environmental > Aquatic > Non-marine Saline and Alkaline > Saline | place...
AATAGAATCTCATATTATTTAACTCGTGACTACACTATTTAGAGGCAGGTGTTTTATATAGAAATACAAGCGATCCGTTTTTTAGAAAGAGGGCTCTTCAAGCTAGAGCAACGGTAACAAGTAGTGGTGAGGAAAACGATAAAGACGATAACATTGCTCGCGCAGCGTTTGCGCGGGCGGTTTATGGTTTTTTATCGAAGGCGTAAAATGTTGCGGTTTTGAGAACTGGTGAAGGCGAGCGTTATTTTCGTGGAGACGGTGATAATATTATTGAATTAGATCAGCCGCCTAACTTGCCGTCCCGGTAGAGCCAAAGCCGCCTTCGCCGCGTGCGCTGTCATCCAGATCCTCGACAATATCCCAGCCAACGGTTTCGAACTGCTCTACCACCATTTGGGCGATACGCATGCCGCGCTCAATCGTGAAGGGCTCTTGCCCGTGATTAATCAAAATCACTTTGATCTCGCCTCTGTAATCCGCATCAATCGTGCCGGGTGTGTTCAGCACCGTCACGCCGTGTTTGAGCGCAAGGCCGGAGCGCGGGCGAATTTGTGCCTCGTACCCTTCGGGCAGCGCAATAGCAAGGCCGGTGGGGATAAGCGCGCGCTCGCCCGAACCAAGCTCTATCGCCTCTTCCAGCGCAGCGGTGAGATCCATACCCGCCGATTGCGCGGTCGCGTAGCTGGGTAATTGCAGCCCCACGGCATTATCGAGCGGCTTTAGGGCAACGGTAACTTTACTCAGCGGCATGGCGGACCTCATCCTTATTGAAAAATTCAGCGATTGTCTGGACCAATTGACGCGCCAGCGCATCTTTGCTTTGCGGCCCCCAATCCTGACAATCATGTGAGGTAACAAGATAAGCATGATTCTGATCCGCGCCGAAAACCTTTTCATCCGACACATTATTGGCGACAATCATATCGCAGCCTTTGCGGGCAAGCTTTGCCTGTGCATTTTCCAGCAAATTTTCGGTTTCGGCGGCAAAGCCGATGACTATTTGTGGACGTTGCTTATGGACGGCTAAGGCAGCCAGAATATCGGCGTTTTCTTTCAAAGCGAGGGTGGGCGGCGCATCGTTCTTTTTGATTTTATGGTCTTGTACCTCCACGCTCCAATCGCTGACGGCGGCGGCGCATATGGCGATGTCGGCGGCTTTTCCGTCTTTTACGGCGCCCTCGCACGCGGCCATCATCTGCGCGCCGCTTTCAACATGTGTGGTCGTCACGCCCGCCGGATCGGGCAGGGCAACAGGGCCGCTGATGAGCGTAACTTCCGCACCCGCATCACGCAAGGCGGCGGCAATGGCGTGGCCTTGCTTGCCCGAGGAGCGGTTGCCCAAAAACCGAACCGGATCAATGGCTTCGAAGGTGGGGCCGGAGGTAACGAGCGCCTTGCGCCCCGCTAATGGTTGCGCGGCGGGGTTAAAAAAATTTTCAATCGCGCCCAATATCTCCTCAGGCTCGGCCATGCGTCCCATACCATATTCGCCGCAGGCCATATCGCCCTCATGTGGGCCAATTATCTGCACGCCGCGCGCTTGCAGCGTTTGAATATTGGCTTGCGTGGCCGCGTTATCCCACATTTTATGGTTCATCGCCGGCGCAACAAAGATGGGCTTATCGGCCGCGAGCAGGGTGGTGCTGGCCAGATCATCGGCGCGCCCATGCGCTAGTTTGGCGAGAAAATCCGCGCTGGCCGGGGCGACGACAATGAGGTCAGCTTCGCGCGACAGGCGAATATGGCCCATTTCGGTTTCATCCTTAAGCGACCATAAATCGGTATAGGCTTGCTCTTCGCATAGGGCAGAAACGCTGAGCGGTGTTACAAATTGCTGGCCGCCGTGCGTGATAATCGCGCGCACGTACCCGCCATTTTTGCGGATCAGCCGGATCAGCTCCAGCGCCTTGTAAGCCGCAATGCCGCCGGAAATCACCAGCAAAATAGATTTATCTTTTAAACTCATAAGGCTCCTTATAAAGCAAAAACCCCGCAAATTCCATCAAGGAAAGCGGGGTTTTCAAATGTGATTATGCGGCAGGGTTTATTCTAAGGCTGTGCGGCCTTCTGTGCCTTCGACCGGCGCTTCAACTTCAACTTCAATTGTATCGGCTGCTTGCGCATCTTCATCGACGCCGCCCGCTGGTTCAACAGAGCGGATTGTTTCGATGGGGCTGTCTGATGCTGTATTAACATTAGGCAGTTCGGCTTCGGCAGCTTCTTTCGCGGCAGCAGCATCTTTTGCGGCTTGTTGCGCTTCGGCGGGTGTTGCAGAGCCTGTAGCTGTTTCTGTGCCTGTTTCGACAACATCTTCAACAGTGCCTTCAACCGCATCCGCAGCTTCGCTGGCGGCCTGCTTCGTTGCATCTACGGCATCACTTGTGACGTCCGCTGTTGCATCCGCAGCATCATTAGCCATTTGGTTGGCAGTATCAACCGCTTCGCTTGTGGCGTCTGCGGTTGCTTCGCCGGCATTACCGGCTGCTTGCATAGCATCTTGCGCCGTGTCGGCAGTGGCATCAGCGGCATCTTTGGCCACGTTTTTAGCCGCGCCCATTGCGCCGGATGCTTTGTCGCTTGCCGCTTTTACAGCGCCGCCAGCCGCTTCCTTGGCTGTTGTAACAGCGTCGGTTACGAAATCATTCGCGCCTGTCATGGCATCGCCCAAGGGGCTGGCCATTTCACCGGCAGCAGGTTCGATATTGGCAAGATCGCCGCCTTCGCTGCTCATATTGTTATAAATCGCGAAAATAGCGACCAAGCCCGCAACAAGAACGAAGCCTGAGTAAGTGATTGATTTTGAAAAATTACCCATCATTTGAGTAGTCCTCTCTTTTGATTAAATAAGCCCACATAATTGTAGTTATGTATAGGGGAGTAGAAAGTACAATGACGCTAACGGGGGGTAAAAGTCAAATAATATTTTTTAAATACTTGAAACCTTAGAGTTTTACGCCTTTATGAATGCAGGCAATGCCGTGCGAAAGGTTGGAATAACGCGCCCGTTTCAATCCCGCATCTTCCATGCGTTTGGCCAGATTATCCTGCGTGGGGAATTTGCGAATACTTTCGACAAGATATTGGTAACTCTCGCGGTCACTGGCGATTTTCTCGCCCATGGCGGGTATGACGCTGTAGGAATATAAATCATACGCTTTGGCTAGAAATTTCGGGCGCACATGGCTGAACTCCAGACAAAAGTACCGTCCGCCGGGCTTTAAAACCCGCGCCGCCTCGGCCAGGGCCTTATCAATGTGCGTGACATTACGCAGGCCAAAGGAAATTGTGTAAACATCGAAATGATTATCGGGGAAGGGCAGATCTTCAGCATTGCCGGTGATATATTCGAACCCCTCCAGCCAGCCTTTATCCACCGCGCGCTGCGCGCCGACACGAAGCATGCTCTCGGTGAGGTCACATAAAGTAATATCCGGCGCAGCGTCTGATTGGCGCACGATTTTCTTGCGAATACGAAAGGCAATATCGCCCGTACCGCCCGCAACATCAAGATATTTTAGACCGGCGCGGGGGCGAATTTCGCTAATGAGGCGGTTCTTCCAAATGCGGTGAACGCCGCCGGACATCACGTCATTCATTAAATCATATTTGTCGGCAACATTATCGAACACCCCATGCACGCGCGCGGTTTTTTCCTGCGGCGTAACAGTGGCTTCGCCGAACTGGGTGCTTTCGGGGTTTTGTTGAGTATTTTTGATCATGAGCCTTTTTAAACCACGAATTCACACAAATAAACACGAATAAAAAATAAAACCACAGAGATGAAAGAGTAAGGATGAGATAAAGAGTTTTAAATATTTGAATATTTCACCTTTATTTTTCTCTTTACCCTCTGTGGTAAAAATTCATGTGCATTCATGTTTATTCGTGGTTAAAACATTGTTATGAAACTTTTAAACGCGATGGCGACGGTGGCGGGCCTGACGGGGCTTAGCCGGATTGCCGGATTTATCCGTGATGTTCTGACCGCCTCGATTTTGGGGGCAGGGCCGCTTGCCGATGCGTTTTTTGTCGCGCTGAAGCTGCCGAATTTCTTCCGCCGCGTGACGGCCGAGGGCGCGTTCAGCGTCTCTTTTGTGCCTGTATACAGTGAAACGCTGGAAAAGGACGGCGCGCAGGAAGCCCGCATATTTGCCTCCAATATTTTCATGATGATGCTTGGCGCGCTGAGCGTATTTACCATTCTCATCATGCTGGCGATGCCCTTTGTGATTTACGGCATTGCGCCGGGGTTTCAGGGCGATCCGTTGCGTTACGATTTAGCCGTAGATCTGTCGCGCATTACCTTTCCCTATTTGCTGTTTATGTCCCTGACGGCGCTGCTGGGCGGGGTTTTGAACGCGCATAATAAATTCGCGCCTTTTGCGTTCGCGCCTGTGCTATTTAATCTTTCGCTCATCGCCGCGCTGCTGGCTAGTGATATGTTTGAAAGCGCGGGGCATGCGCTGGCGTGGGGTGTGCTGGGCGCCGGATTTCTGCAGCTTGCTTATCTATGGATTAGCGCCGCGCGCGCCGGATTGCCGATTAAATTCGTCAGGCCGCATTTTACCGCGCGTACCAATAAAGTGCTGCGGTTGATGGGGCCGGGCGTGATTGGCGCGGGCGTGATGCATATTAATCTTTTCGCGGATTTGATTATCGCCTCGTTTTTGCAAACCGGCGCTATTTCGTACCTATATTATGCCGACCGGCTGAACCAATTACCGCTGGGCGTTGTCGGGATTGCGGTGGGTACGGCGCTGCTGCCGATGTTATCGCGCGCCTTTACCGCCAAAGACGTGGAAGAGTCCCGTAATCTTTATAACCGCGCGCTGGAATATTGTTTGATATTGGCTCTACCTGCCGCGCTGGCGCTAGGCGTGTTAGCGCAGCCCATCATTCAGGTTTTGTTCGAGCGCGGGGCGTTTGATGCCGCCGATACGGCGGCCACGGCGGGTGTTCTCATGGCCTATGCGCTGGGGCTGCCCGCCTATATCTCCGTCAAAGTTTTTTCGACCGCGCATTGGGCGCGGCAAGATACAGTGACACCTGTGAAGATTGCGATTAAGGCGACGCTCACCAATATCGCGCTCAGCCTGATCTTGATCCAGTTCATGGGCGTGATGGGGATTGCACTGGCCACAGGGCTGACCGGATGGTTGCAATTCGCAATGCATGTGCGCTCCTTGCGACAATACGATGCGGTGCGTTTCGATATACGCCTTAAGAGAAATGTACGCATGATTGCGCTGGCCTCTTGCCTGATGGCGGGCAGCCTGTTTATAGTGCTGCGGCTGATGAGTGATGTTTTTGTAGCGGGATTTTCTATGCAGATTTTGGCATTAGCCGCGCTGATCGGGATCGGTTTTGCTGTCTATGCGGGGCTGTTGCTCGCTACCAAAACCGTGCGCATTAGCGATCTGAAACGTTATTTGAAACCACAAAGATGAAAGAGCAAAAAAGAGGCGAAAGATTCAAAATTTATACAACTCTTTAATCTCGCTTTTCCTCTTTAACCTCTGTGGTAAAATAAATTTTAAACTAGGGATTAATTAAATATGAAACGCATTCTCTCTTGTATGCAACCGACCAGTCACCTTCATTTAGGGAATTATCTGGGCGCGCTGAAAAACTGGGTGAAGTTGCAGGATGAGGGCGCGGAATGCCTTTACGGCGTTGTCGATTTGCACGCCATTACCGCCAATTATGAGCGCGATGATTTGGCCGCTGCCACGCGCGAGATTGCCGCCGCCTATATTGCGGGGGGCGTTGATCCGGATAAATCCGCGATCTTCGTGCAATCGGCCATTCCTGCGCATAGCGAGCTGATGTGGTTGCTGGCCACCATGACGCAGATGGGCAAGTTGGAGCGTATGACCCAGTTCAAAGACAAGGCAGGCAAGAACGCCGAGCGCGCCGGGCTTGGCCTGTTTTCATACCCCGTTTTAATGGCGGCGGATATTTTGCTTTATAAAGCCACGCATGTTCCCGTGGGCGAGGATCAAAAGCAACATTTGGAGCTGTGCCGTGACATCGCCGCGACGTTTAATGCGCGCTTGGGCGACAAATTCGTTGTGCCCGAGCCGTATATTATGGGCGAAGCCACGCGCGTTATGAGCTTGCAAGACGGCACAAAAAAAATGAGCAAATCAGACCCAAGCGAGAAAAGCCGCATTAACCTGACCGATGATGCCGATACGATTGTGAAAAAAATCAAGAAAGCGCAAACCGACTCCGACCCGCTGCCCGAGACAATAGAGGGGCTGGCGGGACGCGCCGGTGCGGATAATCTTGTGACCATATATGCGGCGCTAGGCGATACGACAAAGGCGGCGGTTATATCCGAATATGCCGGTAAGGGCTGGGGCGAGTTTAAGCCCGCGCTCGCCGATTTGGCCGTTGAAAAGCTGGCGCCGATGACCGCGCGCATGAGCGAGCTTATGGGCGATACCGCACAAATGAATGCGATTTTAAAAACCGGAAATGAAAAAGCCGCCGCAATTGCCGAGAAGACCGTGGCCGATGTGCGGGATGCTATGGGTTTTTGGGACCCCCAAAATTAATAAACGAAACGAACAGGTTATAGACCCTTAATGCATATTTATCTTCCTATCGCCGAAATGTCGGTTGCCGTTGAGGCAATTTTGGCGCTGGGGATTGCGGTCGGGTTTCTCTCCGGCGTGTTTGGCGTTGGGGGCGGCTTTTTAACCACGCCGCTTTTGATTTTTATGGGCATTCCGGCGACTGTTGCGGTGGGAACGCAAGCCAGCCAGATGGTGGCGGCGGGCACATCGGGCGCCCTTGGTCATTGGTCGCGGGGTAATGTTGATTACAAGATGGGTTTTGTGATGCTGGGCGGCGGGGTGTTTGGTTCCGTCATCGGCATTATGATTTTCCGCTTTTTGCAATATTTGGGGCAAATCGATTTCGCCGTTTCAATGCTTTATATGGTGCTGCTTGGCGGTATTGGCACATTGATGCTCATGGAAACGCTGGGCAGCTTTTTCTTTAAAAAGAAGACTTTCCGCTCGGAATTTAATTCCTTCAGGATTAGCCCGTGGATGGCGGCGCTGCCGTATAAAATGCGTTTTCCACATTCGCGCCTTTTCATCAGCGCCCTTGTCCCTGCGGGTATTGGCTTTTGCGGCGGCTTGCTCTCTGCCATTTTGGGTATTGGCGGCGGGTTCATGCTGGTTCCGGCTATGATTTATATCCTTGGTATGCCCGGCTTGCTTGCGGCGGGAACCTCGCTTTTTCAGATCATATTCATTACGGCTTTTGCAACTTTGCTGCACGCGGTCACCAATCATAATGTCGATATTATGTTGGCGGTTTTGTTAATTGCAGGCAGCGTTCTTGGCACCAAATTCGGTGTAATGGCGGGGCAATATATTCGCGGTATCTATGCGCGGGTCAGTCTGGCGCTTTTGATTATTGCGGTCAGTATCAGTCTGGCCTTTAGCCTGTTTATGAAGCCGGCGGAATTATTCTCGGTGGTGCTGTGGTGATGCGTATAGCCTTTCTCATTGCCGGATTTGTATGCGTTGCCGCCGCGTCTATATTGCCGGCATCGCCATCCTTCGCTGCGCAAGATTTGGCGGTGGATTTGGCCTCCGATCATGTTGATATCACAACGGGCTTTAATGGCTCTAATCTGGTGCTGTTCGGTACGCGCAAACCTGGCGCGGATGTGGTTGTTGTCGTTGAGGGGCCGCGCAAAAATATCGCCGTGCGGCGCAAAAGCAATGTTTTAGGCGTTTGGATGAATACAAGCTTTGAAAAATTCGAAGATGTCCCCGTTTTTTATAGCCACGCGGTTGGCCGCGATGCGGATAAGAAAAGCAAAGACAGCGCGCTTGTTATTCCCGAAAAACTGGCGGAAAAGCACAATATTGGCCCGAAAAATATAATTGCGCGCCCTGATGATATGAGCGAGAAAAAATTCGAGACATTCCGCGCTGCTTTAATTCGTACGCAGCAAGAGGCCGGCATGTTTGCCAAAGGCGCATCACAGATTGATTTCCTCAGTGACCGCCTGTTCCGCACAACGATTTATATGCCGGCAAATGTGCCGCAGGGGCAATATACCGTCATGACCTATATGGTTGATGGCGAGCGGGTGCTGGAGAGTGCGCAAACGCGTTTAAAGGTCGAGCAAATCGGTTTTAGCGCGCAATTATATAAATTCGCCATGAGCTTTTCCTTTGCTTATGCGGCGCTTTGCGTGGCGTTGGCTGTATTTGCCGGATGGTTTATGAGTGTAGTAAGGTTAAATATATAGTGTGTCGTGGGAGATTGTTATGAGTAAAGCACAAGAAAAAAATGCAGCATCAAAAGTAGATGGCGGCCTGTATTGGGTGGTTATTGATGATAGCGAAGAAAAAGAGCTCGCTTTGCGTTATGCCGCCCACAGAGCCAGAGCCAATAACGGCCATGTTGCCATTGTGCATGTCATGGAGCCGCAGCAATTCCAGCATTGGGGCAATGTGCAAAAGCAGGTTGAAAAAGAAACGCGCGCCGCCGCCGAGCAAGCTTTGTGGGACGCGGCCAATGTGGCTTATGATATGGCGGGGCAGATTTGCTCGCTCTATCTGGAGCAGGGAGATCACGGCGAGCATTTAACGAAGCTGCTGAATGATAACCCCGCCAGCAAGATGTTTGTTTTGGCCTGTTCGGCTGGTGGCAAGACGCCCGGCCCGCTGGTTTCTTATTTTACAAACAAGGGCTTGGGGCAGCTTTGTATGCCGTTGGTTATTTTATCCGAAAAGCTTGATCTGGGCGATGTTGACTATCTTGGTAAATAAGCCATATTGTCCGTGAAATGTTTATACAAACCGAAAAAACGCCCAATCCCGCGACCATCAAATTTTTGCCCGGCCAGGAAATTCTCTCCGGCGGGGGTAGCATGGATTTTCAAGACGCCAATAATACAAATGCATCACCGTTGGCCAAGCGGCTTTTTACGCTGCCCGGCGTTAGCGGTGTGTTTCTGGGCGGAGATTTCGTCTCGGTCAGCAAATCGGATGATACCGATTGGAATATGCTCAAGCCCATGATTTTAACGGCTTTGATGGAGCATCTCTCTACCGGCCAGCCTATAATTGATGCGGCGTTGGTGAAGAAAGATGACGGCGAGGAAGATGATGAGATCACCGCGCAAATTAAAGAGCTGCTCGAGACGCGCGTTCGCCCTGCCGTGATGATGGATGGCGGCGATATCGTCTTTGAAAGCTTTGATAGCGGTGTTGTGTATTTGCGAATGCAAGGCGCGTGCGCGGGCTGCCCCAGCTCGACGGCGACACTCAAGATGGGCATCGAGAATATGCTCAAGCATTTTGTGCCCGAGGTGCAGGAAGTGCGCCCCGTCGCGTAAAATAGCCGCTTAATCGGCGCGCTGTAGCAAAAACCCCGCCCAGCGCCAGCGCATCTCTCCGCTTTGCGGGTCTTCTCCGGCGGGCGCAATACAATTAATTCTGGTGCGCCCCTCAATGGGCGCGGCAAGGCGAATTTCCAAACGCTGCGGCGCGGGGAAATGCAGCGCCGGTTTATCCTGACCACTTACGAAACAATCAATATTTTGCACGCTTTTTGGCAATGTCATGCCAACCGCCGGCAGATCCGTTTGCACCAAAGATGCCCCGGGGTGCATATCATTGGCAGGCAGGGGGCGCGCATTGATCACCATGGAAAAGCGCTCTTCCCCGCCCGTGTTTCCCGTCATGGTAAAGCGCGGCAGAGCCATCATATTCGCCCCGTCATACGCCACGCCGGATTGTTGCCCGAAGGCGGCGATAAAGCCGTTTTTATGCAGCAGCGCGATAATTTCTTCATCATATAAACCCGCATAATGCGCGAAAAGTGTGGGCTGATGCCCCGTTATCTTACGAAATTCGGCAATAGCGCGGTGCAATGCTTGCTGCTTGTCCGCGACATTTAAATTGACCGACAGCCCCAGCGTCACCAGATCATTTTTGCCGAGGCGCTTTATGTGCCGTTTATGATTTGCGGGGTTTACAAAAACCGTAATCGGGATTTTACGCGCCAGTAAATCCGGCAAAATTTCCTGATATATGTGCGGCGCGGGGAGGTCAAATGTCACAGCCACCGCGCCGCGCGGTAAGACCTTATGCGCGGCAAAGAATTCCAGAATTTGCGGCAAGGGCAGAATGTTTTTACCGGCCAGCATTTCGGTATGAGCGTTAAATTGATCACGGCTCAGGCTTTCCATCGGCTCTAGCGGGTCGTCAATGCGCTGATATGATAAAATAATCGCGGCCTTGCGGTCGGTATTGGCCAGATCCGCCAGCGCGGGAGCCGACAGCCCGCAAATTAAAAAGATAAAAACAAAAATGCGCATAAGGATAGATGTAATGCATCGCAAAGTGGTTTGTATATACCTAATCAGGCTTGTGCGCGGCGCCGTGACCTGATTTTATGAGCGCATGAAGATTTTGGCTCTCGACACTGCGCTATCTGGTTGTTCTGTCTGTGTTTTAGATACGGATAGCGGCGCGGCACATAAAGAAGTGCGCCCTATGACGCGCGGGCAGGTAGAGGCGCTCATCCCAATGGTGCAAAATGTGGCCGGGCAGGCGGACATTACTTTTGCCGATCTGGATTTAATTGCCACGACAATCGGGCCGGGCGCGTTTACGGGGCTGCGTATCGGTATGTCAGCGGCGCGCGGCTTTGCGCTGTCATTGGATAAGCCGTTGATCGGCTTTACAACGCTGCAAGTTTTGGCGCAGCAATTTGCCAATGAGCATGAAATAGAGGCTGACCAGCAGATTGGCGTTATTTTAGAAACAAAGCGTAGCGATTTTTATTGCCAAATATTTGATGCCAAGGCGTGCGCCATAAGCGCGCCGCAAGCGATGGAATCGCCCGAAATGTTAGACAATACGCATTATATCGGCGACGCGGTTGAGCGGTTTCGTGAACAAAGTGGCGCGCCGCGTGACATCGCTCATTTTCATGAGCGCTATCACCTGCCTGATCCGCAAATGCTTGCGCGCATGGCGTATGATACATACCGCGCGAATGGCGCCGATATAGGCAATATGCCCGCGCCCTTATATCTGCGTGCGCCCGACGTGAGTCAGCCAAAATCGCTGCCGCGCAGTTTGGCAAAATAAAATGTATATTTCTTTGTATGTTGTTCATAATACGCTTGCGCGCAAAATTTAAATGTGTTTTGCTAATATAATAGTAATTCTAGTGTAATTGAGGAAATAATGAACGAAGACAACAATAAAAGTGAAGAATTGCTGGCCTGCACAACAGAGATCGTGTCGGCTTACGTAGCAAATAACAGTGTTAATTCTTCGGAATTACCTGACCTCATTCAAAGCGTGCACAAAACCTTGGTGCAGGTTGATGCGGGGACTGACCCGTCTTTCATCGACCGCCCGCAGCCTGCGGTGCCCATCAAAAAATCAATCACGCCCGATTATATTGTCTGTCTTGAAGACGGGAAAAAGCTCAAAATGCTTAAGCGTCATTTGAAAACGGCTTATGATATGTCGCCCGAAGATTACCGCGAGCGCTGGGGGCTGGCTGCTGATTACCCGATGGTCGCGCCGAATTATGCGAAGAAGCGTAGCGCGCTGGCCAAGGATATTGGTCTGGGGACGCGCGGGCGTTAATCACAAGAAAAATGTAACAAATGCAATTCCGTTGCAAAACGGGACCCATGTGATCGTTGACTATGTGGCCCGACTTTCGTCGTGGTTACGTATTTTTATTAAGAGAGTTCTTCTCCGCGTTTTGCTGCGGCCTGAACGGCGTCTTTTATTAAATCCTCAAGCGTTCCTTTCATCAAAATATCAAGCGCCGCCGCCGTTGTACCGCCGGGACTGGTGACATTCTCGCGCAAGGTGGCGGGGGTGATATCGGCTTGATCCTCGGCCAGCGCCGCCGCGCCAATGATCGTTTGGCGGGCAAGGGCGGCCGCTAAATCACCCGGCAACCCCGCCGCACGCCCTGCATTTTCAAGCGCTTCGATAAAATAGAATAAATAAGCCGGGCCACTGCCAGAAACACCGGTAACCGCGTTCATCAATCTTTCATCATCCAGCCATTCCACGGTGCCGCAGCTTTGCATGATGTGCGCGGCCATATCTTTATGCCCCGCGCTGGCTGCTTCATTCGCGCATAATACGCTCGCGCCTTTGCCAATCGCGGCGGGGGTGTTGGGCATAATGCGGATAACCGGCTGGGCGGCAGGGAAATGTTTGGCAATTCCGCCTAATGTCTTTCCGGCGGCAACGCTGAGCACGAGGCATGATTCAGGCAAGCACGGCGCTAAGGCCTCGCAAACGCCATCCAGCTTTTGCGGCTTGACCGCCAGCATACAAATTTGCGCCTGATCCAGCCCGCTCGCATCATCGATAGTTGAATAATACGCCGCGCGCGAGGCCAAATCATCCGGCAATGCAGTGGGTTTGATAATATTCAGCGATGAAACAGCGCTGCGGTTTAAAATACCGCGCGCAATCGCGCCGCCCATATGCCCGCATCCGATCATCCACATAGAATCGATAGGAGCCACGGGCGCATTCATTTTAGGATTCTCCGGCTGTCTCCATGAGCGCCAGAGATAAATGGCCTTCATCATGGTTGCCGGCATTGGCCAGCAGATGGAAAACGGTGTGGTAACGCTCGCACTGCGCCAGTGCGATTGTGACGAGATCGTCAATATGCTCGGCGCCGGAGCCTTGGTTCATGCCACGAAACAGGCATGTATGGCGGAAAGAGGGAATGCCCGTATCTTGCGGCAAATCGAAATGCCCCATCCACAATGTTTCATTCATGGACAGCATGGCTTTGGCGGCCGCCATCATTTTTTCGCGCTTGATATGCATATCGAACTGACAGCAAAATTGCAGCGCGCTCATATCTTCCTGCCAGATAAACAGCAGTCGGTAATTGCATGATTTTCCGGCCACCTCGACGATCAACTCGTCATCATTCATGCGGTTAAACACCCAATTATGGGCGTGCAGAACATCCTCGACATGATCCAAAGGATTGTCGGCATGATTGGCGGCTATATCGAGCTGTTGCGACATAATGAGGCAGGCTTTCTTATTTCTTGGCTGTTGATTTTTTCGCTGCTTTTTTAGGGGCAGGTTTCTTTTTAGCAGCAGCTTTCTTTGCGGCGGCGGTCTTGGTTGCTACTTTTTTAGTGGTGGTGGTTTTCTTTGGGGCTGCTGTTTTTGCGGCGGGTTTTTTGCCACCCTCCAGCGCCGCGACGCGCTTGGTAAGGTCTTTTTGCTGCAGCCGTGCCTCGGCGAGCATGGCTTCTAACCGCTCAAAATCCTCGCGCGGAACAAGGTCCATACGCTGCGCCAACTCATCGAATCTTACGCGCATTTCCTCGCGGATTTGACGGCTCATATCGGCGGCTAGTCCTGCCGCGCCGCCAGCCATACGCGCTACATCGTCGAAGAATTTTTCTTTATTCGGGCCATCTGAAAACATAGTGTCGTAACTAGCACGGCCAAAAACGCAACCGCAAGGACATTGTCCGAACCTTCTTGCATTAAATGTGCACAATTCATAGATTAGCCGAAT
>Ga0136600_1001037_pt1 | contig 13571 bp, 10 predicted proteins | sample AntRauMFilla2698_FD_104634 | JGI IMG/M metagenome (GOLD analysis project Ga0136600, IMG submission 104634) | Saline lake microbial communities from Rauer Islands, Antarctica - Metagenome Filla 2 #698 | ecosystem: Environmental > Aquatic > Non-marine Saline and Alkaline > Saline | place...
TATCTGTTCTAACACTTAACGCCTCAAAGAAAGTCTCAATACCTTTTAAACCACCAAAGTGAGTAAGGAATAGGTTGTGGGCATCATCAAGAATAATAACTTTCTTGTGCAGCTCTTTATCAATATCTAATAGTTCAAAGACATCGTTCAGTTCATTTCCAACAACGAGATTACCAAGAAAGTTTAGGACATCTTTTTTAGTGTTCATTTTAGGAGGAACAGAGGCCATGATAATTTCAGGAGCTTTTTCATGTTTTTTCAAAAAGCTCTCAAGATGTCTTAAAACCTGAGTCTTACCAATTCCCTTATCACCATAAATGGCCAAGGAGTGTTCTTCGCTAACATCATTTAGCCACTCATCGACTTCAATTTGAATCTCAGAGATCCTTTGATTTTTGGAGTCAATCCAGAGGCTCTCATCATCATCTTTATCACCCTGAAACCATTGCAAATACTCCTCAGGAAGACTCGTCTCCTCTGGAATACTGAGGTTTTCATTGGCTTCAAGCTTTTTTTGAAAAAGTCTCGCCACTAAGATTTTTACCCAATCAAAATTTAAGACTTTGATTCGGAGGTAATCATAGAGAGGATGAAAAATGATAACAGCAAAGCTAATTGTTCTAATCAGAAATGATAAAACGGGGTAATTAACTAGCTTTTCATAGAAAGAGAAAAGCTGAGGGATAAAAATTTTCTTTGCATAGCCATCAATTTCTTCAGTCCAAGCCTTAACCACCCAAAAATAGACAAAGACACTGACAACGAGCGAGAGAAAGTATATTTCCTGAAAAAGAAGCCCTTTGCCTGCTACGCTTGAGACAAGATGAAGCAGAATAACAACTGATAGGAAGAAGCGACCAACAACTTTAGTACTTGAAAAGATTTTAAGCTGCGTTTCCCTTCTTTTTCCTACTCGAACATATTCAGAAAAAATCATCAGAAAGTTTATAATGAGCTGACGAAAAACTCGATAATATAGGTAGTAGAGAATAAAAGGGATAAGGATACTTATCTCGCTTAGTATTGTTTTACTAAAGGAGTTACTGAGTATTTTTAGAGCAAATATCGTTAACGCCAGAGGAATGAAGGGACCACTTCTTTGAAGAAAGATCGCTATATTTTGCCTGGAGGCGGTGAAGTTTTGCGGGTTGGTTAAATTATCCCTCAAAGCATTGATCGAATCTAAAAGCCAAGAATTAATTCTAAAGACAATAAAGGGCAAAAAGATAAAAAGAAAAACCGTAAAGAACTCCGGCAGAAGAGTCCTGAGACCACTGCTTCCGCTATCAAGCTTGCTTTTAATCGTGAGGTACTTATACTCAAAAAGCCTTAGCCACTTTGTTGGAATAATCTTTAATTCAAAGTATGAATCATAGAGAAAATCGTTTAACGAAATATTCTGCTCTTTTCCATCAATGACTTTATAGCGCAGCCGACCAGCATCAAGTAAAAGCTTACTTCGCTTTTTCTCCCATTCTTGTAACTCTCCCTCATTAATAAGAGAGGGCTCCAATAGTGAAATCTCCTTCCAAACTTGCGTGACTTCTGAATAAGTTAGAGATTGTGTATTTTTAGATTTAAGTTCCGAGAGCTTAACCTCTAAAGATTCAACGGTTGAGACCGCCATGGCCTCATGAACCGAGTCAGCTCCAAAAGGAGAAAGACTAAAGAATACGGCTAGTAAAATTAAGAATTTAATTTTTTCTCCCATTCATAAGCGGTCTTAACGATCACTTCTAAATCATCATGCTTTGGGGACCATTTGAGAATATTTTTTATCTTTTCGGCCTTACTAATAAGAATTCCTGCGTCCCCTGCTCTTCGTCCAGTCATTTTGACGGAAAAGTCTGCACCGGTCACTTTTTTTACCGAGGCTACTACTTCTTTAACGGTAAACCCGCGTCCGTAACCGCAATTGAGAACCTGACTTTCGCCACCTTCTTTGAGGTATCGAAGAGCATCCACATGCGCTGCCGCCAAATCATCAACATGGATATAATCACGGATACATGTTCCATCACTTGTTTCGTAATCATCACCAAAGATTTCCATGCCCTCTCTCTTGTCGGCCGCACACTCTGAAGCGATTTTGATAAGATGGGTGGCGTTCGGTGAACATTGACCAATCTTTAATTCGACATTGGCTCCAGCAACATTAAAGTAGCGAAGAGCAATATAGTTAAGCTCATGCGCTGCTGAGGTATCTTCAAGCATCATTTCAGTCATTAGCTTTGAGCGACCATAGGGATTAATTGGGCCCACAGGAGTTTCCTCGGTACAAATTCCATTGGGAGCAGAATCTCCATAGATGGCCGCGGTAGAACTAAAGATAAACTTATTCACTCCGTGCTTCTTACAAAGAGTAATTAGGTTTAGAGAGTTTTCTGTATTGTTGGCATAATATTTTAAGGGGTTTTCCACAGACTCAGGGACAATAATGGAGCCCGCAAAGTGAAGACAGGCCTCGAAGCCTTCCTTTTTGAAAATTTCCTCAACGGCTTCGAGATTTTCAAGATCCACTTGCTCATGCCTGCCATAAAGAAGGGCCTCTTTCCTTCCGGTGGAAAGGTTATCAATAATGACTATGTCGTGGCCTTGCTGACCCAAAAGATTCAAAACGTGGGAGCCAATATAGCCAGCCCCACCTGTAATTAAGATTTTCATTAATAACTCCCTGAAATTAATAGAATTTTACCAACCGAGCCTATCTTTTGTAAAAGGTACAATTCACCAAAATTCACTATTAATTCCAATGGCTTAGGGCTATCAAGGGTAACAAATCGATTTAAAGATGGATTAAAAGAAAAGAATCAATTTTGAGGAGAGGTCAAAATGAGAAAACTAGCCATTACATCAGTAATACTTATGAGCACAAGCTTAACAAGCTTCGCCGCTACTAAAAGCCAAATTAAGTGCAACTGGGTTGAAAGTGAATCTCACGCCGAAGGCTTCTATCGTCCTGCCTCCATTGAAATGGCCTACAACTCCCTTGCTCCTAAGGCACAAGTGAAATTCATCAAAGACAATTTTCTTTTTAGAACCTACTCTCCTTGCTGGAGTGGCGGTTTTAGTTCATGTGCTTTTGGCTTTAGTTATGAGGGAAGTACTTGGGCGATTCTTGAAAATACAAATGATCAAAAGATTTCCATGGAAGCCCCTGGCTTTTATTGGGATGCTGAACTCGAATTTAATTTTTCAAAAAAATTAAATAAGCTAACAAGAGGACAAGTCTTTTCTGCAACTCTATCTGGTGATGATGGAGACGGTGTCTTCTTTAGTGACGAGAAATTTATTTGTCAGAAGTTTTAACGGACTCGCTAATAACTTTCTTTATTTCTTCTTGAAACTTCTGCTTTGAAAATTGTTCAGCTCTCCTAACGAGCACTTCCCTAGAGAAAGTCCTCTTTTCAAATTGCTCAATAGCAATGGTGAGGGCCTCTTCACTATCTTCTTCGAAGAATTGGCAGACATCATCATTTAGAGTTTCGAGAACTCCTCCAATTTTACGAGCGATAACAGGGGTTCCCGCTGCAAGGGACTCAAGAGGCGTAATACCAAAATCCTCAACGCCAGGAAAAACAAACCCCTTTGCTCTACGAAAATGATCAATAACATCAGCTCTTGAGAGCTTTCCTAGGAATTCAACATTCGCTTTGGCCATTAGGCGCAGTTCGCCTTCCATTTGACCACCACCAATTATTTTTAGATTAAGCCCTAGCTCATTAAAGACCTTTACAGCAAGGTCGACTTTTTTATTAGGAGCGAAGGCCGTCACCATCAAATAGAAATTTTCTTTTGGCGGCAATGGCTCCCCTTCTGAAATTTTAAAGTCTTTAAGATCGACAAAAGGATGGATCACCTGAGAGTCAATGCTGTAATACTTCTCAATTCTCTTTTGGACGAAAGATGAATTCGCAATGGGAAAATCAACATTTTGATTAGAGCTTAAATCCCAATTGATGAGGTAGTTTTTAAAAAACTTAATACCTAGTCTTTGATAAATTGGGGCACTCGGACCAAAGTAGTTATCGAATTGATCATAGAGATAGCGCATCGGTGAATGGATATAGCTGATATGAATAGAGCCCATAGGTTTCTTGACCCCTTTGATAACACAATGGCTCGAACTAATTATGAGATCAGCATCTTCTGTAATTTTTAGACTTGCTGCGGCCAGAGGAAAGAGAGGTAGAAACTTTCTATAATGCTTATGGATGCCAGGGATCTTATTAAGAAAACTTGTGTGAATTGGTCTATTTTCAATACTCGCTGGAACGGATCCCTTAAGGTGTATCAAAGTATAAAGAGGCGCGTCAGGAAAAAGTTCGCAAAGAGCTTCTAAAACTCTTTCCCCCCCCCTAAAACCGGTAAGCCAATCATGTAGTAAAACGACTTTCATGGCGACAAGTGTAATAAAAGCTTAACAAGGTGAAAATCAAAATCGGTTGCAGCCTAAAAGTCTTGAAAGCCCTTTCTAAGCTGAGAAAAGGCACGTACAATATAGTGTATTATTTATTTAATAAAAGATATTTAGTTCAACGAACTAGGACTCAGCTTAATGAAAGTTACAGAACACCTCGAAAGCAAAAAACATAATCCCCTTTTTAGTTATGAGATCGTTCCTCCGCCGCGCGGAAAGACAGCTCAAGAAGTTATCGACATTGTGAAAAAGCTTGAACCCTTTAATCCACCATGGATTGATGTGACGGCTCACTCTGCGGGCGCCTTTTACAATGAGAAAAAAGATGGAACAGTAGAGAGAAGGATTTACAAGAAGCGCCCGGGAACCATCGGTATCTGTGGCATTATTCAAAATAGATTTAAAATAGATACTGTTACTCACCTTCTCTGTAATGGATTTACGAAAGAAGAAACTGAAGATGCGCTTATCGAGCTTCAATACCTTGGTATTCATAATGTTCTTGCCCTTCGAGGTGACGGACTTAACTACAATAAGAAAGTTGATCGCTCAAAATCCATGAATCGCTATGCCATTGATCTCGTCGAACAAGTAGAAGACATGAAAAACGGTCGCTTCATTGATGAGCTCTCTGGTGCGGAACCTCTGCACTTTTGCACAGGTGTTGCGGGTTATCCTGAGAAGCACTTTGAAGCTCCCAATATGAAGCTTGACCTTCATTGGCTTAAGAAAAAAGTTGAAGCTGGTGCAGAATATGTGGGCACCCAGATGTTCTATGATAACGCCAAGTACTGGAGCTTCGTTGATCAGTGTAGAGCAGAGGGAATCACTGTTCCGATTATTCCGGGTATAAAAATCCTTAAAAGCGTTAGGCAACTCCAATCAATCCCAAAACACTTCTATATAAACTTTCCCGATGAGCTTGTTGATGAAGTCATGGAAAACCAAGAGCATGTAAAAGAGATTGGTATCCGCTGGGCAACGAAGCAAGCCGAAGACCTTATCAATGGTGGAGCACCCTGTGTTCACTTTTACATCATGAATGACACAGAAAGTGTTTTGGAAGTCGTTAAGAAATTTCGCTAAAAATTAAAAGGAAAGACTATGTCTCTTAAGAAAACTCAGGCCTCTTTGGACCTCTCCAAATTATTGAAAGAAAGAATCGTTTTTTTAGACGGTGCCATGGGCACCATGATTCAACAGCATAAACTAGAAGAAGAAGACTTCCGCGGTGATAGATTTCAAAACCATAAATCTGATCTCAAAGGCAATAACGATCTTCTAAGCCTAACGAAGCCAGATATTATTGAAGAGATTCACTACGAATACCTTTTGGCCGGTGCGGATATTATTGAGACGAATACTTTCTCAGGAACTCGCATTGCTCAAGCTGATTATCACCTAGAGGACATTGTAGTTGATTTAAATATTGAATCAGCAAGACTTGCCAAGAATGCCTGTAAGAGAGTTGAAAAAGAGACGGGAAGAAAGTGCTTTGTCGCTGGGGCCATGGGCCCGACAAATAGAACAGCTTCAATGAGTCCGGATGTGAATAGCCCTTCTTTTCGCGCCGTTACCTTTGATCAGCTAAAAGAAAATTACTATGAACAAGCAAAGGCACTCATTGAAGGCGGAGCCGATATTCTTTTACCAGAGACCACCTTTGATACCTTAAATCTCAAAGCGGCTCTTTATGCTATTGCTGATCTCAAAGAAGAGCTCAACCAAGACATCCCCGTCATGATTTCCATTACCATTACCGATCAATCTGGTCGTACCTTGTCTGGTCAGACGGTTGAGGCCACATGGAACTCAATTCGCCATGCAAACCCTATTAGTATTGGAATTAACTGCGCCCTTGGTGCGCGCGAGATGCGCCCCTTTATGGCCGAGCTCTCAAGAATTGCTCCAGTCTATACAAGTTGTTATCCAAACGCTGGACTTCCTAATCCACTGGCGCCAACTGGTTATGATGAGACTCCTGATATTACAGGAAAACTCATGGAAGACTTTGCCAAGGAAGGACTTATTAATCTCGTTGGAGGATGTTGTGGAACAACACCTGCTCACATAAAGGCCATTGTTGATGCTGTAACGCCAGTAGCTCCAAGAAAAGTACCCACCGTTCAAGACGGAATGAGGCTTTCAGGCCTTGAGCCATTGAATATTACTAAAGACAGAGCGACGCCTTTTTATATGGTTGGTGAAAGAACCAATGTCACGGGCTCACCAAAGTTTTCAAGACTTATAAAAGAAGGAAAATTTGAAGACGCTCTAGAAGTAGGAAGGCAACAAGTTACCAATGGCGCCAATATCATTGATATTAACTTCGATGAGGGACTTATTGATGGCAAAGCCTGCATGGTTCAATTTCTAAACCTTGTAGCTGCTGAGCCCGACATCTCAAAAGTTCCCATCATGATAGACTCCTCAAAATGGGAAGTTATTGAAGAAGGTCTAAAATGTATTCAAGGAAAAGGCGTCGTTAACTCCATCTCTCTTAAAGATGGTGAAGAAGCCTTTCTTGATAAGGCCAAGAAGGTAAAAAAATATGGTGCTGCCGTGGTTGTTATGGCCTTCGATGAAAAAGGACAAGCGGCCACCAAAGAAGACAAAGTACGTATCTGTAAAAGGGCCTATGATCTCTTGGTTGAAAAAGCCGACTTCTATCCTTATGACATAATCTTTGATCCCAATATTCTTACTGTCGCGACAGGCATGGAAGAACACAATAACTATGGCGTGGACTTCATTGAGGCCGTAAGAGAAATAAAAATACAATGCCCTGGTGCTCTAACCTCAGGTGGTGTGTCCAACCTATCTTTTAGTTTTCGTGGCAATAATATCGTAAGGGAAGCTATGCACAGTTGCTTTCTCTATCGTGCAATCGAAGCTGGTCTCGATATGGGCATCGTTAATGCTGGAATGCTTGAAGTCTATGAAGACATTGATAAAGAGCTCAAGCAAAAGGTCGAAGATGTTCTTTACAACCGCAACAACGAAGCTACTGATGAGTTGATTCATTTTTCTGAAAAATATAAAGGGATATCTAATAAGAAAGATCGAAATGATCTTTCATGGCGCGAGGGAACCCTTCAAGAGAGAATCACTCACTCACTAGTTCAAGGTGTTGTGGAATATATTGAAAAAGATACTGAGGAAGCGAGAAGTGGCCTTGGAAAACCGCTTCATGTTATTGAGGGTCCTCTAATGGTAGGCATGAAAGTGGTCGGAGACCTCTTTGGCTCAGGAAAGATGTTCTTACCCCAAGTTGTTAAGTCGGCGCGAGTGATGAAAAAAGCTGTCGCTTATCTTGAGCCCTACATGGAAGAAGAAAAGAGAAAGAACCCTGGTCAAAAAGAACAGGGAACATTTCTTATAGCAACGGTAAAGGGCGATGTTCACGATATTGGTAAAAATATTGTCGCCGTAGTTCTTGCTTGTAATGGTTATAAAGTGGAAGACATGGGAGTTATGGTTTCCTGTGATCAAATATTAAGAAGAGCAAAGGAAATCGGTGCTGACATTATTGGCCTCTCCGGCCTTATTACTCCCAGTCTCGATGAAATGATTTTTAATGCCTCAGAAATGGAGAAGTTAGGAATGGATACTCCCCTGCTTATTGGCGGGGCCACCACTTCTAAAACTCACACTGCAGTGAAAATAGCCCCCCACTACTCAGGCCCAATTATCCAGGTCGGAGACGCTTCCTTAGTCGTAGAAGTATGCACGAAACTTCTTAATGATGATTCTAAAGAGGGCTATATTTCAGAGCTCAAAGAAAAACAGAAAAATCTTAAAGAGAATTTTGAAAACGGTAACACCACAACCCTTACTCCCATCTTGAAAGCAAGGGAGAAAACGCCAAATATCGATTGGGAAAAAATAGAGCTCTTTACACCTGACAAACTTGGTATAAGCGTGTGGGATAATATTCCTCTTGATCAGATTGTTCCCTTCATTGACTGGTCTCCTTTTTTCTGGACTTGGGAAATGAAGGGTACTTACCCTAAGATTTTAGAGTCTGATAAATATGGAACTGAGGCAAAGAAACTCTTTAATGATGCCCAAAGTGTTCTAAGAGAAATCATGAAAGGCCAAAAATTTGCCCCTAAAGCAGTTTGGGGTCTATGGCCGGCCAACTCTGAGGGTGATGACATCAGACTTTTCAAAGACGATGAGAGAAAAGATACTCTCGAAGTCTTTCACTTCCTCAGACAACAAAACTTGGGTACAAACTCAAATGTATACAAATCTCTCTCAGATTTTGTGGCACCGAGTGGTTACAAAGACTACTGTGGTGGTTTTGTTGTTACGATGGGCGAGGAAGTCGAACAACTTGCAAAAACATACCAAGAAGCAGGTGATGACTATACATCAATTCTCGTTAAGGCCATTGGTGACAGACTGGCCGAAGGTCTAGCTGAAATGCTTCATAAGAAGGTCCGAGATAATTGGGGCTTTGGTATTAACGAAAACCTTTCTCAAGAAGAGCTCGTCAAAGAAAAATATCGTGGTGTAAGGCCTGCTCCTGGTTATCCAGCGTGTCCTGATCATACTGAAAAAGAAATTCTTTGGCGTTTACTCGATGTTCAAAAGAATACAGGAGCTGTTCTCACCGAAAACTATGCGATGTACCCGGCAAGTTCTGTGTCAGGCCTTTATATGCAATACCCTGATTCGAAATACTTTAATTTAGGTAAAATCGATATGGATCAACTTGAAGAGTACTCTAAGAGAAAAGGAAAAACTCTCGAAGAAATGAAAAGATGGCTCTCGCCTAATCTCTAGTCTCAAGTCTCAGACAATTTTTAATAAGCTCACGAGTCTCTTGGCAATGGCAGGTGCTGCCGTAAAGCCCGGAGACTCAATCCCCAAGGTCTCAAAATATCCGAGAATCCCATGATAGCTCGGCCCTTGGATAATGAAGTCATTGAAAGGCTTCTTTTCCTTTAAAATTTTTGGCCTAACTCCAGCATAATCAAGACTGAGGTCTTCTTTGGTAATTCCTTTGAAGATCTTCTCAATGGCAGGAAACATCTGATCAATAACACCTTCACCTTGCTCATAATCTTCAGCTTCAGAAGTCGACTCGGTATCAGGTCCAAAGCGAATAATACCATCGAGGTCAAAGCTAGTATGAACGCCAAGGCCTTTTAGATCACTTGGAGGAACGGGATAAATTAATGATTCGTTATAGAAGCTTTTATTAAGTTTTAAGTAGTTCCCCTTAACAAAGACAGATTCAATATCATGAAGCCCCAGCCCCTGACGAAGAATAGGGCCATGACCACCGCTTAGATTAAAAAAGTACTTTGATTTCAAGGGCCCTTGATTTGTTTCCAAATGAAAAAGGTCCCCCTGCTTTTTCACAGAGAGAACTTTATGATTTCTTAATAGAAGACTTCCCTTCCTTTCAAGTGAGTAAGAGAGCCGACTAATTGCTTCTGAGGGTGACAAAACCGCCGTTGTCTCACTAAAGAATCCATCGGCCACATGACAAAAAGGACTTAACTTTTCTTTGTCCTTATCAGTGATTTTTGAAATTCCCCTAACCTTGTTTAGCATTGCTTGCTCAAAGACATTCTTAAGAGCATCTAATTCATTTTCGCTAGAGGCGATGACGTATTTGCCACAGGTATTGATCGTTATATTATGATCAGCACCAATTTTGCGCCAAAGTTGATTTCCCTCAATACAGAGTTCTCTCTTTAGGGATTCCGTTGGATAATAAATTCCGGCATGAAGAACGCCAGAATTTCGCCCAGAAGTGTGATCACCAAGGCTCCCCTCTTTTTCAAGAAGGGCGAACTCTAAATCGGGATAGCAATTTCTAAGTTCATGAGCAACAAGAAGCCCTAGAACCCCTCCGCCACAAATAATAACAGGAATGTCCATAGGCTCAAGTTTATCCAACCTTTAAGAGACCGTCTACAAGCGTGCTATAAGTAGAAGCTCCATAAAAGAGAACTTGTTTGCCACAGGTCTTCTCTGACACAGGTGCTAAACATCTCTTGCCTTTAATCGATTCGATGAAAGAATCAATATCTTTCAATCTTCTTTGCAGTTCTTCTTTTTCGCGAGGTTCAAGCCAAATTTTCTGTACTCTTAGAGTACTATTTTTCTCTTTTTCAAAGATGGCATTTACTAGGCTTGAGAAAAGCTCCTTTATTTCAACCTTAATAGACTCTTTATCTGAGGCAAGCTTCTTCCAAACTTCTGAGTTATTCCACTCAACCGAGTACATACCTCTCTTATAACTCACTAATCCTCTTTCAATTAACTGACTCAAAATCGCTTTTAGCAAAGGATCATTAAGTCTGGTTTGCTCTTTAATCTCTGATAGAACCAAAGGTTTTTTCTCTAACGACTCTAAGACGATTCTTTCAACAATGATGATTGATTTATTCATTCTTCCCCCTAAGCAATGCTTTTTAAATAAGTTCTTAATCTCTTTCTTCTTTCGGCCTCAATGGAGAGGTCTTTAAAGACTGTCTTTTCTACTAAATTGTTTAGATCTTGCCTTTCTTGAGCCCCAAGAAAGGGGATTTCCTCCTCTCCAAGAATTTGATTGGTTACTTTTTGAAGAGTTTCAAGCTCGTTAACCTTCATCTCAACGCCGTGAAAGAGCCTAAAGAACCTTGTTCTCTCTATTCCTGTTAAAACGCTATACTCGGTCATTGTTTTCTTGCCTGCGACATTAATAAAATTATTCATAATGACTTTTTGTAAATTCATCATTCCTCCTTACTGAGAGGCTATTTAGCAATTGAAATGCCATTTTTCATGAACGGGTTTTCAGTAGCTTATTTAAAATATGAACTACAAAGGATGTCGCTTTTGGTCTAAAATAGACTAGGGATACCAAGGGAGAATATGTCGACTCATTTTGTTAGTGCTAATATACGCTTTGAAAATCCAGCTGATAAAGACAATAACTGGCCTCATCGCAAGGCTTTCTTAACTGAACTTATTAGTTCTAAGAATCCCATGATTCTTGGAACTCAAGAGGGACGAGAACCCCAACTTAGAGAATTAGAAAGTTTATTGCCAACGCTGACCATGATTGATGGCCATAGGACTTGGATCGAAGAGCGCATGTACCCGTGTCTTTTTATTAATTCAAAAGCTATCGAAGTTATTAATAGCGGAGACATTTGGCTTTCAGAAACTCCAGACATTGCTGGAAGTAAATCCTTCTCTTCTGCTTTTCCCAGACTTTGCGTATGGGCAAGCCTAAAGATCAAAAGTACGGAAAAAGAATTCCTGGCCATTAACTGCCATCTTGATCACGTGAAAGAGGAAACAAGAGTCGAACAAGTAAAAGTCCTGGCCTGTGAAATCAAGAAAGTGAATAAAGAAAATAAGCCCATTATGCTCATGGGTGACTTTAATTCCTCTCCCGATGGAGTCGTGAGGAGTCATCTCATTTCCCATCTGCCCTTACTGGACCCGTGGCAGATGGCAGGCAAAAAAGAGAGAACAAGTTTTCATAAATTTGATGGAATAAGTCCAGATGGAAGTGAATCGAGAATTGACTGGATTCTTTTTTCAGAGCAATTTAGAGGCCTTGAGATTGAAATGCTCGATCAGCATTCCAATGGTCAATACCCTTCTGATCACTTCTTTATGTACGCTAAAGCTGACCTTTGAGTTAGCTTCTTGCAATACCACTACCAAGCTTTTGATAAGTCTCGATGCCCTTAAGAGTATTTTCAAGAAGAACCTCATCAGGCTTCCAGCGACCAGGCTCTCCGAGTAGGATTACTGTCGATCCTCCAAAGAGAAAGTAGCCTTTCTCCTCTCCCCGATTAAAACTACCTTTCATTTCCCTTGATTGGACAATCTTCCCCACACAAATCGCTCCGACTTCGACATAAGCAAGCTTTCCAAAGTTTTTGGTCTCCATTATCGTCACATGCCTCTCATTTACTGCGAAGATCTCAGGAACCTTTCTTAGGGCGAGAGGATTTACAGAATGAAGGGCACCACTTACTTTATAAAACTCAGAAACCACTCCATCATCTGGAAAGTGAAAGCGGTGATAATCAACCGGGCATAGTCTTGCGAGAAGACAAGGACCACCTTCAAAAGTGGATGACCATTTTTCATTGGCCAATAATTTAGAAGCTTCCCACTCACTTCCCTTTATGGGAACCCGAACTTCCTTATTTAGTGATTCATAACCAAAGTAACGTGCCTCACAAAAGGCGGGCATGACAGTGCTCTCATCAGAGAAAGGCCTCTTACCTTCTTTAAATCTTCTAATGAAGAATTCATTAAAACTTCCGTAAGGATCGCTCTCACTCCTTCCCTCTGTAGGAAGGTATTCATCGATTTGAATATTAAAGTCCCTTATAAAAGGAGCGACCTTAGACTTGGTTAAAGGCAAACTTTGAATGGCACCATAAACCTTACTTAAAGGCTTTTTAATGAGAATCTTTGAAGCGGCGCGGCCAGTAGAGCTATCATAGAGCCAACGAACGGCCCCATCTCCATAGACTTTTTCTGTTTCATATTTGCCTAGTTCTCGATTAAAATACTGTATTTCCAAGGACTTACTCCCAATTTAACGTTTAATGACAAAGACCTTACACAAAGCTTTCTTGAATAAAATGTATAGTGAATTTATACATATTATAGGGCCTATGCCTCACAAAGTTTAATATCTATCTTAAGGAGATAATGAAATGTTGAAAAGTAAAATTGTGTGGAGCCTCATCTTCCTCCTCACTCTTTCAAATGCTCATGCTCTTTTTGGCCTAGGGAAAGAAAAGGAAAAGAGCCTACTAGAAAGTGAAAAGAATACCATTAGCGTTTTTCAAGAAAATGTTAAGTCTGTTGTTAACGTGAGCAATATGAGAATTGCTCGTATGGGTTGGTGGTTTCATTCTGAAGAAATGGAGGTGCCGGCAGGAGCTGGCTCAGGCTTTGTTTGGGATGATGAAGGTCATATTGTAACGAATTATCACGTCATCGCTAATGGAGATAGCTTTGTTATCTCCTTCCATAAAGACAAGGAAACTTACGAAGCGGAAGTTATTGGCTCTTATCCACAAAAAGATATTGCTGTTCTTAAATTAAAGAAGAAACCCAAAAACCTCTCAGCTGTAGAAATCGGTTCATCAAAAGACCTTATTGTTGGTCAAAA
>Ga0136600_1001041_pt1 | contig 13533 bp, 9 predicted proteins | sample AntRauMFilla2698_FD_104634 | JGI IMG/M metagenome (GOLD analysis project Ga0136600, IMG submission 104634) | Saline lake microbial communities from Rauer Islands, Antarctica - Metagenome Filla 2 #698 | ecosystem: Environmental > Aquatic > Non-marine Saline and Alkaline > Saline | place...
CCCTGTGGTCGTAAGACCCGCCTTTATGGCGAAGGGTGTAGAGCAAAACATTTAACCTACGGAAGCGAAACGCTTCCTCTTTCAATAAATAGAAAGGGTCTCTTACGAGAGCACTTTCTTACCGTCAAGGAGATTATAAGGCTCCCCTTGAAACCATAATATCTATTCTAAGGCATTGCTTTGCCTAGCAATACCTTCTCGAGACTAGATGTATTTTATCTTATCCGTACTACTGGAGCGAAACGCTCCAGAAAGCTTTTTACAGCTTTCAAAAGTTTAGATATTATTAAGCCTGGATTGTAGAATTCCAGGCTTGGTGCCCACCCTTAGTCTTGGAACTTCTCCAACACTTATTACAGACAGAGCAAGCTTTTTGCAAAGCGAGTTTCTTTCCATCTGTAGGGCAGGATTGTCGTACTCCTTTGGAGAATTCTTTGTCTTTCTTCTTATTACCTATATTAAAGAAGATTCCGAACTCTCTTTCGTTAAATTCTGTTTGGATAACCCAATCGTCTTTGGTACCCGTGAATGCGAACTGAATTCCATCTTTCTTATAAAGATGCTTCACGTTTTCATAGTTTTTAATATTTTCATTATCGAACGATAGAACGATTCGAGTTAAGTTGTCTAGTTGTCGTAAACGAGTAAGCTCTTTATCCATTTCTTTCATGGTAAGGCTTTTAGAGATGATATAAAATTTAAAATTCAGTTGTGTGATAAAGTCAAAATGATCTTCGACGTAATCACCGCTGCCGTAAATTCTTACAGGCAGCCTCTCTAAGCCTTTTAAAGCTTTCGACTTGGATTTTCTACACCAAGCGTATTCCTCGTTAAGTTGTCTGGCAAAGTTTTCAGCGTTGTCAATTGCCCAGGAATTATTTCTTTGAATTTTCTCCAGATAGGCTGGATATATATTCTCCATATTGTCGACGTAGCAGTAATCACAGAATTGTGGACACGTAGTCCTTCTGTCAAAATCTACTGATAATATAGTTTTTTGATTCCTGGTGAACGCTTGAATTTTCATTCACACCAGAGTTAAAGTTAAATTAAATTAAATAATAAAATTGAAAGCGTTGATAGCCTTCACTATTCTTATACCATGTTTTTTAAAAAAATTTGATCATAGTATGTTTTAGCATCTTCATTCTAAGGTCATCATCCTTTGTAAGGCTTATAGCAGTCCGAAACGAGGTCTTTAAAAGCTCTTTAGCTTTAGATTCTACTACTTTTTTAGAAGTGGATCCTATAGGGTAAGATAAAGATGAAAAGTCTTTTGATACTCCATAACCCCTTTCTACTAAAGGGACAGGCTCATTATTTTCTTGTGGTGTAGGAATCTTAATCCTTATAAAAACACTTTTACTATGCGGCTTAAAATTAATGTTTAGTTGGACAGGATAAGCTTTTAAATTATGCCTATTGTTTAAAAAACTATACCTCATAGGCCCTGAAAATCCTGTAGGGATTTCTCCTCTATTAACATTCGCCTTTACTGCTTCCTCCAGCTTCAAAAGGTCATTTGTTATTAGCGCCACATAAGACCTGGTCTTCACTTTATATATAATAAAAGGTAAATCTATAGAAGCAAAAGAAAGATTAGGTAGCCTATTATGAGGATTTATTAGAAATTTAAATTGAGAGATCCAATCTCCGCTATAAATTGCTCTCCCTTCTCCGGATTCAAACTTTTTATCCATTCTGCGTACCCCCTTAACTTTTCATAAGTTATTCTTTCTATTGGAGTTCCTTTTTTCTTTAGATTGTGAATCTTAGCTCTAAAATTTCTCCTTTTCCATTTAGGCACACCAAGCTTTTCATTTACAGTTATTCCCGTAACAGACATTCTATTATGAGGTCGTAGTATGCGGGTTTTTTTAGGGTTTACTAGAAACCCGTTAGCCTTTATTATTTCACTTACAGCTTCTAAATGAGGGACCATGTCCGTGCTATAGTCACCCGATGAGAATGAAAGGTCATCTACATATCTAGTATACTTTAGCTTATGCTTGGTGCTATAATCAAGAAGCTGCTTATCTGTTTTTATAAAGCCTATATTTGTTATATGAGGGGAACATGGAGACCCTTGTGGTAGCTTCTTTTTAAAAGTAGTTAACTCAGTTAAAGGCGCTAAATCATCTTTATCTAAAAAACCTTCTCCCTGGCCAAGCCTTGCACCTACAAAGTAATTGACATCCATTACCTTTTTATAATCAAAGGTTCCAAAGAAGTCCTTCAAATCTATATTTAACAAGACTTTACTTTTTAAATGAACTTCAGCCCCCTCTTTCATCTTCTTGCCAGGTATGAACCCTACTGCTGAATCATGAGCCTTAATCCTATAATAAATATTATACAGTAACTGCTCTTGAATTAACTTTAAAGGGTCCTGGGGAGCGTTGATTTCTCTGTAGCCGCGTGATCTTTTGGGCACTTTATACGTTAAATAATAATTATCTGGCCCTTTTCTTAAAACTTTTTTTAAATCTTCATTGTTAATAATATTGAATAGTTTCATTTCATCTCGTCTTTTAAATCTAAGTATCTAAATAAGTCTTTAGACGCTTCTTCTTCATTACCTTTAATACTTTCTAATTCTGATATAGTGTCAGATACTTTTTGAACAGTCTCTCTTCTAGCCCCTGAGCCTATTAAGATAGCGTAAACGCTTATCTTATTTACAGCTTTCCAGGAATTAAACTCCCCCACAAACCTTCCTGTAAATCTAGAATCTCCATCAGTTATAAACACTATGTCTGACTTTCGGAAAACTTTTGAGGACTTAATAACTTCTTGAGCTTTTCTGAGGGGCGGTTCAAATAAAGTACCATTTCCGCTAAAATAAGTTATCACTTCTATTAACTTTTTAGGGTTATTAAGTTCTGACCTACTAAAGCTTACTGTCCGGGGATTACTCTCGGAACTAAATAGAATGACATACATTTCACGCTTTTGTTTCCTGCAGACCTCCAATAAAGCCATAAAAGTAGCTTTGGCGTAAGTATCTCTTTCCCCCCTCATAGTCCCACTTACATCTATTACAGCTACTATTGGACCCTTACCCTTAGTTCTTTTGCTCCCGTAGTCGTAATTGGTTAAGTCGTTATCTATCATCTTTTTATAGAAAAGCTTTTTATAAGCTTTATTTGAGATGTAACTTAAATCATGGGTAAGGGTGGAGCTTAAATCAGATCCTCTAGTAGTGCCTGTTATAGAGTCCATGCCTTCTTTTGTCCAGACTTTCCTACCCTTTTTATAAATAGCTTTTAACCGGCCGGCAAGTTTTGAAACTTCTTGAATTTTTCTATTCTCTCGAAGCTCTTTTAAGGTTTTAATTTTTTCCTCATAAGGCAATTTACAAAAGGTTCCATCAGTCTCTACACCGAAGCCTTGCATAGTTTTAACCTCGGCTAGTAGGGCTTCTTTAGAAGACTCTAAATCGGTTTTCAGCTCATGCTTTACGCTTTTCTTTAAAGCTTTTTCTATCTCCTCAGAAGTTACCTCCTTGATAGTTTGACCCTCTTCTGACTTTTCCCTTTCTTCTAAGTCTTTTTTAACTTCCTTCAAGAAATTTTTTAAATCTTCGTTAGTCTCCTTTAACTCTTTAATTACTTTAACTACGCTTGGAATTATAGCTTCTACTGCTATTAAGGAAGTAAAATCATCTCTTTTGGAGATTTCTCTAATCTCTTTGAAGTCATCCATTTTCATGATTTCCTTTACTGTAAAGTAATTTAAGTAATAATCACTGTACACTTCATTCTTAGTCAAAGGCCTTAAATAATACCTATTGTAAGCTTGAAATAAATCTAGAATCAAATTCTCTAGATAAGGGTGAGGGTTTTCTAGTTCTTTATTTTCTTTTATTAAAGCTGTGAGTCTTTTGCTTTTGGCTCTTAACCCTTTATTAAAAAAATCTTCATCTATTATATCAGTTTTAAAAGTGTACCTATATAATGTTAAGTCTTTCTCTAACTCTTTGGTTCTTCTGTTGGTTAATCTCTTCATTTATCCTCCGTACGAAGCATTAAATAAATCTTGCGCCGTAGAAGTAAGTTTTCCTATTAGTTTTTCCGCCTCATCTGTACTTTTACCATTAGACTTTAAAAAGGTTTTTAAGCCCATAGCTTCAGTTTTTAGTCTTTCTATATTAGATAGTTTTCTGATGTTAGCTTCTGGTGAGTCTTCATCAGACTTAACAAACTCTTCAATAGTATTTAACTTCTCTCTTATCTCATTTAACTTACTTTTATCGTAAGAAACTGTGCTTATAATAGTTTTGGCAACTTCCTTTATCTGAGAAGGATCATCCCAGTAAGTATGCTTTAAGACTTCTAAGTCTTCATCTATGACGTAATCTCTGCCTTGGAGCAAAGCTTGAGCTTGAACTACTCGCATGCTTTGTACAGAGGTTCTTTCATTTATGTAATAAGCGCCATCAAGGTTTTTCTCTATATCTCTTTTTATATAGAAATTAGTTTTTATAATATCTTCACCTATTTTGACTTTATTAACTTCTTTCTGTAAAAGCTGGAGAGCTTCAAGAGTTATAGTGTGCTTTATTTCTCGCTCTTTATCAAGCAAGTTAGTTAGATGCATCTTTAAATCTGACTCTTTATCCTGAACTCTTCTCACATTGAACTTTAATAGAAACCTATCGTAAGCTGCTGCCAAATCGTCGTCTTCTTCAGGGATTTCATTTGACGAAGAAAAAAGGCACATTAAAGGTATTTGTTGTGGCTTACCTCCGTTAAAAAATACCTTCTCATTTAAAACCTTTAACAAGCTATTAATAGCTCCTGAATGGCTTTTCCAAAATTCATCTAAATAAGCAAAATGAGCTTCTGGTAGCATGCCCTCGGTTTTATGTACAAGCTTATCTTCCTTTTCTAGGGTTCTAATAGAAATAGGGCCGTAAAGCTCTTCAAGCTTTATTTGAGAGTGCATAGCTTGCTCGAAATACTTTGCTCCCACAATTCTCTTAGCTATGTTATCTACGACCATAGTCTTAGCTATCCCTGGATCCCCTACAAAAAGAAGGTTTTTCTGAGAAAGAATTGCCAAGAAAACTCCTTTTATCTCTTCTTCTCTTTCTACGATAAACTCACAAAGCTCTGAAATGATATTGTTTATCTTTTTAATGCTTTTTTCTGTCTGTGTCATGCGATTTAAATTATTTTATACGTATAAAAAAAATGTTGTCAGTGTTTTCTAATTTTTCAAGAGGTTTTTCTTTTTCTAATATTTTCTATTTTTTCTAGTTATCTCCGTTGTCGCTTTTTGAGCCGGACACAGTTACTCCTGCAGCCACAGCTATTACGATTATCGGACCTAGCATTATTTCCTCTTGTATTTTTAAATTAAAAAGAGGGGCCTCCTTTGGAGCCCCTCTTGTTCTTAAGAACGGAAGGCCTTGCTAATAAGCTCTTTGAGCATAGCAAGGTTCTTTGGTTAGCCGAAAGCTTGGATCAGTTATCTCCAAGTCCAGATCTTGAGCCTCTATCGCTATTGCGATCGGTCAAGCTGGTTCTATCGGCCATTAGTAAAGTTACTTAATTTCATATATAAAATTAAGCGGTACTTCCGCTCACTATTCTTATACCAATTAATTGACTTTATTTAAAGCAAGTCTTATATTTAAACACTTAACTTCTAAACAAACTAACACTTAAAAATTTAATGGAAAACGCCTTAGACCATAGAGTACAAAACAAGAAAATTCAAGAATCGCTTAAAGATTCTGTAATATCGATGTTCCCGATTAAGTCTGGTAACAAAGAATTAAGGGTGGAAAACGTGGTTCTAGAGGATGATTTAAGTGAAACAGATTTTCCCGCCCAAAAAGAAGTTAAGCTAAATAGAGATACTTGAGAAGTACCTATAAAAGCCGATGTTAGTATTATAGACACTGACACAGGTCGCCCTATTTCCCAAAAATCGGGGGTTAAAATAGGAGCTATACCAAAGCTAACTAACAGGTTAAGTGCTATTGTAAAAGGTAATGAATACCAAGTCACTAATCAGCTTAGACGTAAAAGTGGAGCTTATCATAGACAAAAGAAAAATGGGGAATTACAAGGAGAATTTAACCTTGAAAAAGGACAAAACTTTTCTCTAGAGATTGACCCTAAAAGACAGATATTTTACTTTATCCTAAGGAGCGGTACTCGTAAGTATAGACTTTACAATATTTTAAGTACATTAGGTGCTAGCGATACTCAAATTAAAAAAGCCTGGGGTGGCGTGCTTTTTGATATAAATAAGAAAAGTGCTTTAAACACTGAAGTAAGCGAGTTAGTAGATTTATATAAAAAACTTATAAGTCCTAGAGATATACCTAATGATGTAAGTAAAGTAAGAAGCGGGTTAAAAGCTTATTTTGAGACTACAAAGATGAGCGGTCAAGTAAACTCCATAACCTTGGGTGACTCCTTTGACTCAGTTAACGCTCCTGCTTTATTAGCCTCCTCTAAAAAGCTTTTAAGAATTAATAAAGGAGAAGAAAAGCAGGATGAAAGAGACTCGCTTATCTTTAAAAACTTATATGCCCCCGATGATCTATTAAAGGAATATTTTAAAGGCAATGAAAAAGTTATAAAGCGTAAGATGGAGAATGCCCTCCGAAATAGAGATCAAGTGCGAGAGGTAATGCCCGCAAACGCTTTTACCAATCCTATTAGAAAATTTTTCACTACAAGTGACTTATCTTCCACACCTCCCCAAACTAACCCTGTGGCCATGGCTGTTAACAGCCGTAAAACCACTACTATGGGAGAAGGTGGTATCCAAAATATGCACTCTATTACTATGGAGACTAGAGATGTTCAGCCTTCTCAACTAGGTTTTTTAGATGGGTTGTCAACTCCAGAGTCTTTAAAAGTTGGAGTTTCTGTAGGACTTGCCAGCGAGGTAGAAAAGAGAGATAACGAAATGACTACCCCAGTAATAACTAAGGAAGGCAAAACAAAGCATGTTAGCCCTTTAGATACTTATAAGGCTGTAGTAGGGTTTCCTGATCAATATAAGCTTAAGGGTGGAAAGCCTCAACCTTTGTCTGACAAAGTAAAGGTTCTAAGAAATCATAAGTCTGATGTTGCTAGCCCTAAGGAAGTGGATTATTATTTAACCAATCCTAGCGCCATGTTTGATTACGGCGCGAATATGATACCGTATTTAAACACTACGCAGGCTAACAGAGCTTCTACAGCTGGTCGAATGATTACCCAGGCCTTGCCCTTAGATAATCCCGATACTCCTCTTACAAAGGTTGTAAGAAATAAAAATGAGACTTGGGAGCAAGTTATGGGGTCCTTTCTATTACCCACTTTAGACCAGGAATCTAATAATTCCAAAACGAGTGGTACTGTAAAAAGTATATCAGATGATTACATTTCAATAAAGGGTGACGATGGGAAAAATTATAAGGTAGGTCTTTACAAGGACTTTCCTTTAAATCAAGATGGGTTTTTAAATTCTAAGCCTATAGTTAAAGTAGGAGATAAAGTAAAAGGAGATCAAATTTTAGCTAAAAGTAATTATACGGATGACAAGGGTGAGCTGGCACTGGGTAAAAATCTTACTGTGGCTTATTTATCTTATAAGGGTAACGCTTTTGAAGATGCTGCAGCTATTACAGAGTCCGCCGCTAAAAAACTTTCACATACTACCATAGATAGAATAAACGTATTTTTTAATCCTAAATTAAGCTTTTTTGATTTAAAAAAATTCCGCGCTACTTACCCCCAAGAAATTAAAGGAACAAATGTACAAAAATTAGATGCAGAGGGATTACCTAAGATAGGGGAAACTTTCCAAGAAGGTGAAATTCTAAGTGCTTTTTTAGTTAAAAAAGAGCTAGATGGCCTTGATATAAGTTTAAAGAAATTAGATAAGGCAGTATATTCCCCTTTTGCTAAAAATGTAACTACTTGGGATGAAGAAGATCCTGGAGTAGTAACTGAGGTGAGAAAGAAAGGCCGAAACATAGATATCTATGTTAAAAGTGTTCACCCTTTCAAAGAAGGAGATAAACTATGCGTAGATGAAGAAACGGAATTTCTAACTGATAAAGGGTGGAAATCTATTTTAGAGTTAAAGGGTTCTGAAAAATTCTGTACCCTAAATCCAAATGGAGAATTAATAGAGTACCAAGAGGCCCAAAGTATTAATATATATGACCATGAGGGTCCTATGTATAAGATAGCAAATACTACTATAGATCAACTTGTTACTCTACGCCATAAAATGTATGTTAAGCCTCGTAACCCTTTAAATAGTGGATACGGTTTATTTAATCCTAAAGATATATTTGGTAAGCGAGTCAGGTATTCTAAAAGTGGTAAATGGTTTGGGGAGGATCTTGTAATACCCTCTGAAATACAACATGAAATTGATGCTTTAGATTTTGCTTCATTTATGGGATGGTTTTTATCTGAGGGAAATACTAACAAAACTCCAAAAGGGTATGTAACTACAATCCATCAGAGTTTAGAAATAAATCCTATTAACTATAAAGAGATAGTTAATTTACTAAAAAGGATGAATCTTACTCCAATTGAGCAAAAAGATAGAATTACCTTTAATTCCAAGTCTTTTTATTACTATTTAAAGCCTTTCGGCAAATCCTTTCAAAAATTTGTCCCAGATGCTATAAAAGAGTCTGACTCTGAATATATAGAAGCTTTTTTAGATGCTTACTGTAAAGGGGATGGTTCTATAAATAATAGCGGGCAAAAAGTTTATATAACATCCTCATTAAAAATGAGAGATGATTTGATGGAATTGATACTTAAAAACGGTATGGCAGCTAATTATACTTTAGCTTCTCCAGCCGGTACCCGGGTTTTTGAATATTTTTCTAACTATGATTGTTGGAATATTAGAGAAATAAAAACAAAATTGTACCCACAAGTTAATCATGGGCACGTACATGATCAAAATGCACAAGAAGAGGATTATATACACTATGAGGGCAAAGTAGGATGCCCTACTACTCCTAACGGTATAGTTTATATTAGAAGAAATGGTAAAACTAGTTGGACTGGTAATTCGTCGCGCTATGGTGATAAACATATTGTAGGTAAAATTATACCAGATTCAGAGGCTCCTCATAGACCTGATGGAACTCCAGTAGATATTATGGTTAACCCGCAGGGTGTTCAAGGTCGTATGAATATGGGACAAATGCTTGATACTGCCTCTGGTAAAATAGCTATAAAAAGAGGAGAGCCTTTTATGGTTAAGAACTTTAAAGACCCTGAAAGTGATGCTGCTAAAAATATTATAGATACTTTAAAGAAAGAAGGTATTGAAGCAAATGAGATTTTAAAAGATGGCAAAAATGGGAATCCTTTAGAGAATCCTGTTTTTGTAGGTAATCGCCAATATATTAAATTACGCCACATAGTTAAGAAAAAGCTTGGAGCTCACTCTCTTGGTGTTTATGACGTAGATGAACAACCAGCTGGAAAAGGGGCGCAGAAAGTGGGTAACTTAGAGACTTACTCTTATTTAGCTCACGGAGCTAAAAACCTTCTTCGAGAAGCTTCCCAAATAAAAGGCCGTAAAAATGAAGAGTATTTTAGAAACTTACAATTTGGATTACCCCCTTCAAAGCCTAATGATAATTTTGTATTTAATAAAATGCTTGACTATCTACGAGCTTCGGGTGTTAACGTAGAGAAGAATGGTAACCGGTTTCAATTACTTCCTCTTACAGATAAAAAAGTAGATGAACTAAGTAACGGCTCTATTCCAGATCCGGGGGCTATGTTAATAGGTAAAAATTTAGCTGATAAAAAGGGCGGACTTTTTGATAAAAAGATTACAGGAGGGTCTAAAGGAGAAAAATACTCTCATATAGACTTACCCGTTAAATTACCTAACCCTATGTCTGAACTTGCTATTAAGAGTATTTTGGGGCTTACTAATAAGTCTTACGATAACATAATAGGAGGCAAAGAAAAACTTAATGACCAGACAGGGTCCAAGGCTATTATAAAAGCTTTAGAAGATATGGACGTAAAGAAAGCTTTGGAAGAAACTAAGCAAGAGCTTAAAGACGCTCCTCCTACAAATGTTAATAAATTAAATACTAAAGTAAGAATTCTAGACGCTTTAGATAAAAAAGGAATGAACCCTGCAGAGGCTTATTCTATGTCTAAAATGCTTGTAATACCTCCTAAGTTTAGGCCAGTCTATCCTTTACCTTCTGGTGACTTGCAAGTAAGTGATTTAAACAAACACTACAGAGATGTAGGTCTTGAAGCCAAAGGGTTAGCGGGGGCTTTAGAGGAGGATATCCTTACAGACGAAGATGCTATCGATTACGAGAAAAGTCTTTACAGAAGTGTGAAGGCCGCTCAAGGTTTTGTGGATCCTATAACTTACGGAAAGCAGAAGTATAAAGGAGCCTTAAAAGATTTAGGTGACACTAAGAAAGGTTTAATTTTCGGGAAAGCCTGGTCTAAAAGGCAAGATCTTTCTGGTCGTAGTACTGTAACTCCCGAGCCTTCTTTTGGTTTAGATGAGATAGGTATTCCTAAAGAAATAGCTTGGAACGCTTTTCATCCTTTCATAGTAAGAGAGCTAAAAAACAGCGGTATGCGTGCCGGCGAGGCTTTAAAAAGCACTAAGGATAGAACCCCACATGCTCAAAAAGCTTTAGATAAAGTAATGAAAAGGAAGCCCGTAGTAGTTAATAGAGCTCCTTCATTGCATCAGCACAGTGTTCAAGCTTTTAAGCCTACACTTACTGAAGGTAAAGAGATTAGAGTTAACCCTCTTATAGTTAGTGGGTTCAATATGGATTTTGATGGTGATACTGTAAGTGTAAACGTACCAGTAACTTATGAAGCCGAAGAAGAAGCTAAAGGAATGTTTCCTTCAAAGATTCTTTTTCAAGCTGGTAATATGGGACTTGTCCCAGAGCTTTCTCAGGAATATGTATTTGGTGTTTCTAAAATGAGTGAGTTTGGGAAAGAGACAGGCAAATCTTTTTCTTCTATTACTGAAGCTAAAAAAGCAAAGCTTAGTATGAGAGATGTTTTCAAGCTAAACGGAAAGAAAATGACCTTGGGTCAGCATGAGATAAATAAAGTTCTTCCAGAGAAGTACAGAGATTACAGTAGAACTTTCAGGAGAAAAGATTTAAATAAGCTTCTTGAAAGAATAGCTCAAGAAGAGAAAAGTCAAGTATTTTCTAAGGTTATAAATCATTATAAAGATTTAGGAGCTATGTACGCTTATAAGTATGGCGGGACTGTTTCTATTGAAGATATGTCCTTTGACAGGTCTTATAGAGAAGATTTAATTAAGAAGTATCAAAGCAAGATAGAAAAGCTGGATAGCGATGAAAAGAAAGTTGAGGCTTATAACGAGCTAACTAATGAGATAGAAAAAGCTCAGAACAAAGCCTTAAAAGGTAAAAATAGAATGCTTGATTTAATTGAAACTGGGTCAGTGAGTGCTTCTAAAAGTGGTAACGTGAGGCAGGTTTTAAGTGCTCCGGGTATTGTATCAAATACAAAAGGAGACCCCATCCCGATACCTATTTTAAGGTCTTATAGTGAAGGCCTGGATACCTTTTCCTACTTTAATACTTTACCAGGTGCCCGAAAAGGCATTGTAGATAAAAGTGTTAACACGCAGGAAAGTGGGGCGTTAAATAAGACTTTATTAAGTGTTACTCGACGTCAGTTAATAACAGAGGAGGATTGTAATACTACTCAAGGAATGACTTTAAAAGTAGATTCTAATCATATAAAGTGGCGTACTGCGTTGGAAAGTATACCCGGTGTTGTTATTAGGGGCGAATTAATAAACGGAGAAGTTCTGGAAAAAGCTAAAAAGAAAAGAATAAACGACATTAAAGTTAGAAGTCCTTTAACTTGTGACGCTATAGAAGGAATCTGCCAGAAGTGTTACGGAGCTATGCCTAATGGAAAACTACCGGAAGTAGGAACTAATGTAGGTGTCCTTGACTCGCAAGCTATTACAGAGAGATCTACGCAGTTAACTATGCAGACTTTCCATACAGGAGGGGCAGCGGGGAGTGGTAATCAAGGAGTTATAGGATCGTTTGGAAGACTAGAGCAGCTTTTAAAAGTACCTCAAAAGCTTAGTGGTAAAGCTACTCTTGCTCCAATCAGTGGCACCGTAATGGAGCTTAAAAGAAACGATATTGGTGGTTGGAATATTCGCGTAGGATCCAAGAAAGAAGTTATCCCTCCAGGTCGAAAACCTATTGTTGAAATAGGAGACAGGGTGCAGAAAGGTGACCCTTTAAGCGACGGATCTATTAAGCCTCAAGAGTTAGGCGAATTGAAAGATCACTTAACTGCGCAGAAATATATTGTAGACGAAATAAGTGATATTTACGGAGAAGGTTTTCATCAGAAAAGTATTGAAACAGTAGTAAGAGGTATTAGTGATAACGCTCAAGTCTCAGAAGCTCCTGACGACAGTGGTTATTTTAGAGGGGATAAAGCTAGTGCTTCCTACTTAAAGAACTTAAATAGAAAAAGAAAGACTCAAAACTTAGAGCCTATTAAATACGAACCTTACTTTAAATCTATAGATACTTTAAACGTAGATAACGATGACTGGATGACTAGAATAACAACTAATAGAGTTAAAGACGGTTTAGCTAAAGGTATGGCCAAAATGCAGTGGGGTGATATAGCAGGAAAAGATCCGCTTCCCGCTTACATTTACGGGGACGACTTCGGCAAGCCAGAAAGAAAGGGAAAGAAAAAAGGAGAAGGATTTTATTAATGAAGAAAGAAAGCTCAATACAATTTTTTAAAGCTTTAGGAAATTCTGCAAAAGAGGGCCTCATAGGTGGTACATCCAAAGCTAAAAAAATAAATAAAGGAATATTATTCCCTGAGCGGTTAAAAGCTTCTGGAGGGTTTAAGGCTTTAAAATCCGCCATAGGTAAAGATAAAAAAATACATAGGGCTAGAGTCAAATCTCCTAGTTCTATTAAAGAGAAGGGGGTCTCAAAACTAGATGAATTAGATGACCTTTTAGGGGTGCAGATTTATTCAAAAAACCCAGCTAAAGATGCTATCGCTATGAAGAAGTATTTAAAAAATCCTAAAATTAAATGGCTAGATAGAAAGGGATATAAAGGTATTAATATTAAGGGAGACTATAAAGGAACCCCTACCGAAATCCAGCTTTCTCCTAACAGAGTATCAAATATAGGGCAAACCTTACAACACCATGCGTATAAGCCTCCATCTAATTTTACAGAGTGGGATGTTAAACAAGCTGACCGTGTAGGAACTTATTTAGTAAATAAAATATCTAAGCCATGGAAAGAAATTTTTAAGGTAAAAAAATAAGGAGCTTTTTATCGCCCCTTATTTTCGTCAGTTTCCTTTCCTGCATAGTCCTCCCATTCAGTGACTGGGGTTGTATCAATCTCTTCTCGTTTGAAGAGATCTTTTAAACATTCAATAAACTTTTTCATAACGTACCTTTATTTTATTTAATGGTTGTTATTGTATTATTCTTATACCAAATTTA
>Ga0136600_1001043_pt1 | contig 13507 bp, 8 predicted proteins | sample AntRauMFilla2698_FD_104634 | JGI IMG/M metagenome (GOLD analysis project Ga0136600, IMG submission 104634) | Saline lake microbial communities from Rauer Islands, Antarctica - Metagenome Filla 2 #698 | ecosystem: Environmental > Aquatic > Non-marine Saline and Alkaline > Saline | place...
AAACGATTATAAAGACGACTTTACTTATTTTGCTGTAGATTTTGAAATGAATGACTTTAAAACAGTCACTAGTATTACAGTGGATGCGTACCGCTCAGTTGACTCGACCCCATTTGCATCCCTAACTGGGAAACCCGATCTGATTACATTCGTAAATGTTGGCCTAATAAATAATCCTTCAGTGTCATTATCAGCTCCTTTTCCAGTGTCACCAGTTCTGACTGCAGCCCAACGTTCGAATCTTAGTGGAGCGTGGATTTTACCAGATGCTGCCTGGTCAGCGAGTGATACTCCAGAAAAGATAAAGATTACAGTGGTTGGAACAAATGTATCAGACGATGAAGTGTCCAAAAATTTCGAAATTTCGAACTTCTTAAACGACGGGAGTGCATCTCGACCGACATTTGCAGAGTTGTTCCCGGCAGTGAAATCGACTGAGACTATTGTTGTGCCAGAAGATACACAGCGGCCAGTGATTGTCGTTGATAGTCCTGCTAATGGAGTCGTGGTAGGGTCAGACTTTGTTATTACTGTTACAGCAACCGACGACGTAGCTCTTAATCGAGTTATCCTGAACCTAAGAAACACTACTGGCGGACATATGGCCCCGTGTCTCAATGTTTCAGCTGGTGGAGCCGCCAGCTTCACTGCGAGCTGTACAGTTGATGTGGACGCTCTGGCTGAAGGCACCTACTCATTTAGGACTAATACTACAGACCTGGCCGGAAATACCAGTCAAACCCTTACTCAGACATTTATTGTCGACAAAACTAGACCAGTGATCGTGGTCAACAACCCAGCGGATAACTTAATGACTGGAGCCGGGTTTGATATCGGTGTCACTGCTACTGACGCGTATGGAATCGGTAAGGTCGTAATCAATATCAAAGACGCCCTCGGTGCTCACCTCGGTACCTGCCTCAACGAAATTGCTGATGGTTCGACGTCATACACAACTAATTGTACTATCTCGTTAACTGATTGGGCAGATGGTACGTACCAGTTTAAAACTAACGCACTGGATATTGCCGGGAATATTAGTAACACCATTACACAGACCTACACAATCAACACCAACCGACCAACTATTGTCGTCAACAGTCCAACTGACGTACTCACGACTGATGAAGATTTCGACATTTCGGTAACAGCGACTGACGACACCGGAATCGCTCGGGTGGTGATTAATATAAAAGATGAGTCTGGCGCGCACCTTGGTACGTGTCTGAATGAAGTGGCTGATGGATCTACTCCGTACTCCACTAGCTGTACAATCGACGTCGACTCGCTGTCCGATGGGGTGTATTACTTTCGAACCAACGCACGAGATGTAAACGGAAACCTCAGTAATACAATTAACCGACAATTTGTAGTTGGACGGGTACTAACGTCCACTGTTACGATGTGTAAGTATGACGAGCAACAGAACTCACTTTCAGGCTGGCAGCTAGCATTACTAGGAGACAAGGTACGTGACCTAGCCGTAACACCAGACGGTACAACGCAGTCTATGACTGCAATACCAGCCGGTCAGTATGTGCTAAAAGCTTCAGGAGCATACGGTTACGGCAATGGTGGACGATTCTCTGATGCTCGATTCTCAGACCGAGGTGCCGCTGGTTGGGTAAATACCAATACGTTTGCACCAGCAGTCAAAGATTTCCTTTCATTACAGGTAAATAATGATGGTGCCGCCACTTGGGGTAACACCTTCAGTCCAAGTCATGTCTACTACGGCGCGCTTACACAAGCCACTGCTGGAAATGTTGACCTTAAAATTCTTGATGATAATTACGATGACAACTCGGGCTCAATCGAGGTCACCTTACATACTGGACGAACTGGTGTGACTGGGGACGACGGTTGTGTGGTGTTTGAAGACGTCCCGTACGGTACGTACCAAGTTGAAGAATTGCTACAAGGTGGCTTTACGAACACCTCAGGTTTGATCTCAGTTACGGTTGATTCTGAAACCGAGACCTTCAATGTGGTTAACAATGACTTGTCATTTGTGCCACAATGCAAACTGGACATCTACAGCGACACAACCACTCTAGTCAAAGACACTAACAGTCAAGCGGTAGCAACGTACTCAGATAATGATCGGTGGACAGCAAACATTGCCAACGCAATCTGGGTCTGGGCAACTGGTGAGGTAGCTAATCCTGAAACCGAAGAAACCTATACGTTTGTTGAAACGTTTACTGTAACTAACCCAACTGCCGCAAAAATCAACATTGCTCACGACAACTGGTTAACTCTCACAATCAACGACACCGTAATTGTACGAGACCAAAACGGATATCAAGATTTCCAAGACTACGATGAAAGCATCTTGAATGTCCTAGTTTCAGGTACTAACCGTATCGAGATGGAGGTAACTAACAAGGCACAGAACAACGGTTCATACCGAAGTAATCCAGCTGGAGCGCTCTTCCACATTTCAGTGGAGGGAGATAACGATAGCTGTATGCGAACAACAGAACCAGCGTTCAGTTCACTGACTATCGATAATCCAGCAGTTGATGCAGAAGTGCTGTCTGGTTCTCACACATTTATGTCTACGTACAAAGACTTTGACAATGATGAAGACGAAGTATTCTGGGCTATTCGAGCAGGGTCATGCAACGGTACTGACTTGATCGGAAATACACCGCAATCACCGTTTGGTCCAAGCACATTTGATGATACAACTGGTGCATTTGAAACCACTGTTGATATGTCAACTTGGACAAATGGAGATTACTGTTTGGTAGTTAATCCACGAGAAGACAGTGGCGCACCAGATGAACGAGAAACTCGAGTGTTCACGCTTGATAATTCGACTGCAGTTAATCCGCAACCTAACACGTTCCGCATTAGTGGTTACAAATGGGAAGACGAAAATGGTAACGGACTAGCGGAAGAGTCAGAGTCTGTATTGAATAACTGGACGATGTTCTTGTCAGAAGAAGGTAGTGACGCAGCCCCGGTAGAAGTTTTGACTGCAGGTGAGGGCGAATACTTCTTTGAAGTTGGTGTTGGAACCTGGACCGTAACCGAAAAGTCTCGAGAAAACTGGACTCAGACTGGTCAGTTCCAAAATGGTGACCCAGTTGCATCAACTAGCGAAGCGTTTGGGTCTTGTACATTTACGATCAGTGAAGATGCAGATGTTGAATTCTACACCTGTTCGTTTGGTAACCAAGAGGATGTCGATCCGATTGACCCCGAAGAACCAATTGACCCCCAAGAACCAGTGGACGAAACTTCAACTCGTTCTGGGGGAGGAGGTGGAAGTACTCGAGTTGAACGAGTAGCACAACCAATGCCATTAGTGCTTGGAGCAACTACAGATGCGCCGCAATTCTGTCCATTCCTGGTTGATTTCCAACAAATGGGAGCAACTAATGACCCAGTTGAAGTAATGAAACTACAGTTATTCCTGAATGTCTTCAAAGACGTATATGGTGGTACTGAAAATCCAGTTACTGGTACCTTCGGAGAGATTACTGATCGTAACGTTAAAGCGTTCCAAGAAACCTACCGATCTGAAATCCTAGACCCTTGGTACAACGCAGGGATTGTCCCGCACAATCGACCGACTGGATTTGTGTACAAAACAACTCTATGGAAGATCAATAGTATGGTTTGTCCAGATACTGCCGTTCTTCCTGATCTGTCAGAAGAGTCATTGGATGCATACGTAGACATTGACGCCGCACCAGTCAAGGATTAGTCAAAGATAATTCAAGGACAGCAAAGAAAAACACCCATCAAGGGTGTTTTTCTTTGCTGTATGGGGTACTATACAGATAATTATTATGCGATTAATACTGACTTCGTCTAGCCATGAACTAGACCCACTGCAAAAAATAGCGACCAGTTTAATTGCTGGTTTGATGGTTTTGACGTTTATTGGCGCTAACATGCAGGCGCTCTTGTGGCAGTCCTCGGACTGGTTGGTTAGTACTGTACTGCCTGCGGTGGTAGTTGATCTGACTAACAACGAGCGGTCAGATCTAGCGACACTACCATTACAGCGCTCGGTCACGCTTGATGAAGCTGCTCGGCAAAAAGCACAGCATATGTCAGCCAACCAATATTTTGCCCATTTTGCCCCAGACGGTACTTCACCGTGGGACTTTTTTGCCCAGGCTGGTTATGTCTACGCTCACGCCGGTGAAAATCTGGCTATTCATTTTACGGACTCGGCGCAGGTAGTTGATGCGTGGATGGATTCCCCGGCTCATCGTGAAAATATCGCCAACGGTACGTTTACCGAGATTGGAGTGGGAACCGCGAGGGGTTCGTTTGACGGTTACGATACTGTGTTTGTGGTACAGCTGTTTGGCACGCCGGCAGCCGGCACGCAGCCTGCGGTGCCACCAATTACCAGCGATGCAGTGCCAACGGCAGCGCCAGAGAATCCCGAACTTCAAGCCAGTGAATCGACACAGCCAACGTTGACACAGTTGCGAGCAGAGCTCGAATTGTTGGAGCAACAAGCAAATACGCTGGCTCAAACACCGCCTGTGACACTGGTGGATCGGTCAGAAACCGAAACGAGCGAGCCACCAGAAACTACCCAAGCAGTACTAGCCACGGCACCTATCGAGCAACCTCAACCAGTGACATTGCCCGCAGCCACGCCACAACCAGTTGACGTGCTGGTATTTGAGACCCAGTTGGCAACCTCATCAGGATTGGTCGCTGCTAGTCAATTGGAGACTGTTGCCTTTAGTTATAATACTCCGCACGCCGGAGCAACCATCGCCGCTGCCGCAACCAGACCAAACCTGGTGCTGGATGTGACCTACTCGCTTTTGTTGAGCAGTATACTGGTACTGCTGTGTGTGGCATTGTTTGGTGAAGCGAGACGTTTGCACTACCTCCAAGTTGCCTACAGTTTACTCCTCATCGCTGGCGTGGGTGGGTTGTGGTTCACTCACACACTGCTGACTAGTGGTGCGGTGATCACCTAGACAAGCCACAGCTGCGCGCCGGGTATTTTTTATATATACTACTAACATGTCAAAACGGGAAACTGTCGCTACTGCAATTTCTGCTGCTCGACCAGCTTTGATTGGAACTTCGCCACTATACGCAGCTCAACCAGCGGCTGGATTTCCTGCCCCTGGTGATGATTTGGTCGAACGACCACTTGATCTTAATGAATTAATGGTCGACAACGAAACTGCCACTTTTTTTGTGCGGGTGTCAGGAGAATCAATGGAAGGAGCCAAGATTTTTGATGGTGATATTTTAGTGGTGGATCGGTCGATCACCCCCGAATCGGGATCAATCGTAGTGGCAGCAATATACGGTGAGTTGGTCGTCAAACAGCTGCGACAGTCTGCGGATCGTACAGAACTGGTGTCGGCACATGCAGACTACCAGCCGATTGATATTAACCAAGCGGACGATGTATACGTGTGGGGAGTAGTAACTGGCTGTGTCCGCCGGATCGGTAAAAGATAATTATTATGGGTGAGCTGGTCGGATTGATTGATTGCAACAATTTTTTTGTATCGTGTGAACGGTTATTTCGACCTGACTTACAAAATAAACCAGTGCTCGTTTTATCGTCAAACGACGGCTGTGTGGTTGCCCGCTCCCAAGAGGTAAAGGACATGAGTATACCAATGGGTGTGCCACATTTTCAGATAAAGGACATTATAAAAGACAAAGGGATAGCAGTGTTTTCTGGAAATCTTACGCTGTATCGAGATATTTCGCGGCGCGTGTTTGCAGTTGTGGCAGAATCCTTCGCAAAGCTAGAGCAGTACTCGATTGACGAAGCGTTTGTTATTTTGTCCGACGTGACAGACCTGCAGCAATTGATTGCACAGGTTAAAGACAACGTATTCACCCAAACCGGCATGCCAGTTTCGATTGGAGTTGCATCCTCAAAGACACTGGCAAAGTACGCGGTGGATCAAGCCAAGCAAACCACTGGTTGCTATGTACTGACACAAGACGAGTGGCTGCGGTCTGCGGCTACCGTGCCACTCCCGACCCTGTGGGGAGTTGGACGCCGTCTGGCTGAACAATACAAAACCGCCGGACTGTTTACGGCGGCTGATCTAATGCAAGCCGACCAATCACGCGTGGCGCAATTGTTTGGGGTGCAGGGCACCCGTTTACAGGCTGAGCTTGCGGGTGAATACGTTCACCTGGTAACCTCCAAAAGACCGCTACAAAAGAGCCTAATGAGTTCTCGGTCGTTCGCCACCAAAACAGAAAATAAAGCTATTTTGTCTGATGCGTTGGCGTATCATGCTAGGCATATTGCGGCGCAGTTACGCAGTATGGACGCGGTTGCAGGCACGATTCGAGTATCACTACAGACCAGCCGGCACGGAGACTTTTTATTACGTGGCGGAAGTTTGGTAACCGTTCTTACCGAACCCACTGCTGATACATTTACGCTTATTTCGCAAGCGGCCCAGCTGCTGGAATCCCTATATGAACCAGCGGTACCGTACCAAAAAGTGGGTGTAATGGTGGGGGAGATCACAAACCGACTAAGTCTCACCACCAGCCTATTTCCGAAACCGCAAACCGATAACGCGGCTCTGCTGCAGACGATTGACGCACTAAACAAAACCGTATCTGGTCGAGAGTTGATCGTTTTTGGTTCGAGATTGCAAACCAAGCAATGGCAGTCAAAAGCAGTAGCGCGCAGCGCAGCCTATACGACACGGTGGTCTGACATCGCACGCGTGTCCGCTAGCTAAGATTTTAAACAGGTTTCAGACATTTGTACTTAACCATCAATGTCAGACATGCCGCATACAAACTCTGACGGTAGCTAAAAACATAGTTATTGTGTGCGACACAGGGTCAACCCAAACTAGTTATCAACAGCCGATGTGAGACAGAACCATTTTGTCTCAGTACAATAAGGACAGATCGATAGAACCGGATGCAAGATTTTACAGGCTGAGATTTTCTCACATACAAGATCAACCCATCATCTCCATAAACGTTTCTATCGAATTAGTTCAAGTGTTCAATACAACGTCCACTCGAGCGCCACAGTTATTTAAAAACTAAATAAATAAACATGTTCGTAAATTCAACTTTACAAGTTGGCATTACGCAACGAGTGGTCGCGACACTTGTTGCATGTGCAGTCGTATTATTCTCAGTCGGAATCTACAATATTGCACAAGCAGCTAACCTTACTTTGGTAAGTAATACGTTATCAGACTCAGACGTTAGTGTGACTTCATCTCACACGATTGCATTCACTGTCCCAACTGGCAGTACGGTTGCAGCTGCTGATACTATCACCGTCACGTTTCCAGCTGGATTCACTGACGTCGGAAGTGTCTCAGCTCTAGCGGTTACTGTTGACGGTTCAGCTGACGCTGCAACTGCAATTTCAGTTACAGGTCAAGAAGTTTCATTTGCTGGCATTGATGCCACAGCGGGGCAAGAAGTAATTGTAGTGGTCGCGGATGGAATTGTCACGAACCCAACTACCATTGGTTCGTACGAGTTTGAGATCGACACCGGAAACGGAGACTCAGGTAAAACTCGAGTAGCAATTATCGACAACGTCCTCGTGACAGCTATTGTCGAAACTACTTTTGACTTTACTATTACTGGACTTGGTACAACAACAGATGTGAACGGTGAAGCCACAACGGGTTCAACCACTGCAACTGAAATTCCATTCGGAGTTCTAGAAGCCGGTACAGCCGAAACACTTGGACAAGCACTCACGGTAACAACAAACGCCATTAATGGCTTCGTAGTTACCGTCCGTCAAGACGATGACCTTCAGTCATCAACTGGTGCGGATATTGACTCATTCATCGAGGGCGCGTACACCAACGCACCAGCCTCTTGGGTGGTACCTTCAAATGATATCTCAGACGAGAACACGTGGGGACACTGGGGACTAACATCAGAAGATGCTGATTTAAACTCTGACGAGTTTGGGACACAGCTTTTTGTTGCAGCCAGTACGACACCACGAGAAATTTTCTCTCACGATGGTCCGTCTAACGGATCAGATGCTAACATCGGATCAACCGAAGTTGCGTACAAAATTGAAATCACTGCCCTCCAAGAAGCGGGTGATGACTACAACACAACACTTACATACGTAGCGACACCGACTTTCTAAGTCACCTCCTTACCTTGTAAAAAAACAAAACTCCGCCTCCCAGCGGGGTTTTGTTGTTGAGAACCACAGAACGAGCGTCTGTCGCCTGCTACACTATGTGAGTTAACTTACTGCATATATGAATAGAACTTTTTCGCGGGCTTTCCCCTTGAGTATTACCTTATTGGCGGCACTGTTGTTGCTCTTTGGACAACCAGCTTCCGCGCAGGAAGCCGGAGTGCGAATTTCGCCAGCGACCATCGAGGAAACGCTGGATGCAGGTACGTCAAAGCAATATGAAATAGAAATTCAAAATCTAAATAGCGTTGATCAAGAATACTTTCTATTCACCCGAAATATTAGTCGGGTCGAAGCGGGCGGAGTGCCGGTGTTTGCTAATTCAAATCTTGAAGAAACCGGATTTGAATTAGCTGACTGGGTGACTTTACCGTTTGATCAACTGATTGTGCCAGCAGGTGGACAGTCAGTGGTTCCGTTCCAGATGAATGTGCCAGAAAATGCCGCTCCCGGTAGTCACTTTGGTGGAGTGTTTATATCGGCTGAACCACCAGAAATGGAAAGTAGTGGTGCGTCGGTTGGCTACCAAGTGGCAAATATTTTAAGTATTAGAGTCTCGGGAGAGGCGAACGAAACGGCGACCATCCGTCAGTTTTCTACCAATCGTTTTTTGTACGGTACCCAAGAAGTCGACTTTAATGTGCGTGTGGAAAACGCAGGCAACGTGCTGGTGCGACCGAGTGGACCGCTAGAAATTTATAATTCGCTGGGAAGGAAGGTTGACACGATTCCGTTTAACGACGATAGGGCTGGAGTGTTTCCGGGAGATACTCGGGAATTTGCGGAAATCAAATGGATTGGCGACTCGGTTGGGTTTGGTCGGTATGAAGCAGTGTTAAGCGCCGGTTACGGTGAAGACGGTGCCCGTAAAACCATGAGTAGTACCGTGTCGTTTTGGATTTTACCACTAGGGATTATCGGTCCGGCGGCTGGTATTCTGGCGGTGTTGTTACTGATAACCATCATAGGAGTGCGAATGTATATTAAACGAGCCTTGGCTCAAATGAATGCTGGTCGTAGAATGGTGCGCCGCAAAAACCAAACTAGCTCATCGCTGTCACTACTGCTGATCGTGTCGGTGCTGATCGTGCTGGCTTTGTTCTTGTTGGTCATGCTGGTGCTGTTTGCCTAAGGTGCGGTATACTTATCATAATGGATACTTCAAACACGTATCGCCGATTACTGAGAATTTCAACTGCAGTTATGGCAGCAGTGTTGCTATTTCAAAGTGGACTGATTGATGAGCGAACTACCAACGCATTTGATGGCGCCACAATGTATCTAGGTGCAGCCGTTGGTATGTCAGCGTCGGTTGCCCCCAACGAACTAAACTCCATCACTGCCGAACTGACCAGGCAACAGCAATTACTTGCCTCTCGGGAACAAGCGCTGGTTGAACGAGAAATTGCCGTACAGCGAAATCCAGATAGATCTTCGGACGTTAGTATGCGTACAACTTATTTTCTAGCTGCAATTTTATTTATTCAGCTAGTACTGATTATTCTTAACTACGGACTAGATTTCCTTCGTGCCCGCGAGCGAGAAATGCTCAGGTTCGAAAATACAACCAGTGGGTAGCGTCGGTTTTGACGCTGGTTAGCAGGTACAATAGTTGTAATGCGCATTCTTTTGCTCTGTTTGTTGGTAGGTGCCTCGTTCGGTATTTTTTCCTCAGCTGCTCATGCGGTCAATATCGGGCAGTTTGCTGATCTCATTTCTGACTCTGGTCCGGGAGCCTTGGCAAACCACACGTTGAAATTTACACCAAAGGTCCCGATTGGTCCAAATGCTTTTTTTCAAGTCGACTTTCCCTCGGATTTTGTAATGGTACAAGCGACCTCAACCTTTGGCGCTCGAAATGTGGAGTTGTATGTAAACGGTGTTCGGCGGGTAGCTAGTACAACGGTGTCGACCGGGATTGATCGGGTTGATCTGACTGGCGGGGCAGGGGGATCGATACGCTACACATTGGCTCCAGACGCGAGTATCGGCGCCAATAGCAATTTAGAATTGCGAATCGGAAACCACACATCGGTAGCATTGGGTCCGCGACAGGTATTTTCAACCACTACGGGAACATCGACGGTGCCTGCTGATGTGCTGCCGGTGCGTAACCCAAATACGCTGGGAGTGCACGAGATTGCGCTGTCAATTATTGATGGGGTAGAGATTGCGGACACCAATTTTGTTGTATTTATAAACCGTAAAGTAACCGTGAGTGGTGATACTACTGAGGAAATACCCCCCGAGCGCTTCAACGGGTCACCAACCTCAACAGTAGCAGGTACCTCACTAAACGTAGAAATTTCCCTCGAAACGAACGAATTCGCAATCTGTCGATTTGATACTGCATCTGGTACGCCGTATGCGTTACAGCCAAATTTCTTTAGCAATACTGGACTAGTGGTACACACAACCGTAGTCCCAGTTACGCCAAACTCACTCGCGCAGTTTTTCATACGCTGTATTGATGACGAGGGAAACTTTAACATTGATGACTACGAAATTTCCTTTACGGTGAGCGCCGAACCAACGGGAACCTCCAACACCACTGGTAGCACCAGTGGTGACGGAACTGGTTCTGGAAACGACGGAACTGGTTCAGGTGAAGGGGCTGGCGGTACCGTCGGCGGGTCAGATGGTGATACTAACGAATCCGGAAACCAAACCGGCGGCGGTGGTTCTGGCGGCGGAGGCGGAGGCGGTGGTGGAGGCGGTCGTGGTTCTGGCGGTGGTGGGGGATTTGAAAACTCTGACGGTCCATTTGAAAGTGGTGATGCACAGGTCATCATATCGGGACACGCGTTTCCTGGGGCGCAGGTAACTATTATGGCTGATGGTCAAATAGTTGATCGAGTGCGTGCCAATGGGCAGGGGGAATACAGCACGACCGTCGACGAAATCGCTCGTGGGGCGTATACGTTTGCGATTTACGCCGAAGATAGAAACGGTGAACGAACCGGTACGTTTAGCACCTCGTTTACGGTCAGTGGTGCCAGAGCCTCGCGCCTGTCAAATATAAATATCACCCCAACCATAGCAGTCAGCCCTGATCCAGCCGAACCAGGTGAAACATTGACCTTTTCTGGTTTTACGTTGCCTGATGCCAACGTGACCATTGAGACTGGTCGAACCGGTGGCGCCAACACAGTTACACTGACCGCCACCTCCGATGGTTCTGGGTTTTATACCACATCCCTTGAAACCCAAGGCTTTGCCCGCGACACCTACCAAGTGCGCGCCCGCGCAGAACAGCCTGCTGGGGACGGCGAGCGAACAAACTTTTCTGCGTTTGAATTTTACGGATTGGGACAGACGGCTGAACAGCCCTTGTTTGCTGATTTGAACCGGGATGGCTCCGTTAACCTGATCGACTTTTCCATCTTGCTTTTTTGGTGGCAATCAAGCGGTGGTGATTCTGATCCGCCGGCTGACATAAACCAAGACGGGACGGTTAGTCTGACAGATTTCTCCATCTTGCTGTTCAACTGGACTGGTTAGTGGTTCGGTACCCTGTGGGTAACACGAAATAAAACTGAGCCGAAGTTTAGTATAATACAATCATCTATGTCCTTTCTACAAAGACTCAAAGGTCGCGGTGTACGCAATGAAGACAGCGGACTTTTGTCTGATGCGGAGGAAACCGCCGCAGATAAAGTCGCACAGCTGCACGTCGACGTCTATCAAACCGAACGAATGATCGTGGTATACGCCCAATCCGCTGGTGCCGATATGACCGATGTCCATGTTTCAATCGAGGGTGATGCAGATATTGTATTGATCGAAGGAAAACGTATTCGACCAGAATATATTGCCTTTCCGCGCAAAAAAGTCAGTGGTGCGTTTGTGGCAGAAGAGTGCGTGTGGGGAGACTTTTACCGCCGAATTATTTTACCGGAAAGCGTCAATATAGAAAAAGCTGACGCCAAAATTAAAAATGGTGTTTTGGTACTGATGCTTCCCCTATTAAAACCGAGCGAAAAAGAAAAAGTCACCCTCAAAGTCAGTGGCGGTCGCAAGACAAACACAAATCTCAGAAGCCGTCCAACTCGCAGAAGTTAATATTGTATTATGGTTTTATCACAACAGTTCTTTTCAAAAATTATTCTAGCCGGGGCTACCCTCGCGGTCAGTTTACTATTAGTTTCAACCGCCTTTGCGGCGGATCTAGTTTTGTCTCCAAGTACCGGCACGTATTCACCCGGTCAGACATTTACCGCGACAGTCCGCGTTGTGCCCGGTGGACAAGACGTCAACTCGGTGGAATCTGTCCTCAATTTTGACCCGGCACAATTATCCGTTGTCAGTGTTAATCGGACCGGTTCAGCCCTGAGCATCTGGACAGATGAGCCAACGTTCTCGAATGCAGCCGGCACCGTTAGTTTTGGTGGCGGTAACCCAACCCCTTTCACTAGTACGTCAAACATCATGAACGTGACGTTCCGGGTGGTGGCGGCTGGAAGTGCGACGGTGACGTTTGGAGATTCTTTAGTGTTGATAGCCGATGGACGAGGAACTGATGTATTCAATAATGCAACCGGCGGAACGTATACCATCTCAGCCGCCGCCGCGCCAACACCAGTTACCCCCACTCCAACCCCAACCCCACAACCTGCAGCAGACAACGAAGACCAGGAAGCTATTATCTTTGGAGATCCACCACGACCGCCCGAAATCGGGTCACAGACCTTCCTTGACTCTGAAATCTGGTACGATTCGATCAATGGAGTCTTCACCTGGACGTTGCCATTTGACGTCACTGCAGTCGCGGTAGAGTTGTCAGACAATCCTGAAAACATCCCTCAGGATAACCCTGAAGCTATAATCGAACCACCAACTGAAGAATTTGTCATCAATGGTGAAAATGCGACCGATGGTGTGCAGTATGTCAGTATTAACTTCGAAAACCAGGTTGGTTGGGGAGCGGTGACAAATCGTCTACTAAGGATTGATACAACCCCGCCAGAGCCGTTTACAATCTCAGTCAATCCCGGAGCGTCTGATGATTCGTTCCCGACACTGGTATTTAACGCGACTGATGTAACGTCGGGTATCGAGTACTATGAGTTGGTGATTGATAACGGTGAACCGATTATCATTACCCCAGCTCAGTCAGAGGTCGGCTACTTGTTGCGTGACCTTGTAGATGGTACGTACTCGGTCTATGTGACCGCGTACGACATGGCTGGCAATGCGCGAGAAGCGACGACCGCTGTGTTGATCAAAGCCGGCTGGATCAAACCACTCGAGGTCGAGATCGAGCTGACCATTTGGGATTACCTAACTGGTATCAACATCTTGCTCTTCTTCCTCTTTGTAATCATTCTGCTA